>OGZX01000320.1_pt1 | contig 58273 bp, 49 predicted proteins | sample 1576881 | NCBI WGS metagenome assembly OGZX01 (sample SAMEA3541542, study PRJEB24748) | human gut metagenome | biome: human gut; feature: human-associated habitat; material: faeces | place: China | collected 2012 | reverse complement strand
TTCTCTCTATCAGAAAACCTCTGCTTTAAATAATGGATTTTAAAAGCATGAATTTCCTGATTTGACAGGTACCATTCACCTGTAATGAAATCTTTATATGAATTTAGATGTTTTAGAAAATATGCTTTGAAATAGGATAGCATATTTACATGCCGATGTAAATACTGAAATGCCGAAGATGGTAGGTATGATAAAATTAGTATAAAGTCAACCCAACAAAAGAAGATTGAAATAACAGATGCCTGGTGATATATTATTACAAAAGAATAAAATTTGTAATCCCCTGGCAGGGCGATTTACAGATAGTCACAGAAGGAGGAGTATGTTATGAAGAAAATCGGCAGAGTTTCAACTATAATTAGCGCGATTATGCTACTTACTTACATTATTGTTCTTATCAGCATCTGGAGCAGGATTCCTGATACAGTACCGACACATTTTAATGCAGCAGGAGTGGCAGATAGTTATGGAAGTAAAAGAAACCTTGCATTTGAACCAGTTCTTGCCGCGTTTCTGTTGTTATTCCTCTCATTGATGGAAAGAATTCCGGCAATCTGGAATTTCCCGGTGGCTGTTACAGAAGAGAACAGAGAAAGATTGTATAAGATTGCCATGATAATGATGGGCGGGATTAAGGTTCTGGTTACTGCCCTGCTGATTGATGTTGGAGTCAGCAGTCTTGTGGAAGGATATCCAATCTGGCCGATGTATATGATGCTTGGAGTGATGATGATACTGATTATCGTATCGATTGTTCAGATGGTTCGAGCGAAATAGTGTGGAATAAGAAAACCAATAAAAACCCTCTTGTGCAATGTGTTTATCCAAAATCTTAAAAAAATATAAAATTTATATAAAACCCTTCTTGAATTTAGCATGATGAAGTACTAAACTCTTAACATAAAAACAGAGTGCGATCTATTTATTGACTAGAGCATCTGGATTATAGTTAAGAAAGAAGGATAAAAAATGAACGGAGTTATAATGATGGTCATTGCCATCGTTGTATTAGGTGGAGGATATCTTTTCTATGGAAGATATCTTGAGAAGAAATGGGGAATTGACCCGAATGCAAAGACTCCTGCTTATGAGCTGGAAGACGGCGTAGATTATGTGCCGGCAGATACGAATATCGTATTTGGTCACCAGTTCGCATCTATCGCAGGAGCAGGCCCGATCAACGGACCAATCCAGGCAGCAATCTTTGGATGGCTTCCGGTACTTTTGTGGATTCTGATCGGAGGTGTTTTCTTCGGAGCAGTGCAGGATTTTGCATCCATGTATGCTTCTGTAAAGAACAAAGGACGTACAATCGGTTACATTATCGAAGAGTATATCGGTAAACTTGGAAAGAAATTATTCCTGTTATTCTGCTGGTTATTCTGTATTCTTGTTGTTGCTGCATTTGCGGATGTAGTTGCAGGAACATTCAACGGATTCGTAGCTGATGATGCCGGAGTTGTAAGCAAAGTAGCAGCAAATGGTGCTGTAGCGACAACATCCATGCTCTTCATTGTAGAAGCGGTAGCTCTTGGCTGTATTTTGAAATATGCCAAACTGAATAAAGGGGTTAACACAGCTATTGCAATTGTTATGCTTGTCGCAGCCGTAGCGCTTGGACTTTATTTTCCAATGTATCTGACAAGAGAGACATGGCATATCCTGATCTTTATTTATATTCTGATTGCCAGTGTCGCACCGGTAACAATGCTGCTTCAGCCACGTGATTACCTGAACAGTTACTTGCTGATCTTTATGATTGCAGCAGCAGTTGTCGGAGTATTTGTAGCAAATCCATCCTGTAATCTGAAAGCTTTTACAAGCTTCAATGTTGATGGAAGTTATATGTTCCCAATCCTGTTTGTAACAATTGCGTGTGGAGCTGTATCCGGATTCCATTCATTGGTATCTTCAGGAACTGCTTCTAAGCAGATTAAGAGTGAGAAGAACATGCTCCCTGTATCTTACGGAGCAATGATCATGGAAAGTATGCTTGCTGTAATCGCACTGATCGCAGTTGCTTCCTTCGCTGATGGCGAGGCAGCAGCACAGGGACTGACAACACAGCCACAGATTTTTGCAGGAGCAATTGCAAACTTCCTTGAAGTGATCGGCTTACCGCATTCACTTGTATTTACACTGATCAACCTTGCAGTATCAGCATTTGCATTGACATCACTTGATTCCGTTGCACGTGTCGGAAGACTTTCTTTCCAGGAATTCTTTATCGATGATGACACAGATATGGATCATCTGCCATTGTACAAGAAAGTAGCAACCAATAAATATTTCTCAACAGTTATTACACTCGTACTTGCATACTTACTTGCAAAGGTTGGATATGCAGAAATCTGGCCACTGTTTGGATCAGCAAACCAGCTTCTGTCAGTACTTGCACTGATTGCATGTGCAGTATTCCTTAAGAAGACAAAACGCCAGGGAGCAATGCTTTGGATCCCAATGATCTTTATGATGGCGGTAACATTTACAGCACTTGGAATGACAATCTGTAAACTGGGAGGTCAGTTTATGACAACAGGTCTGAGCCTTGGAAATACATTACAGCTGATCTTTGCTGTTCTGCTTCTTATCCTTGGAGTAATCGTAGCAATTCAGGGAATTAAAAAGCTTACAGAGAAGAAAGAAGCTCAGGCAGATAAAGTTGAGGAGACAACCATTCTGGAATAGGCAGAATAGTTAATAAAGAGTAAGAGACAAGATCTTCATGCAGACTTAAAATGTCTGGCATGAAGATCTTGTCTCTAGTTATATTTAATTGTACTCAAATAGAAACAGGTTAAAGTATAGAAATTTTACATTTGTCGGGTGTATACTAAGTCGTAATGTAAAAAGACAATCTAAGTAGTAACAAGATCAGGGGGAGTATAAATGAACGCGAACATAAATCAACAACATATGTTCAGCAACAAGATGATCCGGGCTCTTTTAGTACCAATCATACTGGAACAGTTATTGAATTCCATCATGGGTACCGCGGATACGATGATGGTTAGTAATGTGGGATCAGCGGCAATCTCAGCAGTATCGCTCGTGGATTCCATTAACATATTGGTGATTCAGGCATTTTCCGCATTGGCAGCCGGAGGTGCGATCGTCTGCGCCCAGTACATTGGACAGGGGAATAAAGAACGGGCAAATGAGTCTGCACGACAGGTACTATTTATCATCACTCTTATATCAGTAGCTGTCAGCGCATTTTGTCTTATTTTTCAGAAACCGTTACTTCACCTGATTTTTGGAGCAGTTGAAGCAGATGTTATGAGAGCATCTGAAATCTATTTCTTCTACACTGCATTATCATTTCCGTTTATTGCGGCGTATGATGCAGCGGCATCGATCTTCAGGGCACAGGAGAACACGAGAGATCCGATGCTCATCTCAATGGTATCAAACGTGATGAATATTGTCGGAAATGCAATTATGATCTGGGGCTTCCATATGGGAGTCGCGGGAGCTGCACTGGCAACTTTGATTTCACGTATTTTCTGTGCGGTTGTAGTATTGGCAGAACTTCGTCTGGATCGTCAGCCAATTGTGGTACGAGATTATCTGAAAATCCGTCCGGACTGGAGAATGATCCGCAGAATCCTTGGAATAGGAATTCCATCCGGTGTGGAGAACAGTATGTTCCAGTTAGGAAAGTTGGCGATTCAGTCCACAGTATCAACACTTGGAACAACAGCAATCGCTGCGCAGGCAATGACGAACATTCTGGAGAATCTGAACGGAATCGGTGGTATCGGAGTCGGAATCGGATTGATGACAATTGTAGGTCAATGTCTGGGAGCTGACCGGAAGGATGAGGCAGTTTATTATATCAAAAAGCTTTGCGTGATTGCTGAGATCGTTATGGCTGCGAGCTGTGTGATTGTTTTTGTACTGACGAAACCAATTACGATTCTCGGCGGTATGGAACCGGAGAGTGCGAAGATGTGTTTCCATATGGTAATGTGGATCACGATTGTAAAGCCACTTATATGGGTTATGTCATTTGTTCCGGCATATGGATTGAGAGCAGCAGGGGATGCAAAATTTTCTATGATCACATCCTGTTGTACAATGTGGGTATGCAGATTCTGCCTGTGTGTATTTCTGATCCGTGTAATGGGATTTGGCCCGATGGGAGTATGGATCGGAATGTTTGCGGACTGGACGGTCAGAAGTATTATTTTCACCTGGCGATTCCACAGCAGAAAATGGCTGGAGCATAAAGTAATTTAAATAAGAAGAGAAATCTGAACAAAAAGAGAAATCCAAACAAAAATAGAAACAGCAGGGTTACTGTCGGGAAAGCATCTTATAATAATGCTTTCCATGCAGTACCCCTGCTGTTTCTTATATCTGCTATTTTTAAAATTCGATCTTTAATATCCTGATAGATTTATGCTTTGTGTATGATTCTCAAGAATTACTCTTCAGGTGCAAGCTCTGTTGTCTGCTTCTTTGGAGGCATAACCAGTGAGAAGATAAGGAATGCGATCAACGCAGCAACCAGTCCAGGTACGATCGGCTGATTGAAGTGCAGACCGAACAGATTTCCTTTGGAAACATGCTCCAGATATACTACAACAATAGTTCCGGCGATCAGAGAAGCCATGGTTCCTGCCTGGGAAGCTCCTTTCCAGTAATGTCCGAGAACATATGGGAAGAAAGAACCTGCGGCACGAAGGGTGAAGGCAAACATCAGGATTGTAACAATACTTGAAGTATTAAATAATGCAATCAGAGTAGCAAAAACACCTACAGCTGCCATTGTAACACGAGTTACGATCATGATCTCTTTATCAGATGCGCTAGGCTTAATCACAATCTTGTAAATATCATTTGCAAAGATCGATCCGGCACCAAGAAGGTCTGAGTCAGCACTTGACATTGTGGCAGATACGATACCTGCAAATAACAATCCGCAGATAATTGCCGGCATTGCTTCCATAGCAAGAACCGGAAGTGCATAACGGGCACCAACATCCTGGAAGTCCGCAGCATTGAATTTGCCCATGTTGATTAGTGCAAGTACGATGATTCCCATAAGTGTCGGAACAAAAGCGTAGATAAAGTTTACAATCGCAGCAAGAACAGATCCCTGTCTTGCTGCTTTTCCGTCTCTTGCAGCGTAATATCTAGATACAGCTTCCTGTCCTACAGTAAATGTAGCAACATACATGATTGTTAAACTGATAACATCCATTACATTATAACCTTTAAACATGTCAAATGTTTCAGCAGGAACATTAGCTACAACATTGTCCCATCCACCGGCAAGATTCATTCCAAATGGAAGTGCGATGATCATTCCGATCACGATCAGGAATACCTGAACAAAGTCAGTAAGTGTAACACTCCAAAGACCACCCATGATCGCATAAATTGTTACAACAATACCTACGATCAGAACGGCTGTCTTATAATTCAGATTCAGCATAGTAGACAGAATAACAGAAGATGCGATAAACTGTCCGGCTGTCAGTCCGATCAATGGAACGAACATGATCAAAGATGTAATGATTCCTGAAGGTTTTCCATAACGACGGCGGAAATATTCAGGAACGGTTTTAACCATCGCTGCACGGAATTTAGTTGCAAGGAATGTAAGAATCACAAAAGCAAATCCCATTGTGATAATGTACCATGCGGCACTGAGTCCGTGACTTTCCATACCCTGCTGAACAACACCGAGAGAACTTCCTCCACCAATCTCAGTAGCAGCAAGTGTTCCAGCCATCAAGAGTGGTCCGAGTCGTCTTCCGGCAACAACGAAGTCTGTGTTGGATTCAATCTTCTTAGATGATAGATAACCGATCAATAACATAACAAGAAGATAAACAACAACAACAGCGGTTACGATAATGTTTGACTGCATAAAATCTCCCTCTTTCCTTTAGTAAGATTTGAAAAAGGCATCAGGAAATAGCAAAACCTGATACCCATGTTCATACGAATAATTATACCATAAAAACTTTCACATGCAACCTGAAAAGAGAAAAAACTTATTGAAAATTATCAATATTTCCGGAAGATAATCGATTGGTATAGTAGATATTAACAAAAATAATAAAAGGTGAGAGGATAGCGTGAAAAAGATCATTTTTTAGGGGGTGGACATTTGACGTTTCTATTATTACAATTATAATAATAGACAGAAAAGAGGAATTGTATATGACACAGATAGATGCGTTAAAAACAGATGAAATACAGAATTATGAGATAGAACATCAGGAAGAAGTGCGCCGCCTCGCAGGCGAGTGTATGGTAATTTTGGAAAATGACGGAGTCCTTCCACTTCAGGCTAGTACAAAGAAGATTGCATTATTTGGAACAGGAGCAAGACATACGATCAAAGGTGGAACAGGATCTGGTGATGTAAATGTACGTGAAAACATTTCGATTGCACAAGGGCTTGAGCGTGCAGGATTTAAATTTGTAACAGAAGGCTGGCTGGATCAGTATGACAGACTTTATGCGGATGCGCAGGAAGCGTATGCGAAAAAGTTAAATGAATTTACAGAGAAAACAGGAAAACCATCGATGCTATATGCCTTCGAGAACCCTTTTGAGGAACCGGAACAGCCGGAGATTACAGAAGCGGATGTAAAAGAAGCGGATGCGGCAATTTATGTAATTTCTAGAAATTCCGGAGAGGGAAAAGACCGCAGGGCAGAGAAGGGAGATTATTATCTCAGCGACAGAGAACTTCAGAATATCCGTTTTATGACAGAACACTATAAGAACTGTATTGTTCTTTTGAATGTAGGTGGAGTCATTGATCTGACTTCATTGAAGGCAATTGAAGGTGTACGGGCAATTATGCTTGTGGGACAGACAGGAAATATGGGAGGTTATGCAGTTGCTGATGTGCTGACTGCTAAGACGATTCCTTCAGGAAAGCTGACTGATACATGGGCAAGATCTTATGAGGATTATCCATCCTCTGCAACATTTAGCCACAGGGATGGAAATCTTGACGACGAATATTACAGTGATGGAATCTATGTGGGATATCGTTATTTTGATACGTTTGGTGTGATGCCTCTATATTGCTTTGGATATGGAAAAAGCTATACAGAATTTGAAATAAAAACAATGAATGTAACAGCAGATGAAAAGCAGGTACAGGTTGAAGTTGAGGTTACGAACATTGGTGACAAATATCCTGGAAAAGAAGTTGTTCAGGTTTATTATTCCGCACCGGATGGAATCATGGAGAAACCAACACAGGAACTTGCAGGATTTGCTAAGACTAAATTGCTTGCACCGGGAGAAAAAGATGTCGTGACGATCACATTTGCAACGACAGATATGGCATCTTTTGATGCATATGACGCAGCCTGGATTATGGAAGAGGGAGAATACACGATCCGCGTAGGAAACAGTTCACGTAATACGGAGGCTGTGGCAGTCATCGACCTTGATGAGCAGGTGACAACACTCCAACTGAAACGTCTGATGCGTGATACAATTGCAGTCAGAGAGCTTCACCATATGATTCCGATTTTCGATATTGAATTTGATTTCGGTGTTCCGGCGATTCCGTTTAGAATTATGCTTCAGGCAGAGAACTTTAAGAAAGAACTTGTAGAATATGAAGTGATGCGCAGGACACTTATGGATAAGAGGAAAGATGAAGTTCTGACGCTGGAAGATGTAAAAGCAGGCAACGCGACTCTGGATGAACTGACAGCGCAGCTTACCGTGGAAGAAATGGCAGAACTTTGTGTTGGAACAGAGAGAAAAAATGGCGACGGAAATGTAATTGGTTCAGCATCCTCCTGTGTGCCGGGTGCAGCAGGAGACACCACTTCCAGTTTACTTGAAACACGAAAAGTGCCGAATCTTATTCAGGCAGATGGACCGGCAGGGCTTCGTTTAGAGACACCTTGTACTGCCATTCCAATCGCAACAACACTGGCACAATCCTGGGATATGGATCTGATTCATAGAATGGGAGAGCTTGTCGGAGAAGAGATGAAGCAGTTACATGTAGATCTATGGCTCGCACCTGGCATGAATATTCATCGTAATCCGCTTTGTGGACGAAACTTCGAATACTATTCTGAGGATCCGGTATTGACAGGTCTTTGTGCTGCAACAGAGACGAAAGGTGTTCAGTCTCAAAAAGGAAAGGGAACAACAATCAAACATTTTGCAGGAAATAATCAGGAAGACAACCGTATGTTTACGAATGCACATATCAGCGAGCGTGCGCTGAGAGAAATCTATCTGAAAGGATTTGAGATTGCGGTAAAGACAGCTCAGCCATATGCGATCATGACTTCCTACAATCTGATCAACGGAGTTCATTCAGCAAACAACTATGACATGCTGCAGAATATTGCACGTGATGAGTGGGGATTTGAAGGTCTTGTGATGACAGACTGGTACACTTCACAGGATACAACAGAAATGGGAATGGTATCACCGTCCGGAAAATATAGTCATTCCAGCAGTGTACAGTGCATTAAAGCTGGAAATGACCTTCAGATGCCGGGATGTCAGCAGAATGTGGATGATATCGTAGAAGCAGTGAACGAAGGAAAAGAAATTACCAAAGCAGATTTACAACGCTGTGCGAAACATATTTTAAGTGTTGCACTTAAGACAATGTAAAACCACCTCGGTAATATGGAAGATGAGAGTCTTTTTCGTATTATTCAAAAATTAATAAACGATATCGTATAAGATCAAGCCTTTTGTGTCGCAGGATGCAGAAGGCTTTTCCTTTCCTTCGAGGATTGCATTGATACATTCAACAGGCCTTTTTCCTATACCAATATCCAAAAGTGTTCCCAGAATAAATGGAGCCATTTGATAGAGAAAATCATTGGCTGTCATACGAATATAAAGCGTAGACTCTTCTATGAAAAAAGTAATTGCTTTTATTTCTTTTTCAGTTCCTTTCTTTTTTCGAATCGAAGAGAAATGCTTAAAATCATGATTCCCAAGTAATGAGTGGACAGCGGTTTCCATAAGAAGAATATTTGGGAGTTCTGCTGTTTGTTCAGGTGACAGATTAAATAATGAATCTGATAACAGATCAGTTAATCGACTGCGATAGTTTTTGTGGAACAGGTCATAGATCGGTGATAAATCCATGGCATATTCATAAGTGATCTCGCGTGCATTTAAGTCTGCCCGAAAGCGTTCAGGTGTTGATACTGCGTCTAAAACGGCAATATCCTGTGGCAGATACTGGTTCAGAACAGTTTTGAATTCTGCAGGAGTCAGTTGGCTTTCTGTAAGAAAATTGACTGTGAGATTCCGGGCATGAACTCCCGGTTCTGTTCGGATCCCGGCAAATAAAGTAACAGGAGTTCCTGTTACTTTTTCTAATACATTTTCAATTTTATAAGATACTGTGCGATCATTGTGGCTTTTTTCCGGGCGTTTCCAACCAAGATAACGTGTACCGTCATATTGGAGTGTTAATTTAATATTCTGCATATATCGTTCTCCATTTATAAATAATGTCTGTTTCCAGACAAGTCATCATTTGTATTTTAACTGATGCAGATGGAAATGTATAGAGAAAAGAAGAGAAATAAGACTGCAAAGGCGAAGAGAGTGATTCTGATTTTATTTAAAATGTTTTCGAAATACATTTTTGGTCATTTCCATCATGCGGTCAATTTGATTTTGTTCTTCTTTGCTTTTACCTTCTTTTAATACTTCAAGAATTAATGAAACTTCATCCGGATTGAAACGAAGTCCCTGTCGGTTTGCATTTGTGATAAGAGCGAGCATGACCGGGGCAAGTTCATTTCCGGATTTTCCCTTCGTCTGTTTCGCAGCTGTCCTGATCAGTTCCAGCTTGAGTGGATCGATCGTTTTCATTGCAGGATGGTTCATCCAGTTTTCCATTGTTAAGATCTCCTTTCGGTGAGTTATTGTTTATAGTGTCTTCTGGCTCTTCATCAGAAGGTGGAGCAGATGAAAAGAATTGTGTAAACATATCTGCCATAGACATCATCTCTTTTATGTTTTTGAAAGTAGAAAAGAGCTGTTTTTCTTCTGATGTGAGATAAGGTGACAGATGGTCAAAAATAGAATCTATGTTGTCTTGAAAAAGACTTTCTATTCCTCGTCCAGAAGAAAAGTCACAGGCAGAAAGTGCATCATAACTGACAGGAGCCTGTTGGTGAAGAACATTTTGCAGTTCGATGAATTTAATGAAGACGGCAAGCATGCTCTGTGTAGCTGGCGGGAAAAGAGGAAGGAAAAGTTTCAGCATGCGAAGTCCGGAAGCAGTTGCTTCGTCAAAGGGGGTCATAGGCGTCGGTGTTTTCAAAAAAATAAACCCTCCTGACTTTCAGCTGAACTGATACATATATATGAAATGCAGAAAAAATATATTCCTGTTCATGAATATAGATGTGTGAAAAATCGGATCATGCGTATACTGAATTAAAGACCTTTTGTAATCAGGGGCATATCTTAATAATAAGAAGAGGAAAGGAAAACGAAAATGTCCAGAAAGTTAATTATTGATGGGAATGCAGTATATGAAATTGATGAGAAGTGTATGTTAAAGAAAAAGCTTGGAGAATTGAAAGAAAAGAAGATAACATCAGACGAGAAGAGAGCGGAACAGAGTGTTGTTACCGGAAAACCGAATCGTTTGAAAAGATAAGCCAGAAGGGGCATGCGGTTTTTCCGCATGCCCCATTTGAAGTGAAAGAGTTACTGTTCACTCTCGTGTCAATCACTTCGCTGATTGACACGGAGGATGTGTGTTTTGATTTGAATGCATCTCGCCCCATCGCCAAAGGCGATTTAAGATGGCGAGATGCGTTGCTGGTCGCACATCGTGTGAACAGTAACGTGAAAGAAGGAACAGATATCAGCATCCGCCACAGTTGCAGCCATTACCGCAACCGCCGCATCCGCCGCATCCGAATCCATTATTGCCCCATCCGCCGCAGCAGCAAAGAAGAAGGATGATCCACAGACAACTGTCATTGCCGCAGCCATTACCACATCCGCCACAACCATTACCACCCCAGCCACCGCAGCAGCAGAGGAGAAGGATGATCCAAAGGCAGGAGTTATTCAGTCCGCATCCATTTCCGTTTCCGCCACAGCCGCAGCTGTTTGCACATCCGTTGTCACAACCGCATCCGCAGTTTGTAGCTGTTAATTCACTCATTGTTAAATCCTCCGAAAGATTTTTTGATTTACAATGTTATAGTATGCGGAGAAAAAGAAAATGTGAGATGAGAAATTATTTGTAGTGATAAAGATGTGAAGTGGCAAAAATTATTCGAGCAGCCGGGAAAAATCTAAAATTCCCCAACCGGATTCAGTTCCCGGAATCTGCACACAGGAAGCGTGAAGTTTTAATTTAACTTCTGCATTGGTGAGAAACGGGTATTTTGAAAGAAGACAGGCAATTGCACCGGAAACAACAGGAGCAGCCATGGATGTTCCTGTTTTGGAAAGATAAGGCGGAGCATTTGGAAATTGAGAGTAAAAAGCATTGCAGCTTACAATTCCTGTGCCGGGGGCAAAAACATCAGGTTTGACAATGCAGTCATCTGTAGGACCGCGGCCGGAATAATTGAGAGGATGCCTTTGGGTGTGGATCAGAGGAAAAGTGTCGGGAACACCAACAGTGATAACTTTTGGACTGCTTCCGGGAACTGTGACGGAACCGGGAGCAGGTCCGTAGTTTCCGGCAGAGACAACTACGACGAGCCCAAGATCCCAGAGGGATTCCACAGCATTCAATAAAAGAAGTTTTTGATGAATGGAAAGATCCGGTCGTGTACCTACGGAAATGTTAATGATCCGGATATGGAATTGCGTGTAGATATCACGGATCCATTGAATTCCATTTATGACATTTTTGATAGATCCGTTTCCATTCTGATCCAATACTTTCCCAATAATAAGATTGCAGAAGGGAGCAATTCCGGCATAAGTTCCGGAAGAGAGAAGTCCGCTTCCCGCAAGAATTCCGGCTACATGGGTTCCGTGTCCACTATTGTCGATGAGAGGGGAGAAATGAGAGAAAGAAAAAAGAACTTTTTCGGAAGAACCAGTGGTACTGGAAAAATCCCGAAAAGAAAGGATACGATCTTTAAAATCAGGATGAGGAGAAATTCCGGTATCAAGAATAGCAACAGTGACATTTTGTCCGAGAAATTTGTGTTCCTTTGTGTCCGGGCACCAGTAGTGAATGGATTGTTTTACCCATTTCATGAAGGAAAAGCCTTTGTTTTTTCTTTATTATATGCCTGATATTAAATTGGTGTAACTGTAAAGAAAAAACACTTGACACCACTTTGCGTTTCGTGTATGATAGCAGAGGTGAAGATAATGAATAAGTTTTTAGAGCAGGCGTTATTGTTTGATTTCTACGGGGAATTGCTTACGGATCATCAGAAGGAGATTTATGAGCAGTTCGCGCTGGAAGATCTTTCGCTCAGTGAGATTGCTGAGATGAAGGGGATCAGCCGCCAGGGTGTACATGATCTTGTGAAGCGGTGTCAGAAGACACTGGAAGGATATGAGATGAAGCTTCATCTTGTAGAGAAGTTCCTTTCTGTGAAGGAGAAGGTTAGTAAGATTGATGATACACTTGCAGAGTGGGAACGCGAGAAGAATGACCCGGAAGAGATGGTGAAGCGGATCCGTAAGATTGCGGATGCGATCATAGAGGAGTTATAGAATGGCATTTGACAGCTTAAGTGAAAAACTTCAGAATGTATTTAAGAACCTGCGAAGCAAGGGAAGACTGACAGAGGATGATGTTAAGGCAGCTCTGAAGGAAGTTAAGATGGCGCTTCTTGAAGCGGATGTAAACTTCAAGGTTGTTAAGGGCTTCATTAAGGATGTTCAGGAGAGGGCTGTTGGTCAGGATGTGATGAACGGACTGAATCCGGGACAGATGGTGATCAAGATCGTTAATGAAGAGCTGGTTAAGCTTATGGGATCTGAGACAACAGAGATCAAGCTTCAACCGGGCAGTGCGATCACAGTGATCATGATGGCAGGCCTTCAGGGAGCAGGTAAGACAACAACAACTGCAAAGCTTGCAGGAAAATTTAAGTTAAAAGGTAAGAAACCACTTCTGGTAGCATGTGATGTTTACCGTCCGGCTGCAATTAAGCAGTTGGAGATCAACGCAGAGAAGCAGGGCGTAGAGATGTTTTCCATGGGAGACAAGAACAAGCCGGCGGATATTGCAAAGGCAGCAGTTGAGCATGCAGCAAAGAATGGTAACAATATTGTGATCCTTGATACTGCAGGACGTCTTCATGTAGATGAAGATATGATGGCAGAGCTTCAGGAGATCAAGGAAGCTGTGGAAGTTCATCAGACGATCCTGGTTGTCGATGCGATGACCGGACAGGATGCGGTGAATGTAGCAAGTTCCTTTAACGATAAGATTGGAATCGACGGTGTGATCGTCACAAAGCTTGACGGTGATACACGAGGCGGTGCTGCATTGTCTATCAAGGCAGTGACAGGAAGACCGATCCTTTACGTCGGTATGGGAGAGAAGCTTTCTGATCTGGAGCAGTTTTATCCGGACAGAATGGCATCCCGAATTCTGGGAATGGGAGATGTCCTTTCCCTGATTGAGAAGGCAGGCGCTGAGCTGGATGAAGAGAAAGCCAAGAAGATGGCTGATAAGATGAAGAAAGCTCAGTTTGACTTTGAGGATTACCTTGACAGTATGGAACAGATGCGTAAGATGGGCGGTTTGTCCAGTATCATGGGAATGCTGCCTGGAATGGGTAATCTCGGAGGTAAGATGCCTGATTTTGATTCCGAAGAGAATGAGAAGAAGATGGCTCAGATGGAAGCAATCATCTACTCCATGACTTTGGAAGAGAGAAGAAACCCGGATCTGCTGAATCCATCTAGAAAGCACAGAATTGCCAAGGGTGCGGGTGTGGATATCGCAGATGTGAACCGTATGGTAAAACAGTTCAACGAATCCAGAAAGATGATGAAGAAACTTCCTGGAATGATGGGTGGCAAAGGTGGAAAAAGGGGCAAATTCAAGCTTCCCTTTTGACATATAAATGAAACAATAACAAAAAATTAAGAAAAATTATGAGGTGAAAAAAATGGCAGTAAAGATCAGATTAAAGAGAATGGGACAGAAGAAGGCTCCTTTTTACAGAATCGTAGTAGCAGATTCTAGATCTCCAAGAGACGGAAGATTCATCGAGGAAATCGGAACATACGATCCGAACCTTGAGCCAAGCGCAATCAAAGTAGATGAAGAAGCAGCTAAGAAATGGCTCAACAATGGTGCTCAGCCAACAGAAGTTGTTGGAAAGATCTTCAAAGCAGCAGGAATCGAGAAATAATCGAATCTGTATGAGTAATGTCTGTAGCTGCGTGATCAGCTGCAGATAAATAACGATGTCTCCGCGGAGGGCGAGTATCATGAAAGAATTAGTTGAAGTTATTGCAAAGGCACTGGTAGATCAGCCGGATGAAGTCTCAGTTACTGAGAAAAAGGAAGGCAGAACTACTGTACTGGAACTTCATGTAGCAGATGGCGACATGGGTAAAGTGATCGGTAAGCAGGGTCGTATTGCAAAAGCAATCCGTTCTGTTGTTAAGGCAGCAGCAACAAAGGAAGACAAGAAAGTCGTTGTCGATATTGTTTAAGAACAGTATCAGAACGAAAGAAAAAAGTAACAGAGTCATTGCTTAGTAAAGCAGGGCTTAAAAAAGGGACAGCCTTCATAAAGAAGAGACTGCCCCTTTCTTTTTACGCGAGCAACGAGCCAAGGTCTCGTGCAAGTACGGACTTTGGCGACTGCCGCGATAACTTGAGAAACTCGCGAAGCGTGTTTCTCATAGTTTCATAAGAAAGGAATCAGGAATGGAACAATTTCTTCAGGTGGGAGTGATTTCTTCCACACATGGTCTGCGTGGTGAAGTTAAGGTATTCCCGACAACGGATGATGCTGCGCGTTTTCATACATTGAAAAATGTTGTCCTTGATACAGGAAGGGAAAAGCTGGATCTTGAGATTCAGTCTGTTCGTTTTTTCAAGCAATTTGTAATTGTGAAATTCAAGGGCATTGATAATATCAATGATATTGAGAAATATAAAGGAAAAAGTCTCTTTGTAACAAGAGAAAATGCTGTCGAACTGGAAGAGGACGAGTATTATATTGGTGATCTGATCGGTATGGAAGTCTATACAGATGACAGTGAGGAACGCTTTGGAGTACTCAAAGACGTGATGGAGACAGGAGCAAACGAAGTGTATATCATTACCTCTGAGAATCACGGAGAAGTGCTGCTTCCTGCAATTCACGAGTGTATTCTGGATATTGATGTAGAAGCGAAGAAGATGAAAGTGCATCTGATGGAGGGATTACTGTAATGAATTTCCATGTATTGACTTTATTTCCGGAGATGATCGAGCAAGGTGTGAATACAAGTATTACAGGCCGTGCGATCAACAATGGACTTCTTTCGATCAATGCAGTGAATATCCGTGATTATGCATTTAATAAGCATAACAGTGTGGATGACTATCCATATGGCGGCGGTGCAGGCATGTTGATGCAGGCAGAACCAGTGTATCTGGCTTATGAGGCTGTGAAAGAGCAGATCGACAAGAGAAAGCAGGAGAACATCAAGTCGGAAGAAGTCACGTCAACGGAACCAGCGGATTGTTCTGAAGTGCGCAACAGTGATTTGCAGGATGAAAATTCGAAGAAGCGTCCACTGCGTGTAGTCTATCTCTCTCCACAGGGAGATGTATTTAACCAGAAGATGGCAGAGGAGATGGCTCAGGAGGAAGACCTTGTGTTGCTTTGCGGTCATTATGAAGGAATCGACGAACGCGTTCTGGAAGAAATCGTGACAGATTATGTTTCCATCGGAGATTATGTACTGACCGGAGGCGAGCTTCCGGCAATGGTCATGATCGATACAATCTCAAGACTGGTTCCGGGAGTGCTTCACAATGATGTCTCAGCAGAATTTGAGTCATTTCAGGATAATCTTCTGGAGTATCCGCAGTATTCCAGACCGGAAGAGTGGAGAGGGAAGAAAGTTCCGCCCATCCTTCTGTCCGGACATCATGCGAATATTGAAAAATGGAGAAGAGAGCAGTCAATCCTTCGTACAATGGAGCGGCGCCCGGATCTTCTCAAGGAGAGCAATCTGACGGATAAAGAGAAGAAATGGATTCGCCAGGTGAAGCGGGAACGCAAAGAAGCAGAAAAAATGAAATAGGGACTTGAAAAAAGCCCGGAAATATGGTAAACTACAAAAGTTGTGAAAAGAAGCGCGATGGTCCTCTGGCACAAAAATGAAGTGTTAAGAACGTCAAATATTAAGGAGGTCACACAAAATGAACGAAATCATTAGAAAAATCGAAGCAGAACAGTTAAAGGAGAACGCACCTGAATTTCATGTTGGTGATACAGTAAAAGTATATGCCAAGATCAAAGAGGGTAACCGCGAAAGAATCCAGGTTTTCGAAGGAACAGTCCTGAAAAGACAGGGTGGCGGAGCAAGAGAGACTTTCACAGTAAGAAAGACATCTAACGGAATCGGTGTTGAGAAGACATGGCCGGTACATTCTCCACATGTTGAGAGAGTAGAAGTTGTTCGCAGAGGTAAAGTAAGAAGAGCGAAACTGAACTACTTAAGACAGCGTGTTGGTAAAGCTGCTAAGGTAAAAGAATTAGTAAAATAGTAACTATGAGAGGGACAATTACAGAACTTGTACATTGTCCCTTTTCTTATAGCTTACGCGAGCAACGAGCCAAAGTCCGTGCTTGCACGAGACCTTGGTGACTGCCGCGATAATTTGAGAAACTCGCGGAGCGTGTTTCTTATAGTTGGGAAGGAAAATAAGGAACCTATGGGGCAGAATCTGAGTTTTCGAAAGAATAACAGAAGAAAGAAAAAGAAGAAGCCGCAGATGAAGAAGAAAAACCATCTGAAATTTACAAATCGCAGTAAGAAATTAAAGTTTGAAAAGAAGAATTATCATATAACAAAGAATTCTTTGATTCTTGCAGGAGAGATACTATGTGTTTGTCTGGTGGCAGTACTTTTGATTGCATTTTTCGGGCATCGTGTAAGCAATGCGGGCGATGCCATGAGTCCGACAATTGAAAATGGAGAGGTTGTTCTTGTAGATCGTCTGATCGTGGATATGAAGACACCTTCCAGAGGAACTGTGGTGGCATTTCGACCAGACGGAAACCGCGAAGTTCATCTTTTAATTAGAAGGATTGTCGGTCTTCCGGGAGAGACTATCCAAATCAAGGATGGAACTGTTTATATTAATGGAAAAGAGCAGAAGAAACATATTCATGTATCAGAGATAAAAGATGCGGGGATAGCTTCTGATGAGATAAAGCTTGGCAAAGACGAGTACTTTGTGCTCGGAGATAATGAAGAGTCAGGCGAAGACAGCAGATCTGAGACGGTCGGAGTGGTAAAGGCAGATGAGATCTATGGAAAGGTCTGGTTCAATGTAAGCTCCGGGGAACATTTCGGATTTGTAAAAAGATAAAATAGAATGAAAAAATAACAGGAGGAATGTAATGCATTTTCAGTGGTATCCTGGCCATATGACAAAGGCCAGAAGAATGATGCAGGAGAATATTAAGCTGATCGATCTGATTATTGAGTTGGTTGACGCAAGAGTGCCGCTCAGCAGTCGTAATCCGGACATTGATGAGCTTGGAAAGAATAAGGCGAGACTGATTCTTTTGAATAAGGCAGATCTTGCGGAAGACAGAAGAAATGATGAGTGGATGGAATATTTCAAGAAGCAGGGATATTCTGTCGTGAAAGTGAATTCTAAGAAAGGCGGCGGAATCAAGTCGATCCAGTCTGTGATCCAGGAAGCATGTAAGGAGAAGATGGAACGTGACAGAAAGCGTGGAATCCTGAACCGTCCGGTACGTGCCATGGTGGTAGGAATTCCGAACGTAGGAAAATCTACCTTTATCAATGCGCTGGCAGGAAAAGCCTGTGCAAAAACAGGAAATAAGCCTGGAGTGACAAAGGGAAAACAGTGGATCCGTCTGAATAAGAATGTAGAACTTTTGGATACACCGGGAATTCTCTGGCCGAAGTTTGAAGACCAGACAGTAGGTTTGCGTCTTGCGTTTATCGGTTCGATTAAAGACGAGATTCTTCAGACAGAAGAACTGGCAAGTGAGCTTGTGAAATTTTTAAATCAGTCATATCCGGGAGTTCTTGAAGAGAAGTACACGATAGAATCTTCAGAAGATAATTATGAAGTGTTAAGAAGAATTGCAGAAAGCAGACACTGTCTGGTCAGAGGAAGCGAATTAGATGTGGAAAAAGCAGCGGCAATTCTTTTGGATGATTTTCGTAATGGCCGCCTTGGAAGGCTTACACTGGAGCTTCCAGAGGAGAACTAATACGGTATGAAAGAAATTATAAAAGAACTGGCTGGATGGCTTCTGTATATTGTACTGATCATTGCTCTTACCTGGATCGTGGTTACCTTTGTGGGGCAGAGAACAGAAGTCAGTGGTTCTTCTATGGAAACTACACTGTCAGATAAGGATCAGCTGATTGTTGATAAAATGACTTACCGCTTCAGAGATCCGAAACGATATGACATCGTAGTATTTCCATATCAATACCAGGACAATACCTATTATATTAAGCGGATCATCGGGCTGCCGGGAGAGACAGTACAGATTTTATCCGGAATGGTTTATATTGATGGGATGCGTCTGGATGAACATTATGGGAATGAAATAATGGAGAATCCAGGCATTGCAGAAGAACCATTAACACTGGGTGAGGATGAATATTTTGTACTTGGAGATAATCGGAATAACAGCAGCGACAGCAGAGCATCCGATGTTGGTTTAATCCATAGAAAAGATCTGATCGGAAGGGCATGGATTCGCGTGTGGCCATTGAGTCAAATTGGGGTGATACATCATGAGTAAAAGTATTAGCGAGATCAAGATAGAATTTGAAGAGGCAGGAGAACAACAGTGGGAAGCACTTTGTCAGGAATACGAGACGGATTCCAGAACAGGTGTAAAAAATCTGACAGCAAGATATCGGAAGAAGCAGCAGGCACTTGTTCAGGAGAGAGAACGCCTCGAGGTAATGAAAACATTCGAGAGAAAATATGCGGATTATAGTTTTATCTGTGGAATTGACGAGGCAGGAAGAGGTCCTCTGGCAGGACCGGTAGTAGCCGGTGCAGTGATTCTCCCAAAGGATTGTGAGATTCTTTATCTGAATGATTCAAAAAAACTGTCTGCTGCAAAGAGAGAAGAGTTGTATGATGAGATTATGGAGAAAGCGGTTGCAGCGGCAGTAGGTATGGCAAGTCCGGCGAGAATCGATGAAATTAATATTCTACAGGCAACTTATGAGGCAATGCGTGAAGCAATTTCAAAGCTGGCAGTAGAACCAGGGATTCTTTTGAATGATGCTGTGACGATTCCGGAGATGATCATTCCGCAGGTTCCGATTATTAAAGGAGATGCGAAGAGTGTGTCTATTGCAGCGGCAAGTATTCTTGCAAAAGTGACAAGGGATCGGCTGATGGTAGAATATGATAAAGTGATGCCAGAGTATGGATTTGCAGGCCATAAAGGATATGGATCCAAAGAACATATTGAGGCAATCAAGAAATATGGACCGACACCGATACATAGAAAGACATTTATCAAGAAGTTTATTTAATGATATCAGGGTTGTATAAAAGAAAGAGCTGCCAATGGCAGCTCTTCTTAAATCCGAAAGTTCGACGGATTAGAAGAGGGGAATCAGGTAGATGAAGGATCCGAAAAAAGAAAAGAATAACCGCAAGACAGGTGGAAACTATGAGCAGGCAGTAGGTTTTTATCTGGAACAGCATGGCTATCAGATACTACAGTACAATTATCGCTGTCGCATAGGAGAGATTGATATTGTTGCAAAAGAGGGGGAGAATCTGGTATTCTGTGAAGTGAAGTACAGGACTGGTCCTGGCAAGGGGAGTCCGCTGGAAGCTGTAGATGCAAGAAAGCAGAGAAAGATATTCCAGGCAGCAATGTATTATCTGACGGAATATCATATTAGTGATGTCCCATGCAGATTTGATGTGATCGGTATTGAAGGGACAAGGATCCAGCTGGTGAAGAATGCATTTTGCGGATAGAGAAGAAAGGACAGAATATGAGTTTAGGATTGATTTATAAGAACACGGCACATATTTTTGATGAGGTCGAGAAGGAACCCCCTTATCTGGAATATCCGTTGTTTCAGAAGACGGGCATTGTAACGAGTGCTTTTTCTACACGACTTGGAGGAGTCAGTGAGGGGTACTATTCTTCTCTGAATCTAAGCTTTGATCGTGGAGATGATCCTTTAAAAGTACTGGAGAATTTTAAAAGAATCGGCGCATCAATGGGTGTTAAGGTTGAAGATATGGTTCTGTCGAAGCAGACGCATACAACAAATGTGCGTGTAGTTACAGCGGAAGATAAGGGAAAAGGTATTATGCAGGAACGCAATTATACAGATGTGGATGGGATGATCACAAATGTTCCGGGAATCTGTCTTGTGACTTCCTATGCCGATTGTGTACCACTTTACTTTGTGGATCCGGTGAAAAAGGCGATCGGGCTGAGTCATTCCGGCTGGAGAGGAACTGTTGGAAAGATTGGAAAAAATACTGTTCAGCTGATGCAGGAGAATTTTGGATCCAAACCGGAAGATCTGCTTGCAGCAGTAGGACCATCAGTATGTATGGACTGCTATGAAGTCAGTGAGGACGTAATTGAGCAGTTTAAAGAAGCTTTTGAAAAGAAGTACTGGGAGGATCTTTTCTATAAGAAAGAGAACGGAAAATATCAGCTGAATTTATGGAAGGCAAATGAGCTGATTTTCCTGGAAAGTGGAATCTTGCCGGAGCATATGGCAATCACAAATGTTTGTACACATTGCAATAGTAAGATCCTATATTCTCATCGGACGATGGGGAACAACAGGGGAAATCTGTGCGCATTTCTTGCATTAAAATAAGGAGGTTAAAAGTATGTATCTGACAACAGTGAAAGAACTTGGAACAGCATTACTGACAAAGGGGACAGCCTTTGCACTGACCCAAACAGCAACGCAGACGAATAACAGTTCCGTCAATGATGTGCTTGATTCTGCACAGGAAGTAACAGCAAGCACAGCAGATGAAGTGAATCGCTTTGTACAATATTTTAATGATAATATTCCGAATCTGATTGCTTTTGGGTTGAAGGTGATTTTCGCGATAGTATTTTACCTGATCGGATCTAAGGTGATATCTGTTATACGTAAAGTGGTAGGCAAATCAATGGAGAGATCCAATGCGGATGTTGGAGTTCGTCAGTTTGTTGATTCTATGTTGAAATTTGGGTTATACGCACTTCTGATTTTTATGATCGCAACAAAATTTGGCGTGGAATCTTCTTCTGTAGCAGCGATCATTGCTTCCGCCGGTGTGGCAATCGGTCTGGCATTACAAGGGAGTCTGTCGAACTTTGCAGGAGGTATCTTGATTCTTCTTCTCAGACCATTTGCAGTTGGAGATTATATTATTGTGAATTCAGAGGGAATCGAAGGAACTGTAAAGGTAATTCAGATCTTCTATACAAAGATGACAACAATCGATAATAAGACGATTGTTGTGCCAAACAGTATTCTGACAAGTAACAGTCTGACAAATGTAACAGCAAGACCGGAACGTCAGCTGGATCTTAAAGTAGGAATTTCTTATGAATCTGATCTGAAGAAAGCAAAAGAGATCGTAGAGAATCTTCTACTGAAGGATGAAGATGTTATTCAGGATGAGGAGATTAAAGTGTTCATATCAGAACTTGCAGACAGCAGTGTTGTGATCGGACTTAGAGCCTGGGTGAAGACAGAAGCTTACTGGACAACGCGCTGGAGAATCCTTGAGGAGATTAAAATGTCTTTTGATGAGGAAGGCATTGACATCCCATATAATCAGTTGACAGTTCATATGGCAAATCATTAGTTATTATTTATTAGAATGATAAAAGTCTATAGAAGTTGATTAAAAAAGTGGTTGAAATTTATATCCAAACGCGATATAATAACAAAGGTCGTCAGAATTGACGACCATATGCCGAAATAGCTCAGTTGGTAGAGCACTTCACTCGTAATGAAGGGGTCGTCGGTTCGAGTCCGATTTTCGGCTGAAGAGTAAAGACCGTTGTTGATTTCAGTTGTATCTGGAATCAGCAGCGGTTTTTTATATATTAGGAAAGTCCTTTCCTAATATATAAAAAACGCTCCGCTTAGGATGCGCACTTATAACGAACTTAGAACGGATACGAAAAAGCATCTTGACGAAGGAAATGAAAATGGATACAATATTGTTACGAGTTTATAAAAAAGATGAAAAATTTTCTCTAATAAAGTAAAAAGAAATAAAATTAATTCTTTTAAAACAAGATTAGACAGAAGCAGAGAAATAGAAAAAATACAGAGGGTGAAAATATGGCATCAGTACAGACAAAAGATTACATTGTGCAGTTAATTAAAGAGGAGATTCTTTCAGGAGTTATGAAACCGGGAGAAGAGCTGGCGCAGGAAGCACTTGCAGAGCGTCTTGGTGTTTCAAGAATGCCGATCCGTGAGGCATTACAGAATCTTGTTCAGGAGGGATTTGCGGTACGTCTTCCAAACCGTCATATCCAGGCAGTAGTTTTGAGCGCACAGCAGATTCATGATGTATTTCATGTGATTGCAGCGATGGCAGCAGAGAATACGATCTTAGTTGCAAAGAAAGAGCAGATGCTTCGAAGGAAAAATGTGGAACAAACGAGTCAGACAGAATTCGAAGAAGATGGACAGAGCAAGCTTTTCCTTGAGCAAGAGATTGAGAAAACTCCAAGCGAGCAGCTTTTTCAGATACTTTCCGGCATGGAGAATGCATTGAGACCAGAGAAGAAGGCAGAGTGGGAGATGGTTTATCAGGAGAGACTCATCAGTTTGTTTGAGAATCCATATCTGTCACAGCTTCAGGGGAAGACGATGGATGGTTATGTAGCTTATGCAATTGAGAAGATGGGAGATAAGCAGCAGAAGTTAGAGCAGCTTCGCCGTATCACAGAAGGTATTGCAGAGAATAATGAGCAGAAGATCCGAATGGGACTTCGAGAATACTATCTTTCTTATGCTGATGCTTTTGTAGAAAGATGGGAGAAGAAGGCAGAAGAAACAGAAAAATAGGTTGAATTGTTATTGGGGTGATTACATACATATGTAGGTTGTAATCACCCCTTTTTCTATAAACAAAGTTTTATCTAGATTTGTTAGTGAGCGATTGCTATGGTAGCAAAGGCACCTCGTGTTCGTCATTTTGTACAAGATGTGTTAAAAAAACACTGGATTATATCGCAAATATGATGATAAAATATAAATCAGATGATGGGTTAGAAAATTGGAAAGGGAGGACGATGGAAAAAGCACGACAAGTAAAAAGAGTCCTGCTGCAGGCAATTAAGATCGCGGTGGGCAGCAGTATAGCAATTTATATAGCGCATATGCTGGGATTGGAGTACGAGGTATCGGCCGGAAGTATCGCACTTCTTACTCTTGTGACAACAAAGTGGGAGACGGTGAAATTAGCGTTTTATCGTATGGCGACGTTTGTACTGGCTGTAGTTTTGGCAGCATTGACATTTGGACATATGACGAGTTCCTGGCTGGCGTATGGAATTTATGTATTTTTAATTGTGGCGATCAGTCATAGTCTGGGATGGGCATCGACGATTTCAGTGAATGCCGTTATCGGAACGCATTTTCTTATGACGAGAGATTTTAGCCCGGACTTTATCCGTAATGAGCTTCTGCTTGTATTGATAGGAGTTGTCATAGCAACTATATTGAATCTTTTCTATGATTATGAGGGGCAGAAACAGGATTTAATCCGTTATATGAGAGAGACGGAGAATCAGCTGCAGATGCTTTTATGTGGACTTGCAGCGTATCTTCATAATAAAGACATGGAGATTAATATCTGGGACCGGATCATTGCATTTGAAAGCAGACTTCATGAATTTATTAAGGCAGCGTATGATTATCAGGATAATACATTTCATTCGCACCCGGGATACTACATAGATTATTTTGAAATGCGTCTGGCGCAGCTTCAGGTACTTCACAACCTGCATTATGAGATTAAAAAGATTCGTATGATGCCGAAACAGGCATTAGTAATTGCTGACTATATGATGTATATGGCTGATTATATTGTTGAGATGAATATTCCGGATCAGCAGATTAAGAAGCTAGAAGAGATTTCTGAGAAGATGAAGACAGAGGAGCTTCCAAAGACTCGTGAGGAGTTTGAAGGCCGTGCGCTTCTGTATCATATTTTAATGGATCTTGAGGAATTTCTAGTATATAAGAAACGATTTGTAAATGAACTTGACGAGAAGAAATTAAGCATCTACTGGAAACAGGAGATGGGACAGCAAGATAATGTGAACGAGTCACAGAATTGATAAAAAGAAAAGGATTAAATCCAGAAGAAACAAAAATAAATTGTTTTTCTGAGTTTAATCCGTTTCTATATGAAACTAACGGTTGTCTAATCGAAAATATCAGATCTTTCCCGGGAATAATGTGCCGGCTCTTCCGCCTTTTATAATATCATAAAGGACTTCCGGACGCTTTCCGTTTGTAACAATTGTGTTTGTTCCCTGGGAAGTGGCAAGGGATGCGGCCTGAAGTTTTGTACGCATTCCGCCTGTTCCACGTCGGGAACCTGCGCCACCGGCTAAAGCATAGACGCCGTCATCGATTGCATCAATCTGATCGATTAGCTGTGCATTTGGATACAATCTTGGATCGTGGTCATAAAATCCATCAATGTCGGAGAAGATGACCAGATGCTTTGCGCGGCAGAGTACTGCTACGACAGCGGAGAGCATATCGTTATCACCGAAGAGACGATCCTCGGATTCGATTTCTTTATAGCTTACGGAGTCATTTTCATTTACAATCGGGATTACACCCATCTCGAGAAGTGCATTGAATGTATTGATCAGATTTTCTTTTTTCTCTTCTTCTTCAATATCATCTGCATTGAGCAGAATCTGTGCTACAGTCTTGTCATAGTCACCAAAGAACTTGTCATACAGATACATCAGACTACACTGTCCGACTGCGGCAGCAGCCTGTTTCATACGCATACTGTCTGGTTTAGCAGTCATGTTCAGTTTATTTCTTCCGACTGCGATCGCTCCGGAGGAAACGAGTACGACTTCGTATCCCATGTTCTGGATATCAGAAAGTACACAGACAAGACGGTCTGTTGTACGAAGATCGCTCTTTCCGGCGTCATTCGTAAGTGTGGATGTTCCAACTTTTACTACAATTCGATTATTATAAAGTCCCATAATGCATAACTCCTTGATAAATATCTTTTAAAATAATTTCCGGATGTCAGTTAACAACCAGCCTTGTCTCATCGACTGTTTTATAGTATCATACAGTTATAAATTACAAAAGCGAATGTTTCTCATGGATTACATGACAAAATCAAATATAAAGTAAGTGAAGAGATTTTTCGTAGCGAAAACAGATGGGAAAATGTAAAGCGAAAGGAGTGTTAAATTCATGGATGGAAGTATTCAGAAATACATGGCGTTTGTTAAGACTGTAGAGTGTGGAAGTTTTACAAAGGCAGCGGAACAGTTGAGTTATTCCCAGTCCGGGATCAGCCGAATGATCAATGATCTGGAAAAGGAATGGAAGGTAGTTCTGCTTGAACGAAGCAAGTCAGGAGTAAAGCTTACAAGCAGCGGGATGAAGTTACTTCCTTATGCGGAACGGGTCTGCAGAGAATACGAGAAACTTCAATTGGAAGTTGATGAGCTTCAAGGGTTAAAGTCAGGATTGATCCGTATCGGTACATTTTCCAGCGTAGCAACACATTGGCTGCCGAATATTATCAAGGAATTTCAGAAAAATTATCCAAACATTGATTACGAGATGCTTTTGGGTGATTATACGGATATTGAAGAATGGATCATGGAAGGGCGAATTGACTGTGGATTCACAAGATTGCCAGTAAGGGATGAGATGGATACAATTTTCCTGGAGCAGGACAGGCTGCTTGTCGTGCTTCCGGAAGGACATCCGCTGACAGAACTTCAGAAGATTCCGGTCAGTGCGCTTTGTGAGGAACCGTTTATGCTATTGGAGAAAGGTGCTAAGGCAGAAGTTTCTGAGATCTTTGAAAGAAGTAATTTAAAGCCGAAAGTACATTTCACAACATGGGATGACTACGCGATCATGGCGATGGTTGAGAGCGGGCTTGGAATCAGTGTTTTGCCGGAACTGATCTTGAAACGGATTCCGTATAGAATTGTTACACGAGAACTGGAAATCCCGGCGTATCGTAATATAGGACTTGCCATGCGTAACAGAAAAGGTGCAACTCCGGCGGTGAAGCGGTTCCTGGAGTATCTGCAGTATAGATAATAGAGAAATGTGAAACTTTTATGAAGTGGCATGTTCTGAATAATAATTTGCTTGATAGAAGGAAATATATGAGAGTATAATGTTACTATTATGATAAAAAGGGCTTATTCTATGACCGACATTATAAGAGTCATCAGCAATCAGAGAAGAGCACAAAGATTGAAAGAAGGAGAAAAAGATGTCGATTAAACATATTTTATTTGACTTAGACGGAACACTTTTACCGATGGTACAGGACGAATTTGTCCGTTTTTATATGCCGCTTCTTGCAAAGTCATATTTGAAGAAAGGCGTGGAAATGGATCCAAAAGGATTTATTGGTGCAGTATGGAAAGGCTATGAGGCGATGGTGAAAAATGATGGTTCCAGAACAAACCGGGAGGCATTCTGGAGTTATATTGATGAATTCCTACCGCTTTCTGTAGAAGAATCAGAGGCAATTGCGGACGCATTTTATGAGGATGAATTCAATCAGGCCAAGTGTACGACACAGCCGACACCACTTTCAGATATGGTTATAAAAGAGGCGAAGAAGAAAGGCATTGAAGTTTATCTTGCAACGAACCCGATCTTTCCAAGATGTGCAACAATGAATCGTATCGACTGGGCGGGACTGGATCCGGAAGATTTTAAGATTATTACAACATATGAAGATCATGTATATTGTAAGCCAAATCCGGAATATTTCCGTCAAATTTTGGAACAGTTTGAGCTTGATCCGTCAGAGTGTCTGATGGTTGGAAATGACGTGGAGGAAGATCTTGCGATCCGTGCGCTTGGAGTTCCTGTATTTCTTATCACAGATACGATGGAGAATAAGAAAAACCTTCCGATCGACTCTGAATATCAGGGCTCGATGGAAGAGTTGTTGGAATTTGTAAAAGAATTGCCGGAAGTGTAGAGGTTGCAGCGCCGGTTTATTCCGAACGATTAAAGAAACGTCTGCAGGATCTTTTGGATCTGATGTTAAGTGATAACAAAAAAGCGCGAAAGGAGGATGCAAAAGGAACCTATTCTGTGGTAGAATGTAAGGGACAGCCAATTAACTCACAGGAACTTCTTTACCAGGGAGCCTATGCGAAAGCAGCAGTGAACAGTAGCAATCAGTTGGAGGCGGCTGTACAACAGACAGAAAATAAGGTGATAGAATGATCTATAAATTCGGGGAACGTCTGACAGAGATCAGTCAGGAAGAATGGGAGAAAGAAAAATGTCCTGCTGTGTTCCTCACAGATTCCGATCATGCGGAGGAGACACTGGCAACAGCAGGGATCATATATGAAAGTGAGATCCAGATTGCGAAGATCGGATTCTGTAAGATTGAGAATCAGCAGGAATGTATGGTAGGAACTTTCTGCATTCCAAAGCTTCTTGATGTATTAGGAAGCAGATACCGAATGTACATGTTTGTAAATGAAAACAATGTTGTTATCGTAGATGACGAGACATTTTCAGAGCGACTTATTAGTAGGATTAAGAGGAAACGAATGCATCAGGGTGAGACGAAAGAGAGATTCCTCTATAATTACATTGCAGAATTTATGAGCCGTGATCTGGAGATCCTTGTGGCTTATGAGCGCAGACTTCTTCGGATGGAAGAGGATGTATCTCAGGATCATACGGACACTGTTCAGAATCGACTGATGCCGATCCGAAGGGAACTTCTGAATCTGAGAAGCTATTATGATGAGATGATGGACTTGACAAAAGAGCTTGAAGAGAACGAGAATGGATTGTTTTTGAATGATCAATTGAAATACTTCGGAACACTTACTGACCGTGCAGACCGTCTGATGAGCCGTACTTCTCATCTGTTGGAATATGCCCGTCAGGTAAAGGAGGCTTACCAGTCTCAGATTGACAATAGACAGAATAACAACATGCAGTTTTTAACAGTGATTTCTACGATTTTCTTCCCATTGACATTGATCACGGGATGGTTTGGAATGAACTTTAAAGATATGCCTGGACTTGAAAATGGATATCCGGCGGTAATGGCACTTAGTATTGTCATTATCGTGATCTGTATTTTGATCTTCAAGAAAAAGAAGATTATCTAAAAAACTGAAAAACTGTAAAAATAGCGTTGACAATCCTCGATTGAATGCTATAATGATGGTCAGAAGAAGTTAAGGATTATAAAGCAACATAGTTCTTAGCCGATAACACGATGACGAGACGAGTAGGATGTGGAATGTTACAGAGAGAGATACATTTGCTGGAAGTATCTTAGCAGGAATCATTTGAAGACTACCTCTGAGTGGCCCCAATCCGGTCCGGTGATTCCGTTATAATCATGAATGAAGTGGTTTTAAAGCAGTACATTTACTGTGATCTTGAAAACAAAAAGGGTGGAACCGCGGATAGTAAAGTAATTGATAATCAGACTTTATCCGTCCCTTGCATGTGAGTGCAGGGGACAGATGAAGTCTTTTCTTTTTCCATAGAATCCCCGAATGAAAGCATGCATAGTTACTTGAAGAAAATAGGAGGAAGCGAAAATGATTATTACATTAAAAGATGGATCAAAAAAAGAATATTCAGAAGCAAAATCAGTAATCGACGTTGCATTTGACATCAGTGAAGGACTTGCACGCGCAGCCTGTGCAGGAGAAGTAGACGGAGAGGTTGTAGACCTTCGTACAGTTCTTGATAAAGACTGTGAACTGAACATCCTTACAGCAAGAGATGAGAAAGGATTGGCAGTACTTCGTCACACAGCATCCCACGTTATGGCAGAAGCTGTTCAGACACTTTTCCCAGAGGCAAAGGTTGCAATCGGACCTTCTATTGATACAGGATTTTACTATGATTTCGAATGTCAGTCATTTTCAAGAGATGACCTTGACGCTATCGAGAAAGAGATGAAGAAGATCATCAAGAAGGGCGCTAAGATCGAAAGATTTACAAAATCAAGAGAGGATGCGATCGCATTTTTCAAAGAGAAAAATGAGCCATACAAGGTTGAACTGATCGAGGATCTTCCGGAAGGAGAAGAGATTTCCTTCTATTCTCAGGGAGACTGGGTTGACTTATGTGCAGGCCCACACCTGATGAGCACAAAGGGAATCAAAGCATTCAAGCTGTTATCATCTTCAGGAGCTTACTGGAGAGGTGATGAGAACAAGCATATGCTGACACGTATTTACGGTACAGCTTATGCAACAAAGGATGAGCTGAAAGAGCATCTGACACAGTTAGAGGAAGCAAAGAAGCGTGACCATAACAAACTTGGCCGTGAGATGAAGCTTTTCACAACGGTAGATGTAATCGGACAGGGACTTCCGCTGATCATGCCAAACGGTGTTATTATCATGCAGGAATTGCAGCGCTGGATCGAGGATGAAGAGGAAAAACGTGGATATATCCGTACAAAGACACCACTTATGGCAAAGAGCGATCTTTATAAGATTTCCGGACATTGGGATCACTATAAAGAAGGAATGTTCGTTTTAGGAGATGAGGAGAAAGACAAAGAAGTATTTGCTCTTCGTCCGATGACATGTCCATTCCAGTATTATGTATACAAAGCAGAGCAGCACAGCTACCGTGATCTGCCACTTCGTTATGGTGAGACATCTACACTGTTCCGTAACGAGGATTCCGGAGAGATGCATGGTCTGACACGTGTTCGTCAGTTCACGATCTCTGAGGGACATTTAGTAGTAAGACCGGATCAGATGGTAAAGGAGTTCAAAGATTGTATCGCACTTGCACAGTACTGTCTGCAGGTTCTCGGAGTAGAAGAGGATGTAACATATCACCTTTCTAAATGGGATCCGAAAGATACTAAGAAATACATCGGAGCACCGGAAGTATGGGAAGAGACAGAAGGTCATATCCGTACAATGCTTCAGGAACTCAACATTCCATTCGTAGAGGATGTCGGAGAGGCTGCTTTCTACGGACCGAAAGTTGATATCAATGCGAAGAACGTATATGGTAAGGAAGACACAATGATCACAATCCAGTGGGATGCACTTCTTGCTGAGCAGTTTGATATGTACTATATCGATGAAAATGGTGACAAACAGCGTCCGTACATCATCCACCGTACATCTATGGGATGCTACGAGAGAACACTGGCATGGCTGATCGAGAAATATGCAGGAATGTTCCCGACATGGCTGTGTCCGGAGCAGGTTCGTGTAATTCCGATTTCTGATAAATACAATGATTATGCAGCGAAAGTGGAAGCACAGCTTAAAGAAGCTAATATCCGCTGCTCAGTAGACGGACGTTCCGAGAAGATGGGATACAAGATCCGTGAGGCTCGTCTGAACAGAGTTCCATATATGCTGATCGTTGGAGCGAAGGAAGAGGAAGAGCAGAAAGTATCTGTAAGAAGCAGATATCTTGGAGATGAAGGTTCTAAGGATCTTGGAGAATTCATCGAAGCAATCAAGGATGAGATTGCAAAGAAAACAATCCGTAAGATTGAAGTAGAAGAGTAAGAATAGTTACCCGAAACAACAAAAATGCGAATCTCCCGAAGAAGTTCAAGTATGAAAATACTGATTTCTACGGGAGATTCTTATTTTATGCTATATTGTAACTGTTCAGAGCCAACCTCCAAAATGCTACGCATTTCGTCGGTGTGGCGTATCCGCCAAATAAAATTTCAAAAACAGTCTTAAAAATGCAAGCATTTTACACCTGTTTTATGAAATTTTGCTTGGCTCTGAACAGTTACATCATATTGTAATATCCGGCATAAATACCATTTTTCTCAAGCAGAGTTTCGTGTGTTCCGCGCTCTGCAATACCATTTTCTGTAATAACAATGATCTCGTCTGCATTTTTGATCGTGGACAGGCGATGTGCAATCGTGATAGTTGTTCTGTTCTTGGAAAGTTCTTCCAGACTGTGCTGGATCCATCGTTCACTCTCATTATCCAAAGCGCTCGTTGCTTCATCAAGGATCAGGATCGGTGGGTTCTTCAAGAAGACACGAGCAATGGAAATACGCTGCTTTTGTCCGCCGGAAAGTCTTGCACCGCGCTCACCGACAAATGTATCATACTGATCAGGTAGTTCCATGATAAAGTCGTGGATGTTCGCACATTTTGCTGCTTCGATGATTTCTTCTTCTGTCGCTTCCGGCTTGCCATAGGCAATGTTGTCGCGGATGGAACCGGAGAAGAGGTAGACATCCTGCTGAACGACACCGATCTGGCTTCTAAGACTCTTCAATGTAAGAGAGCGGATATCCTGTCCGTCTACGGTGACGCGTCCGCCAGTTACGTCGTAGAAGCGAGGCAACAGGGAACAGATTGTTGTCTTTCCACCGCCGGATGGACCGACCAATGCAACTGACTTCCCAGCAGGAATTTCGATCGATACGTGAGAGAGAACAGTCGTTTCATCGTCGCTGTAATGGAAGGAGACATCTTCGTAGCAGACACGACCTTTCACATCTTTGAGTTCTACTGCATCCGGTGCATCTTTAATCTCAGGTTCAGTTTCCATAACATCAAGGAAACGGCGGAAACCGGAAAGTCCTTTCTGCATCATTTCCATCAGCTCTACAAGAATCTGGATCGGGCTGATGAAGATCCCGATATAAAGTGCGTACATCGCAAGATCAGCAGCTGACATTTCATTATTTGCAATCAGATAGCCGCCATATACAAGTGTGACCAGATACATCATTCCCTGGAAAAACAGGTTCGAGCTCATGAATTCGCCCATACACCTGTAATTGTCTTTCTTGGAGACAAGGAATGCGTGGTTACTCTTCTGGAACTTGTTCTTTTCGATCTCTTCATTTGTAAAAGACTGGACAACGCGGATCCCGGATAAAGTATCTTGAAGGCTCGCATTGACATCACCGATCTTTTTTCTGTTTTCCATAAAGGTGCGCTGCATCTTCTGATTCTGTCGGAAAGAGAAGAGAAACATCAGGATCACAAGTACGATCAGCGGAAGAGCCAATTTCTTATTAATTAAGAAAAGGAAAATAAAGGATCCTACGATCTTAACTAACGAGATAAATAAGTTCTCTGGACCGTGGTGTGCAAATTCAGAAATGTCGAACAGGTCACTGACCAGTTTGCTCATCATCTGACCAGAATTGTTCTGACTGTAATAGGAAAAGGATAGTTCTTCATAATGTTCGAAGAGTTCCTGGCGCATATCCCGTTCCATCTTGGCTCCCATGATATGTCCCTGGCAGCTGACATAATATTTGCAGAAGCTTTGGATGACATACATCATAAAGAGTCCGATCGCAATCCACGGAAGTGCCTGCAGGATGATTGCTTTATCCTGAGTAAAAAGCGTCTTGGTCGCACTTCGCAGAATCTGCGGATACGCAAGATCCACAAGACTGATAATGGCTGCACAGAGAAGGTCAATAAAAAAGACCGTTTTGTACGGGCCATAGTAGTGGATGAATTTTTTTAGTGTATTCATAAACAAATCCTCCCAGTTTTTTCTTATATACATTAGTTTAGCACAAGTGAATATTCTTGACAAGAAAGTCGGGGTATGATAAAAATGTTATTACTGTTTAAGTTACTGTTTACTCCGTTTACAGCAACTTGGTCAAAATTCATTCCAAATCACCTTCGGTGATGGAATTTTGCCCCGTATGTCTCGGGATTTTGCCATATTCATGGCAAAACACCTCGCGGGATATTACCTGTGAACAGTAACATGTTTAACATAATGTAAAGAAGTGGAAAAAGTCAGGAGAATAATCAATGAATTTATATCTTGCCCCGCTGGAGGGAATTACAGGACATATTTATAGAAATGCACTGCATCAGTGCTTTGATGGATTTGATAAGTATTTTATTCCATTTATCAGTCCGAATCAGAAAGGACATTTCAGCACAAGAGAGAAGAAGGATGTGATGCCGGAGCATAATCAGGGAATGTATGCCGTGCCGCAGATCCTTACGAATAATGTGGAAGATTTCTTATGTACAGCAAAGAAGCTTGGAGATTATGGATATAAGGAAGTGAATCTGAATCTTGGATGTCCGTCCCGAACTGTTGTGACGAAGGGAAGAGGAGCAGGATTTCTGGATGAGCCACAGAAGCTGGATCGTTTTCTTGATAAGGTTTTTGAGGAATGTAATCTGGAGATTTCAATCAAGACGAGAATCGGAATGGAAGATCCGGAGGAATTCGAGACAATCCTTCCTATCTATAATAAATATCCGCTGAAGGAGCTGATCATTCATCCGCGCGTGCAGAAAGAGTTTTATAAGAATACACCTAAGCTTGATACATATGGCTGGGCAGTGGAACATAGTCAACATCCGCTTTGTTACAATGGGGATATCTGTACCGTGGAAGATATGGAGATGTTGAAAACAAGATTTCCGCAGACGGATACGGTGATGATGGGACGCGGTGTTCTGGCTGATCCGGCACTGGGAAGAAAGCTAAAAGGCGGAAGTGCCGCAACGATAGAAGAGCTAAAGAAATTCCATGATCTTCTCTATGCGGCATATTGTGAAGAAATGTCAGGAGACCGGACGGTTCTTTATAAGATGAAAGAAATGTGGTTCTATCTTCACCCAATCTTTACAGATGGAAGAAAGTATTTCAAGAAGATCAAGAAATGTGAGAAATGTGTAGTATATGAATCTGTAGTGAAGGAATTGTTTTTGAGAAGCTACAAATGATTTGAATGAGGTGACAAAAAGAAATGGACACTATTTTACAATTAGATCAGAACATTCTGCTTTTTATTCAGGAATATATCCGTCACGACTGGATGGACTGGTTTTGGAAAGGAATCACGCATCTGGGAGATGCTGGAATCTTCTGGATCCTTCTTACAATCGTTCTGCTGATTCCTAAGAAGACGAGAAAGGCAGGGCTTGCATCAGCACTTGCACTTATTATAGGAACGATGATCACGAATGTGGCGATAAAGAATATGGTTGCCAGAATAAGACCGTATGAAGTGATACAGGAATTAGAACTTATGATTGAGAAACAGAAGGACTTTTCTTTCCCTTCCGGTCATACATGTGCATCGTTTGCATCAGCATTTGCAATCTACAAGTGCAAGGAAGTGTTTCCGAAGAAATGGAGAATTGCTGCCATGGTTCTTGCTACATTGATCGCATTATCGAGATTATATGTAGGTGTACATTATCCGACAGATGTTCTTGGCGGATTGATCATCGGACTATTCTCGGGCTGGGCAGGATGGAAGATTGAAGAGCTGATCATGAAAAAGAGAGCAGAGAAAAAGAAATCTGCTGATAATAAGTGAAGGACAGGAATTTAAGAACCTGTCAGATAGAAAAAGGATTTGATTCATCTGGGTTTTGCCAGATACGATCAAATCCTTTTTTGAGTCCACTTTAGAGTGTGACTTTTAAAATTTTGCTATTTATTTTTCTCTTTCTGATTCTCCAGTGCAGCTTCAACGAATCCCTTGAACAGTGGATGCGGTCTGTTTGGTCTGGATTTCAGCTCCGGATGCGCCTGAGTTGCGATAAACCATGGATGAGAAGGAATCTCAACCATCTCTACAATACGGCTGTCCGGTGAAAGTCCGCAAAGGGACATTCCATTTTCTTCAAGAACTTCACGGTAGTCATTGTTTACTTCATAGCGATGACGGTGACGCTCTTCAATCTCTTTCTTTCCATACAGTTTATAAGCAAGAGAGTTGTCTTTCAGCACACATGGATAAGAACCAAGTCTTAAAGTACCACCAATATCTTCAATACCAATCTGATCGGACATGATGTGGATGACCGGATGTGTTGTATCCGGATTGAGCTCCATGCTGTGTGCATCTTTGTAACCGATGACATTTCTTGCAAATTCAACGATAGACAGCTGCATACCAAGGCAGAGACCAAGGAACGGAATGTTGTGTGTACGGGCGTATTTGATCGCTGTGATCTTTCCTTCTACACCGCGGTGGCCAAATCCACCCGGAACAAGAATACCGCTTACGTCAGAGAAGAGTTCTTCAGCATTTTCTTCTGTTACAGTTTCGGAATCGATCCATTTGATATTCACTGTTGTGTGTGTGTAGATTCCGCCGTGCTTTAATGCCTCTACAACACTGATGTATGCGTCATGAAGCTGGATATATTTTCCAACCAGCGCGACAGTAACTTCCTGAGTTGGATGACGAAGGTTTTCAACCATATCAGTCCAGTCAGCAAGATCTGGTTCCGGGCAGTCAAGATGCAGAGATTCACATACAACCTGTGCAAGATGCTCTTTCTCCATGGCAAGTGGTGCCTCATAGAGATATTCTACATCCAGGTTCTGAAGTACATGGTCAGCCGGGAGATTACAGAACAGAGAAATCTTGTTTCTCATCGCATCATCCAGTGGATATTCGGAACGGCAGACAATGATATCCGGCTGGATTCCCATTCCCTGAAGTTCTTTTACACTTGCCTGTGTCGGTTTTGTCTTCATTTCCTGAGATGCTCTTAAATAAGGAATCAGAGTAACATGGATCAGAATAACATTTTCTGCTCCGCGCTCATGTTGAAACTGACGGATGGATTCAAGGAAAGGCTGGCTTTCAATATCACCTACTGTACCGCCGACTTCGATGATAGCAATCTCAGTATCTGTTGCAGCCGGATTACGGTAAAAACGGCTCTTGATCTCATTTGTAATATGAGGGATTACCTGAACAGTTCCTCCGCCAAAATCTCCGCGGCGTTCTTTCTGAAGAACGGACCAGTAGATCTTTCCTGTTGTAACATTGGAATTCTTTGTCAGGCTTTCATCGATAAATCTTTCGTAATGACCAAGGTCAAGGTCAGTTTCTGCACCGTCATCTGTAACGAAAACCTCTCCGTGCTGTACCGGGTTCATCGTACCTGGGTCAATATTGATGTAAGGATCGAATTTCTGCATAGTTACAGTGTAACCACGCGCTTTCAAAAGTCGTCCCAAAGATGCAGCTGTAATTCCTTTTCCAAGACCGGATACAACTCCGCCTGTAACAAATACATATTTTACTGCCATAGTGTCTTTCCTCCTCCGTGAATAGTTATTATCAAAAAAAATACTTTCCAAGTATACACCTATTCAGAAAAAAATTACAATACTTTTTTGATAAAAACATAGAAAAAAGATGGGATGAAGTGATTTTAACGAAGTAATGTAAAGAAGGAAGGCGAAAAAGCTTTGGAAAATGGGAGAAATGCAGAAAAAAACCTCTCAGACAGCAGGTGGTTATACCTGAAACCGCAGAGAGGTTTTTGTGATATCTTTCTGTATGGGTAAGGATTTGTCTTTAGCTTAAAATCTGACGTTCGTTCACAGCTTCACTTGTGAGCTGTACACCAAGTTTTTTAAATGTCTTGATATCAACACTTGAAAGCATTACGGAAGTATGAGCCTGGCATCCTTTCAGTTTTGGAAGCTGGGAGAGTGCAAGCTCAGCGATCGGATTGACAGCAGCACTTGCGGAAAGTGCAATCAGGATCTCGTCTGTGTGAAGACGAGGATTCTTGCTGTTCAGGTAATCCACTTTCAATTTCTGAATCGGTTCAATTGCTTCCGGAGAGATGATATGGACATTGTGGTCGATGCCGGCAAGTTCCTTCAGTACGTTTACAAGAAGGGCAGCGCTCGCACCGAGCAGGTTGGAAGTTTTTCCGGTGATGATGCGTCCATCTTCAAGCTCCAGTGCGGCAGCAGGTCCGCCTGTCTGCTGAGCACGCTCCAGTGCCTTGACAGCAACTTTTCGGTCAGAAACAGTGATTCCTTCCATATTCATAAGAAGCTCGATCTTCTCAGCTTCTTTCTCAGAAGCATCACCTTTCAGAAGCGCATTGAGTGCTGCATAGTAGCGTCGGATGATCTCCTGGCGGGAAGCTTCACGGCAGGCTTCATCATCACAGATACAATTTCCGGCCATATTTACCCCCATGTCTGTAGGTGATTTGTATGGGCTGGAACCGTAGATCTTCTCGAAGATTGTATTTAAAACAGGGAAGATCTCTACGTCACGGTTGTAGTTTACAGTTGTTACACCATAAGCTTCAAGATGATATGGATCGATCATATTTACATCGTTAAGGTCAGCTGTAGCAGCCTCATAAGCGAGGTTTACCGGGTGCTTCAGCGGCAGATTCCAGATAGGGAATGTCTCGAACTTCGCATATCCGGCTTCGATTCCGCGCTGGTGCTCCTGATATAACTGAGACAGGCAGACAGCCATCTTTCCACTTCCAGGTCCCGGAGCCGTTACAATAACAAGCGGATGTGAAGTCTCGATATAATCGTTCTTTCCGTAACCATTCTCACTGACGATCAGTGGAATGTTGGACGGATATCCCGGAATGTTGTAATGAATGTATACAGAGATTCCAAGGTTCTCAAGACGGTTCTTGAACAGAAGTGCACTTTCCTGTCCGGAGAACTGTGTGATTACTACACTTCCAACGAAAAGCCCCTGCTCACGGTAAGTACCGATCAGGCGGATTACGTCTGAATCATAAGTGATACCAAGATCCCCACGAATCTTATTCTTTTCAATGTCTTTTGCACTGATTGCAAAGACGATCTCAGCCTGGTCGCTGAGCTCCTTTAAGAGACGCAGCTTGCTGTCAGGTTCAAATCCCGGAAGTACACGGGAAGCATGATAGTCATCAAAAAGCTTTCCACCGAATTCAAGATAGAGCTTTCCACCGAATTTTCCGATACGCTCACGGATATGTTCGGACTGCATTTTCAGATATTTGTCATTGTCAAATCCAATTTTCATCGTTTTATCTTCCTTACTATAAATTTTGCCGAACTGTTATTACTATTATTAACAGATAAATCTGTTATAAACAGGCATTACTTTTCTAGTATACTATGAAACGGCACGTTTTTACAATATTTTCATAATCTTTTTATTGATTTATGGAAAACCACTATTTATAATGGTAGGAAGTAGTTGTTTTTTTACAAATAAGGTAAAAGATTTGCTGGAAAATAACCACTATTTAAGTTTTGGAGGAAAAAAATGGAGAATAACAATAAAAACAAAGGCCCGAACAAGAACCGACAGGGTTGGGGAATTATTTTGTTCACTACCTTGTTGGTTACTTTTGTTGTTATGGGCCTATATTCTATGATGCAGGGCGGAAGCGCTTCTGAGATCAGCTATGATAAATTTCTGAAATTAGTTGATAATGGAAAAGTAGAGTCTGTTACATTTACCAATTCAAGGATCAATATCGTTTTGACAGATGACGCCAGAAAGGAAAAGGCAGAGGGAAAACTTACAGAAGTAAAGGATAATGAGAAAGCTTCTGCAGACCAGAGTGATAGTTTAGATTCTAAGGAAAGCGAAGATCAGGAAAACGTTATGGACAGTCTGCTTGGCCAGATCAGTCAGATGCAGGGTAGCTCCAAGAGCAAGGAACCGGATTATTACACAGGAAATGTATCAGATGACACACTTGTAAAGCGTTTAGATAAGGCAGGGGTAGAGTTTAAATCCCAGATTCCGGATACGGCAAGTTCACTGATCATGGATATCTTCATCACAGTGATCCTTCCGATCGTACTTCTTGTATTCATGTTTAATTTCCTTATGAAGAAGATGTCTAAGGGCGGCGGCATGATGGGAATCGGCAAGAGCAATGCCAAGATGTATATGGAGAAGCAGACAGGTGTGACATTCTTAGATGTTGCAGGTGAAGATGAAGCGAAGGAGTCCTTACAGGAAGTTGTTGATTTCCTGCATAATCCTGGAAAATATACAGGTATCGGAGCGAAGCTTCCGAAGGGAGCACTTCTTGTAGGACCTCCGGGAACAGGTAAGACACTTCTTGCGAAAGCAGTTGCAGGAGAGGCGAAGGTTCCGTTCTTCTCCTTGTCAGGATCTGCATTCGTAGAGATGTATGTCGGTGTAGGTGCTTCCCGTGTGCGTGACCTGTTCAAACAGGCACAGCAGATGGCTCCATGTATTGTATTTATCGATGAGATCGATGCAATCGGTAAGAGCCGTGACAGCGCACTTGGCGGTGGCGGTAATGACGAGCGTGAGCAGACATTAAACCAGCTTCTTGCAGAGATGGATGGATTCGATACGAATAAGGGACTACTTGTTCTTGCAGCAACAAACCGTCCGGAGGTACTTGATCCGGCGCTGTTGAGACCGGGACGTTTCGATCGCCGTATCATAGTAGATAAGCCGGATCTGAAAGGTCGTGTCGAGATTCTTAAGGTTCATGCGAAGGATGTTAAGATGGATGAGACAGTCAATCTGGAAGAGATTGCGCTTGCAACTTCAGGAGCAGTTGGATCAGATCTTGCCAATATGATCAATGAGGCTGCAATCACTGCAGTTAAGCATGGCAGACAGGTTGTCAGCCAGAAAGACCTCTTTGAGGCAGTGGAAGTTGTACTTGTAGGTAAAGAGAAGAAAGACCGTATCATGAGTGCAGAAGAGCGAAGAATCGTATCTTACCATGAGGTTGGACATGCGCTTGTCACAGCACTTCAGAAGAATACAGAACCGGTACAGAAGATCACAATCGTTCCTAGAACAATGGGAGCACTCGGTTATGTAATGCAGACACCGGAGGAAGAGAAGTTCTTAAATACGAAGAAAGAGCTTGAAGCAATGATCGTTGTTGCACTCGGTGGACGTGCAGCAGAAGAGATTGTATTTGATACTGTTACGACAGGTGCATCGAATGATATCGAGCAGGCAACGAAGATCGCCAGAGCGATGATCACACAGTATGGTATGTCAGAGCGCTTTGGTCTGATGGGACTTGAATCTGTTCAGAGCCGATACTTAGACGGTCGTGCAGTTCGTAACTGTGGAGAAGCGACAGCAGCGGAGATCGATGAAGAGATCATGAAGATGCTCAAAGCTTCCTATGAAGAAGCAAAACGCCTCTTGAGTGCGAACAGAGATGCTCTTGATAAGATTGCAGCCTTCCTGATCGAGAAAGAGACGATCACAGGTAAGGAATTCATGAAGATCTTCCGTGAAGTGAAGGGAATCCCTGAACCGGAAGAAGCAGATGGAGAAAAGAAAGAAGAGCAGGAGTCCGGAAGAATCCTGATGAAGCCGACAGAGACACAAGCAGCAGAGCCAGAAACAGTGAAAGAACCGGAAACACAGGCAACAGAAATACAGTCACAAGAAACGGTGGCAGAAGAAAAGTCAGAGTAAGAGCTGATTATCAATATTAAGAGTTTCGCAGATGGAGAGGAAAAGTCATTTGCGAAACTCTTTTTCTTTGATGAAAACATGTTATAATGAAATGAGGCAAAATGTGCCAGGGTATATCAGCTGGGAGATGACTCCCACCTCTATAGGTGGTGAGAAACAAGCTAGTATCAGTGGTGGGAGTCAATCCCCCAGCTGATATAGCCTCCGGCAGGATTGCAGAGGTGCGCAGTAGGAGTATGTCATGCAATTGCATGACGCGCACCTCGCAGCAAGAATGCCGAGGCATTCTTGAATGCAAGGCACAGAAGATGCAAAACATCAATCAAGACAGTAGCAAAAAAACAGGAGACATTGGGATGACAAAAGCAGTATTTTTTGATATAGATGACACCATTTATGATTATATTGGAGCGCATAATAATACGATGCCGGTGATGAAAGAATGGGTATATGAGAACTTAGGCATAGCAAAAGAAGACTTGGAGAAATATGTTGCCGAAGCGAGAGAGAAGGCAGATGACAGAACCGGAAGAGATTATGCGGTGAACCATAATCGCCTGGTGAGATTTCAGTGTATGCTGGAGACACTTGGAAAGCCAGTTTTCCCATATGCGTATGAGATGTATAATCTGTACTGGGATACATTGATCGATCAGATTATTCCATCTCCTGGAATTGAAGAGTTGATGAAAGAATTGAAACAGCGAGGCATTTATATCGGTATAGGATCCAATATGACTTCAGACGTCCAGTATCGGAAGATATTAAAGCTTGGATTAGGTAAGTATATTGATGGAATTGTGACAAGTGAAGAGGCTGGCGAGGAAAAACCGCATCGAAAACTTTTTGATCTCTGTGTTGAAAAAGCAGGAGTGATGGTGGAAGAAAGTATCTTTATCGGAGACAGCATCGCACATGATGTGACAGGAGCACAGAATATAGGAATGCCGGTGATCTTGTATCGGCCGAAGAAAAATGTGAATGAGATCGAGTGGCTTCAGACAGAGAAGGGAAAATGTCCGGTCATTGCACATTTTTCTCAGTTTTTTGAAGCAGAGAAGATGTTATAAGAAATGAAAAAGATGTAAAAGAAACTTTAATAGGAATAAAAAGGAGACATAAGAAAAAACATGAAACTGGTCGAAAAAGTTCCAAAGGATCTATATAAAATATTTGGAAGTAAATATATGGAATTCTATATGCAGTTTCTGGTAGCGCTTTATGAGGAGAGCAGTCAGTCTTATTCTCTTCTCGGGATTACGGAACGAGAGTGTCAGATGATCATGAATGAACGACTGGCGAAGATGGCACTGGACTGGAGTGAGGCAAGAGTCGATGAAGAAGGAGAACTGATCACCAGAGCCAACATGGCATCAGTCAGTCTGAAGCATTTTGAAGACTGGGGATGGCTTAGAAGGGATTATGATGAAACGTTGAACAGTTATGTCGTTTCATTTCCGGAATACAGTCAGCTGTTTGTAGAATTATTTCAGAAATTATACAGTGAAAATGACGGTAAGGAACGAGAGAGTGTGCTTACGGTATACAGTCATCTCTATACCTACAGTTTAGACAAAGAGAAGAATAATGAGATTTTAAAAAGTGCGCTTCATACATCAAGAGCACTTCTGCAGATGCTCGCGAACATGCAGGAGGGAATGCGAGGTTATTTCGATGAACTGTCAAAGCAGAGAAGTTTCCGAGGAATCCAGGAAGTACTTGTGAAAGAGATCAATAACAGTGATAGCAAAAAATATGCGATATTGACTACAACAGACAGCTTTTATCGATACAAAGAAGCTGTAAAAGAGTTGATCGAAGAAAATCTGGAAAAGACAGAAGCAAGAAAATACTCATTTGAAACAGAACTCTTAAGCGAAGAGGAAAATACGAGGAAATCTTATCGTCTGCGAAGAATGATCGAGATCTGTGAAGAGGCGACAGATATGCTCTATAAGATTTCGAGAGAGTTTGATGCGATTGAACGCAGATATAATAAGCTGATTGAACAAAAGACAGTATTTGCAAGCCGTGCCGCAGCAAGAATCCGGTACATTATGATGGAAGGTGTAATGGAAGAAGATCAGACAGTCGCACTGATTAATCTGATCAATGAAAGTGGCAAGTCGGAAGAGATTCTGGATAAGTTATCTTCAAAACTTAGGTTTTCGGAGCCATATAAGATTATGACAGAGAAGAGTCTGTATCAAAGACGTGAAAATCAGAAGGAAAAGTTCACTCCACAGGCGGTAACACCTGAGAAATCACAGGAAGAGAATATGACAGAATTTGTCCTGGAACCACTGTATACGCAGAAAGAGATCAGAGATTTCCGAAAGAAAAATGAACAGAATGGAAAATTCACAGTGACAAAAGATACTGTAAAATCAATAGAAGATTTGGAGAAGTTATTTATGGTATGGCAGCATGCAACAGAATCTGCGGACAGTAAGGCACAGATTGAAGTGGCGCAGGAGATGGAGAATGAGGCTGGTTTCCGATTTTCAAAACTTACGATAGAGGGAGTAGAATCAGATGGTTAATTATATGGAAGAATTGTCAGTGACAGAAGCTGATAACCTGAAGAAAACAATTGCTGCATTATTCAGACAGACATGTATTTTACAGATGAAATATGATCCTATAACACTTGTTCCAAGAGACAATCTGCATTATGAGATCTGTACAAGACACAGAAAGTTTATTGAAGACTATCTGTCTGTTTTAAGCTGTGAATTAGTGCATGACCCACAGGAACACATTTACCGTTTACATGGAGATGGAATCGCGATAGAAAAGATAAATGCCACCGTTACAAAAGTAATCTTACTGGTTAAAATAATTTACAGAGATAAGATTTTAGGAGAAGGCTTGAAAGCTACAGTGACGAATCTGGCGGAGATCCGTGAATATGGAAAGAATACGAATCTGATTAATTATAAGCTTACGATGGGTGAGTGGAAAGAAGCTTTATATGTGATGAGTAAGCATCAGATCATTGAAGTGCCGGGAGCAATCCAGAATGTTGAGGATGAGACTCCGATTTATATCTACAGCACGATCAATCTATATTGCGGAAGTATGGATATTACTGCGTTGATCAAAGAATATCAGGAAGATCAGTACGCAGAGGAAGAGATTACAGAAGAAGTTTCTGAACAGGAAATCCAGGAAGAAGCAGAGGGAGGTGTGGAAGATGAAAGAGAAACAGTCGAAGAAAATATTTACTAGAATGTTAATGAATAACTGGGGCGGTATCAGTCACAAAGTGATGGAGTTCCATGAGTATGTGAATCTTTTCAGTGGGAAAAGTGGATCTGGTAAGTCTACTGTTATGGATGCGATCCAGGTTGTTTTATATGGAAGTATATCTTCCACATTCTTGAATAAAGCGGCAGATGACGCGAAGAACAGGCGTAGTGTTCTAAGTTATCTTAGAGGAGCGCAGAAAGACGGTTCCTTTAACCGAGAAGACCAGGACTTCTGTTCTCAGATCGTCTTGGAGATTAAGGATACAGGAAAGAATACACATACTTGTATTGGTGTTTCATTTGAGGTTGGAAAGGCAGATACAGACATCAGGAAATATTGTTTCTTCAGTCATTCCGGAAAGATTCCGGAAGATGAATATTTGACAGAAGAAGGTGTTCCGTATACAATCGCGAAACTTAAAAAATTGGTAGAAGCAAGGATAGAATCGGCTGACAACAGAGGTCGCGGAGATGTGAACCGTGTATATCCATCGAAAGAAGCGTATTTGAAAACGGTTTATGATGCAATCTTTGGTTATGTAGAGCCGGGCCGTATGATGACAATGGAGAAAAGCGCGATTGCACTTCGTATGACGAACGGAACGGGACAGTTTATCAAAGATTATATGTTCCCAAAGAGCAAGGAAGACACAGTTGCAACAATCAGTGATCAGCTTGGCGCTTACCGTGAGATTAAGGAACGCGTAGAAGATCTGGAGCAGAGAATTAAAATGCTTGACGAGATCAGTCAGCATAATCTAGCCTTGCAGAAAGCAAGAGCTGATAAGATCTATGTGGAACAGATTTTAAAATATATTGAAATAGAAAATTGTAAAGCACATTTGCAATCGAAAGAGGATGATCTGCAGGATATTCTCAAGAAGATTGAGGAAAAAGAAGAAAAGAGAAAATCTTATTTGGCAGAGAAAGATGCTTATACGAAAGAACAGGTAGAAGTCGAGGCAGAACTCAAAGCCAGCGATTATGGACAGAAAGAGAAGGAGCTAAAGGAGATTGAGAATACGATCCAGCTCCTGGCAACGAATTCAGAACAATGGAGAGATATCGTAAAAGGTCTTTCAGCCTGGGAGGAAGACGATGAAGTCAGTGCTTATGTGAGCAATCAGGCGCTGCATAGAATTGATGATATCCGAGATGGTGTTGTGAGTGAAGATTCGATTGAAAAGCTAAAGCAATATTTAAGTGATGCACTCGACAACATCAATACAGAATTAGGCGATGTTCGCGAAAGAATCCGTGAGAATCAGAAAGAACTTCAAGAGAAGCGGGAGATGGTAGAAGATCTCAAAAATGACAGAAAACCATATCGTGCGGAATTGAAGCGTGCAAGACAGGAATTGCAGAATATACTTAGTACTCAGTATGGAAGAACGATTCATGTAAATATCTTTGCGGACTTGTTTGATATTACGGATGAAGAGTGGAAAAATGCAATCGAAGGACGTATGGGACGTGTGAAACACAGTCTGGTGACATCACCTGAATATACGTTAGATGCTGCGAAAGCATTTCGCAAAATGAAGCAGATGAAGGGGATCGAGGATGTCGAACTCATGGATACTGCGGCAATCGTGAGAGACAAGCCGAAGGCAGATGAGAATACACTGTACGAGTGTGTGCGCGCAGAGGAAGCTTATGTAGATACTTGTCTGAAGCGATACTTAGGCCGCATTAAGAAATGTGAGACGGTGGAAGAACTTCATGAGACGAGAGATGGTGTCACAAAGGACTGTTATTCCTACAGCAATTACATTTTCAGACATTTAAGAAAGAATGATTATGAGAAATATGCTTGTATCGGAACGAAAGTGTCAAAAGCGAAACTTCTTGAGTTGGAAGAAGAAGCAGCGAAGCTGAAACAGGAAGTGGAAGAGGACTGCCGTGTTGAGATGGCACTGCGTGCAGCACAGAAATTCGAGTGTCTGAACCAGAGCACAGAACAGATCTTACATCTTTCAAAAGCAGCGGAACAGCTTCAGGATTATTACGAGAAGCAGGAAAAATTACGTCTGGAAGTAGAAGAATTGAAACGAGGCGACCGGACAGTCGAACTGAAGAAGAAAAAGCAGGAATTACTGGAGTTGCTTAAGAAAAATGCAGAGATTCTTGATAGCATTCAAAGTGAAGTAGTACAGTATGCGAAGACACAGGGACAAATCGAGAGTAATATCAAATCATTTTCAGAAAAGATAAACTTCCTGACAGAGGGATTTGTTGTCAACGAACAGCTTCAGAATGAAGTAACAGATGCGTTAAAAGTACAGAGCGAAGCAGCTTATAAGAGAGACAAGACAAAAGAAAAGGATGCTTTGGAAACGTTGGAAGAGACGGAGAGAGAAGAACTGCAAAGAAGTAGAAATAAGTTCAATAATGCTTATCCGGCCTATGGTTTTACAGGAATAGAACATGAAAATGATGTGTATGACAAAGTGCTGAATCAGTGCAGGAAAGATTTTGAACCGAAGTACAAGGAAGAATTCGATAAGCAGTATAATCTGGTTTACTATACATTGCGTGAAAATGTGATTGCTTCCATTCATGGTGAAATCAAGGCAGCTTACAGACATAAAAAAGAGATCAACCGTCTGCTTGCGAAGATCAAGTTCTCAGATAGTATTTACCAGATTGATATCATACCGGCTCAGAATGAAAACGGACAGTTCTATGAGATGCTTACAGCACCTGAACTAGACAGTAAAGTGTTCGATGACTACGGATTTGAAGGTCAGTTAAGTCTTGGTGAGGATGAGTTCTATCAGAAGTATGAAGAAGATATCAAGCGTCTGACTGAGAAGTTCATGCCTCCGAAGGAGGAAGATGCAAGATCCTTAAGCCAGTATCGTCAGCAGATGGAGCAGTATGTAGATTACCGTAATTATCTGACTTTCAGTATGTATGAAAAGGTGGAAGATGAGAATGGAAATATCCGCAAAAATGCAGTCGATGATATGGCAGGCCGTGACTCCGGAGGAGAGGGACAGAACCCGAAATATGTAGCACTGCTTGCAGGCTTTGCGATGCTCTATATGCAGCAGACAAACCGTGATTCTAAGATCCGTCTGGTGCTTCTTGATGAAGCATTTTCCAAGATGGATAAGGAGCGAAGCGAAGTGTGTCTTCATTATGCGAGAGAGCTGGAGCTTCAGCTGATCGTATGTGTACCGGATGAACGTCTACAGTCGCTGATACGAAATGTAGATTGTGTCTATGGATTCCGAAGACATCAGAATCAGGTGTCTATGATGCACATTGATAAAGGTGATTACCTTGATATGGTTGAGGGAAATGAATAAGGAAACGGTTATCAGAAACAAGTATCTATGATGCATATTGATAAAGGTGATTACCTTGATATGGTTGAGGAAGATGAGAGATAGAAGAAAGGGGCTTATCGCCTAGTGCAATAGCTCCTTTCTGTATAAAGATAAGCAGGCGGTTCCGTTGCTGGATCGCCTGCTTTTTAAGAACAAAAAGTGTTTTGAAATGAAAACATATAATAGAAAAATTGGAGGTGATATTTAACTCACTTCTTGTAAATTTACTGTAAAAAGAAACTTTTTTTATGAAAGATGCACAATGTCACCTGATAAATATTGACGAATGATTCAATTATCTGTATATTTTTATTAAGAGAAAATTATGTTTGTCAAAATACTGCACAAAAGAGCTGATTTTATACAAGTAAGGACAGAAGGAGGAGCTTTATGACAGAGAAAAAATCAATATCACATTTTTTTAAGCCGGGAATAGTTCTTGTGCTGGGAATATGGATGCTTTTGGGTATTCAAACCACTGTATATGCAGAAGAATCCGGAGATGATGGAGCAGTCGTGTCTCTGGATGGAACAGAACAAAAACAGACCAATGATAGCTACCTACCATTGGTGACAGGCACTATAAACTTTTGTTGTTCCAGTGATAGTGCCAGCCTTGTATTTATATTATCATGAACAATACAACTCGGCTCGGCAATCCTGCAAATGAATTTTACTCTTTTGTGATATCATGGGTCAATAAAAATATAATGCTTTTATCCTTACACAAACTAAATTTTTACGTTTTTCTACTTCTGTTTTTCCCTGAGTGCCATTCTTTCTCCTTCCTACTAAGATGATTGGCTCCCACAAAACTGAAGCCCACGTTATATCCAGTTGCCCTTTCCGGATAATCGTGATGCGGACAACTTATGTTGGAAGCCAATTTGAATTTCATAGCAATGGATAATGTGGATCCACAGAGGATGCTGTGAAATTCCCGAGGGTATGGGAAAACGGAATCCCCATCAAGATCGCTACTAAGAGCAATGCAGGGAAGCCAGAAATGGCGATACTGTATTACTTAGTGGATCTTGCTTTTGTTGAAATTTCATACCCTCTCATTTATCACAAACAAGGACATAGAAAATACAAGTAATGAATAAAAAATTGAATAGATTATTTTTATTATAAATAACATATAATCTCATCTTTGACATTTAATTAGGAGAATGATTGCTACAATTTTTGAAAATACTGGAAGTATGGCATTTTGTACTTTATACTTGAAATATAGTAATTGTCTATCTTCGATCACTTTTTTTGATTTTTTTCAATTTCTACTATTTTGTTATAAATTGATAATCGGTATAGAAGTCATACACTTCATGAAGTTCATCCGTGATTTTTTGTGTTCATACATGGGCATGAAGTTGTTTTTCGATATTGTTTACGATGCCAATGATAATAGCGGAGATTATATAAATATCCTTTTAGCGAGTTGTGCTAAAATTTACTTCTAAAAAGTCCTTTTTATTATAGAAACAGTTATGGATTCTGCTATAATTTAAAAGGCATTTGTTATAAGATAGTATTATGGACAGATGTTCTCGCGTAGAATATAGGTCATATTCTGTGTGCAATAAAATGTAAGGGGAAGATATTTTGAAAAGGAAGCGAGTTTCTAAATCAGTTTTTTTCAGATTATTTCTGGCAATTTTTCTGGTTGTGATCCCAATTAATATTATTTTAATGATTTATGCAGTGCTGGTATTTAACAGCGTAAACGATCAGGCAGTTCAGGAGCGGACAAGTGTGATGCACCTTTATATGTCTACCTTGGATTCTTCCGTGGATCAGATTACCGCAGCTTTTTACAGAGAGAATACTTCTCAGGAGATACTGACCCTGATGCAGTCGGATGTGGAACTCAGTCAGAGTGAATTTGAATGGTATGGAGCAAGAACAGAACTTATGAATCTGTATCAGCAGTGGATTACGGATTACCCTGTCTTTGAAGGATTTTTTTCTTATTTTGACTATATGGGAAAGGGAGAGAACAGCTATGCTGTACGATCTTATTATGGAAGAACTGTGGAAGACATAAATAAAGAAATCATCCGCATTGTGGAGAAAAACATAGAAGCAGCGGAAGAGAGAGGAACGATCTATCATGGGAGCGGCTGGGAATATATCAGGATCAGAGATGAAGATTATCTGCTCCGGATCTGGAAGAGTCGGAACTGTTATTATGGAGGGTGGATCAATCTGAACAGTGTCCTTGATGCATGGAACCAGCAGTCAGCAACATCTTTCACCTTTGTGTTTTCTGACAGCAGAGGCAGGATATGTTCGGATGTACCGGAGAAAACAGATTTAATATATGGGAAACCGTATCCTCATACTGAAAAGATGCCGGTGGTTTCTTCTCGGACTACGGGAATCCATCTGATCGCGGCACCGGAGAAAACGTTTTTGCTTGATTCCATGCCCACTGTGGTAATCGTACTGATGATTATGACGCTCCTTGCACTTGCTGCTATTCCGCTGCTTATTATTATCACAAGAAAATATATCCTGAAGCCGGTGAACCAGCTTCTTGATGCAATGGATGAGGTGAGGGGAGGGAATCTGGATTATCAGATTCCGTCTTCAGATATTACGGGTGAGTTCGCAATCCTCGACAAGAGTTTTAATTCTATGATACGGCAGCTCCGGGACACAAAGATCGCCGCGTACGAGAGCGAGGTAGAGCGTCAGAGGATTCAGATGAGATATTTAAGTCAGCAGATTAAGCCCCATTTTGTATTGAACACACTGAATATTCTGTACAGTTATGAGCCGGAGGAATATCCGTTGATCCAGAAGATGATCCTTTGTTTGTCAAAATATTTCCGTTATATTGTAAAGGTTCATTCTGATTTCGTCGATCTTTCTCAGGAACTGGAGCACATTAAGAATTATTTTGAAATACAGATGGCAAGATATCCGGAACAGTTTGACTATTATGTTGAGTCGGAGGAGGGAATGGATACTTTGCTCATTCCGCCTCTTCTGATCCAGAATTTTACGGAAAACTCTATCAAGTATGCTATTAGCATGGAAAAAAAGGTCAGCATTTATGTTCTGGTACAGTTTTATGAAAATGATAAGATGCGGATCCGGATCGCAGACACCGGGAAAGGACTTCCGGACGCCATACTGGAATCCATTGAGAGATTCAGAAAAACTCATAAGTATCAGGAAAATCTGGGAATCGGGATACAAAACGCGATCGAGCGTCTTGAAATCATGTACAACGGTGTTTCAAAGATCATGTTTTATAACAGCGTCAGTGGAGGGGCTACCGTTGATATTATTATGCCATGTATGAGAAAAAATGAGGAGGAAGAGAATGAAGACGGCTATGATTGTCGATGATGAAGTTGTTGTTGTTCGAGCGATGAAAAAGAGAGTGAACTGGGAAAAGTTTGGCATCAGCAAAGTATATGAAGCAAATTCCATGAAACAGGCAATAGAAATTTTCAGGAAAACAGAGATAGATATCCTTTTTTGCGATATTGAGATGCCGGAGGGATCGGGTTTGGAACTTTTTGAGTGGGTGAAAGAGTATTTTCCCTACGTGGAATGTATCTATGTCACCTGTCATCCAGATTTTGAATATATCAGAAAAGCAATGCGCCTGGGAAGTTTTGACTATCTTTTGAAGCCTATTGATTATGAAGAGCTTCATGAAGTCTTGGGAAAAGCAGTGCAAAGAGCCGATGCTAATATGCTGGTCAAGGAGCATGTGCACCAGAGGGCAAGAAAATATTTCAATGATGAGTCCGGCCCGACACACAGTTCCTCTGATGTGGTAGAAAAGATCAAGGAATATGTAAAGGAACATATCCAGGAGGAAATCAGCATGGGAGATATTGCGGAAGTGGTCTATCTGAATCCGCAGTACATGGTCCGTCTTTTCAAAAAAAAGGAGGGGATATCCATTCTGGAATATATTACAAATGCAAGAGTAAAAATGGCTTCTGACCTTCTGAGAGAAACAGATTATTCAATTTATCAGGTGGCAAGTCTGGTAGGTTATTTTAATTATTCGTATTTCAGCAGAGTGTTTAAAAAGATTATTGGGAAATCACCTCAGGAGTATAAAAAAGGCATGAGGTAACATCTACATACAAATCGTAGATTCTTTTATACCATTTCTGACCATTGTGTGTCAGCCATTTGCATTTGATCAGTTTCATATTAAAGGCAGTCCGATTAGGAGAGACTTTCGGACTGTCTTTTTTAGCTGTCATATTTGTAGCTCTATTGTCAGGCGAATGATAAAATTATAGAAAACAGACAGGTATAATGTCCGTTTTGTGAAAGGATATGTACAAAACATACTATAAACCAACTGTAAAAAGGAATAAGATTAATACAACAATAAAACAGAAATGGAGGTATCAGTTATGAAAAAGAAAAGGATACTGGCGCTTCTGCTCACAGCAGCTTTAACTGCTTCCCTGCTGGCAGGCTGCGGCACGGGCAAAGATGAGGCGCAGGGAGGCGGCGATAATTCGTCAGATGGCAGTACATATAATGTAGTGCTTGAAAACGTAACTTTGGGAGCAGCGTATAAGGATACGGAGGCAATTGAAGAGGCAATTAATGAAATTACAGAACCCGCCATTGGATGTACGGTAAGTATCTTAAATGTTGGCATCGCGGATCACGCAAATCGGATGAGTATGATGGTAGCAGGAGGAGAAAAGATCGACCTGTGCATGACCGGACTTACGACTAATCTGGTATCTATGGTAAATGACGGGATGCTTTGCGAATTGGATGAGTACATAGATACTGTTGGAGCGGATATGAAGGAGCTCCTTGGAGATGAGTTGGAAGCAGGCAAGATAGACGGAACATTGTATGGGATTACAGCAAATAATGCTGCTGGAAATTCGGGTGGTTTTTTATATAATAAGGAACTTGCCGATGTCGCTGGAGTTACTATCCCAGAAAAATGTACAATAGATGATTTGATAAATGCATACCAGCAGATCAGGGAGTCTAATCCAGATCTTTATTTTACCAGTCTGGGAGACGGAGGCGGGGGCTGTGCAACTCTCGTGTCACCGCTTACTGCTTTTGGTGATCCAACATATTACAGCTATGGAGTAATAGCAGATCCTCTTAATGGAAGTACAAAGATTGAAAACTGGTATACAACAGATGAAGCGCATGAATATTATTCTATGCTCAAAGGATGGCAGAATGAAGGAATTGTACCGTCAGATTCCATGACAAGTGGAGTTATTCCGCAGGATATGTTTAAAGCAGGATCATGTTTCGGGGTTCTGTCAGGCTACTCTCCAATGGAGCTTTCTACGCAGGCACTGTCGTATGAGTTTGAAGTCGGCATGGCACAAATTACAGATGCTTATAGAGATACAGATGTTGTACAGCAGCGTATGTGGGGAGTTCCAGTGACCAGTGAAAATCCGGAGAAAGCGGTAGAATTTCTGAATTTTATGTATACAAATACTGATGTTGCGAATCTGCTCAGTCATGGAATAGAAGGAATTAACTATGAACTGACAGATCAGGACGGAATCGTAAACAAAATTGATGGCGCTAATCCTGGCTGGCAGAGAGTATTCAGTATGTTTGGCGATCAGACAAAGGTGTATTATAACACTCCGGCAGAAGAAGGAATTCAGGAGAAAATCGCTGCATTTTCAGAATCGGCTTATCCGGTAAAAACATGTGGATATGTGTTTGATTCTACCCCTGTATCTGCAAAAGCCGCAGCAGTGAGCAATGTTGTTCAGCAGTATGGTCCGTCTTTGGAAGCTGGAGTTGTGGATGACGTCGACGAGGCGCTGGATCAGATTGTAGAAGACATGAATAATGCGGGAATGGAAGATGTGATTGAGGAAAATCAGAATCAGCTTGACACATGGCTGGAGACACAGAAATGATCGTTTCTTTGGCTTTGGCGGCTGCTGTCATTAAAAAGCAGCCGCCTTTTGTAAAATGAGAGGGATATTATGAAGAAAACAAATAAGAAAAAGGTGGATTGGAAACACTGGCTTCCGTTTTATCTGATGGGGGTACCTGGATTTATCTATTTTCTAATCAATAACTATATGCCCCTTGCGGGTTTGCAGATCGCATTTAAGTCATTCAACTATCGGGATGGAATGTGGGGAAGCAAATGGAATGATTTCCAAAATTTTATTTATCTGCTTGGAAGTGATGATATTAAGATCATTTTGAGGAATACGATTCTTTATAATCTTGTTTTCATCGTGGTAGGAATGATTCTTGGAGTAGCAGTTGCTATTTTACTGAATGAAATTAAAAATAAGCTGGCTCAGAGATTTTATCAGACAGTGATATTACTTCCGTACCTGATGTCAATGGTTATCGTAGCGTACCTGGCCTATGCATATCTGGCACCGGAATCAGGTATGATCAACGGACTCCTTTCATCGTTAGGCTTTGAAAAAATAGATTTTTACAGGGATTCAAAATACTGGCCGTTTATCCTTGTGTTTATAAATCAATGGAAGTCGATTGGTTTTGGAATGATCCTGTATTATTCATCATTGGTTGGGATCAGCAAAGATTATTATGAGGCGGCAATGTTAGACGGAGCTTCAAAATGGCAGCAGATCCGGTATATTACGCTCCCTCTGCTTAAACCTACGGTGATCACATTATTGATACTGAACTGTGGAAATATCATGCGTTCTGATTTCGGTCTGTTTTACCAGGTGCCGCAGAACAGTGGGATGCTTTACTCGGTAACAGATACCATTGATACTTATGTATATCGGATGCTGATGATCAATAATAACATCGGTGTGTCCTCCGCGGTAGGATTTATACAATCGGTGGTAGGATTTATCATTGTACTTACAGTGAATGCAATTATCCGCAGGCTGGATAAAGATAATGCATTGTTTTAAAGGGAGGTATTTAAATTGAAATCCAGAGATGAAAGAAGATGGGGAATCGCGTCCCATTTCATACTTATTATTTTGGCACTTTTAGCGCTTCTTCCATTTATATTACTGATTGTTGCTTCATTTACAGATAACACAGTTGCTATTCAGGAAGGTTATACTTATTTTCCGTCAAAATTGTCGTTGGATGCATTTGTTTATATCGGCAGAAATGCGGCGATGATATTCAGAGCTTACGGCATAACGATTATTGTGACAGTGATAGGAACGGCATTAGGGCTGATTATTACAACTCTTTACGCATATATGCTTTCAAAAAAAAATCTGCCGGGGCGGACAGTACTGACATTATTTGTCGTTGTGACAATGCTTTTTAATGGAGGGCTTGTTCCAACATATATTGTATATGCAAATATATTCCATATCAGAAATACAATATGGGCACTTATCATACCAAATCTTCTGATGAATGGTTTTAATGTCATACTGGTTAAAAATTATTTTGAAAACAGCATTCCTGCTGAACTTTACGAGTCAGCACGTATTGATGGAGCAGGAGAATTGTTTATTTTTGCAAAAATAGCCATGCCTCTGGCTAAGCCAATACTTGCTACAGTAGGTCTTCTGATGGGTATTGCTTATTGGAATGACTGGCAGAACGGTATGTATTATCTGGATGATGCCAGCCTATACAGTATTCAGAATATCCTGAACCAGATTAATCAGAATATTTCCTATCTCGCATCCAGCGGAGTGAGTGGAGTGAGTATGGCGAATCTCCCTACGACAACGATCCGTATGGCGATTGCATTTGTCGGCATCCTGCCTATTCTGATTGCATATCCGTTTTTCCAGAAGAATTTTGCAAAAGGAATAACCATGGGATCTGTGAAAGGATGATAAAAACTAAAATGTTATTTTAAGTTATGGAAAGTAGTTTAAGAAGGAGGAGACAAAGCTGATGCAGGAATATGAAACAAAAATACAGCAGCTAATAGAAAAAATGACCACAGAAGAGAAGATCGGACAGCTCCGCCAGGTGGGGCCATCCATTGTGGGTGCGTTTGAAGTTTCATTTGAAGAGATGCTAGATATGCTTTTTGATGGAGTGATCACTCAGGAAGAATTTGATAAAAAGATGGGAAGCAGTTCTCAGGATTACCGTGAGAATGAAATCAGAGAAGGAAAGATCGGTTCGTTTAACGGAGTTGGAGACGCAAGGACTTCAAATAGACTTCAGAGAATCTCCGTTGAAGAAAGCCGGCTGGGAATTCCGCTTCTGTTCGGATTTGATGTGATACATGGATATAGAACCGCAATGCCGATCCCTCTTGGGGAAAGCTGCTCCTGGGATGAGGATCTGTGGGAAAGAACAGCCAGAAAGGCGGCCGAAGAAGCAGCAGCGGGAGGAATCCATATGACATTTGCTCCAATGGTAGATGTAGCGCGAGATGCAAGATGGGGTCGCATCTGCGAATGTGCCGGAGAAGATGTTTTGTTGAACTGCAGATTCGGAAGTGCAAAGGTACGTGGCTTCCAGGGAGACGACCTGACATCTGGCAAAAATATTGCGGCCTGTGTCAAGCATTTTGCTGCCTATGGCGCTGTAGAAGCAGGTAAAGATTATAGCCGTGTAGACATGTCGCTTCAGAAATTGTATGAAGAATATTTACCACCGTACCACGCTTGTGTTAAGGCAGGAGCCAGGGCTGTAATGCCGGCGTTTAATGATATTAACGGAGTCCCTTGTTCGGTAAATAAGAAACTGCTGCGCGGAATCCTTCGTGATGAATGGAAGTTTGACGGGATGACAATAAGTGATTCTAATGCAATTGCTGAATGTGTAACTCATGGAATATGCGAGGATCGGGAAAGCGCCGCTGAGATGGCATTAAATGCTGGTATGGATATGGACATGGCATCAGAAGTATACCATGAAAACTTGTTTAAACTAATCCAAAATGGGAAATTAGATGAAAAACTCCTAGACCAGGCGGTTGGAAATGTTCTTCGCATAAAATATGAACTGGGATTATTTGAAAATCCGTATAAGGGAAATGAAATAGAGGAAGAACGGCTGTCACAGGATCCGGAAAGTAAGAAACTGGCGGAGGAAGCTGCGGAGAAATCGATTGTTCTGTTAAAGAATGAGGGAATCCTTCCGCTTTCAGCTTCGGTAAAGCTGGGAGTTGTTGGCAGGCTTGCAGATCGTACACCGGAAATGGTAGGAGCATGGTCGGTTGGAGCTGACATAAAACGATGTATTTGTATTACAGATGTATGCCGTCAGAGAAATATTGATTTTAAATACTGTGAGGGAATTGCAGATGGACAGGTGGATGAAGAAAGTATTGCAAATCTGGCGAAGAGCTGTGATGTTGTGATCGTGGCGGCGGGAGAAGAAAAAACTGAGAGCGGAGAAGCAGCAAGCAAAGCAGATATTACATTGCCTAAGATTCAGATTGATATGATGGAGTGTGTCCTTAAATACAATAAAAATGCTGTTCTTGTTCTTTTTAACGGTCGTCCCATGGCGATTCCATGGGCAGCTGAAAATATGCCTGCAATTCTTGAAGCCTGGCATCCCGGAAGCGAGGCAGGAACCGCAATTTTAAGTATTTTATACGGGGAAGTAAATCCATCAGGTAAACTGACAACAACATTTCCGTATTTATCAGGACAGTGTCCTGTGTATTATTCCAATATCCAGACAGGCAGACCGGGAGGAAGGTCAAAATTCACTTCAAAATATATTGATACCCCAATCGATCCTGTCTATCCGTTCGGATATGGCCTGAGCTATACATCTTATGAATATAGCAACGTGTTCGCAGTCTGCGATGGAGATACAGTGAGGGTATATGCGGACATCCAAAATACCGGCAACAGGGTTGGAGAGGAAATTGTTCAGTGTTATTTATGCGGAAGAACTGCTGATAGGGTGAGACCCGTGAAAGAACTCAAGGGATTCTGCAGAGTTAAGCTGACAGCCGGGGAAACTAAAACGGTGGAGATTAATATTCCGGTCAATATGCTTGGCTATTATGATACAGAAATGAAATACAGGGTGGAAAGCGGAGTGTATGAATTTTTTGTTGGAACAAATTCGGTAACAGGACTGACATGTAAGACTGATATTCTGAAGGAGGGATGAAGATGGCACTGCTCCAGGTGAATTTTATTTCAAAAAGCCTCATGCGGACTGTACCGATTCAGGTAATCCTTCCGGTGGACAGGATAACCCTGCCCGGGATGCCCGAAAGAGAAGAAAAAACGTATAAGACATTATATCTTTTGCATGGAGTGTTTGGAAATTACACAGACTGGGTTTCAGGAACCAGCATCCAGCGTTGGGCAGAAGAAAGGAATCTTGCGGTTGTTATGCCATCCGGGGATAATATGTTTTACGTGGATCAGGAAGAGGCACACAATTACTATGGAGAGTTTATCGGACGGGAATTAGTGGAAATCACCAGAAAAATGTTCCCGCTTTCAAAAAAACGGGATGACACGTATATAGCAGGCTTGTCTATGGGAGGATATGGAGCTCTGAGAAATGGCCTGAAATATCATGATACATTTGGATATATTGCGGGTCTTTCCAGTGCATTGATCACGGAAAGAATCGAGAACAGGACAGATGATGTTCCATTTTTTATTGAGTCCAGAGCATATGCTCAAAGTATCTTTGGAAATTTGGATATAGTAAAAGGAAGCGACAAAGATTTAAAATGGCTGGCAGAAAAACTGAAAAGAGAGGAAACGGATTTCCCCAGAATTTATCTTACCTGCGGAATGGAAGACTCTCTGCTGCAAGCGAACCGGTCTTTCGGGGAATATTTGAAAAAGCAGGGAGTGAGTATAACATATAAGGAATGTCCCGGAGGACATGAATGGGATTTCTGGAACCGTTCCATTAAGGATGTCCTGGACTGGCTTCCTCTGGAAGGAAGAGAGGGAAGCATGAACAGCGGGAATATCGGGATATAAAAATAAAGAGCTGTCTGAGGATTGATATGCTCCCTTCTAGGTAGACAAGTGAAATAATAAAAACTTGTTACCTAGGAGGGAGCATATTTTATGTCTAAAAGAAAGTATCTGTTGAGGATAAAATATACGCTGTAAATCTATATCTGGATGGAAAAGAAAGCCAACGGCGAATTGCCG
>OGZX01000303.1_pt1 | contig 59484 bp, 53 predicted proteins | sample 1576881 | NCBI WGS metagenome assembly OGZX01 (sample SAMEA3541542, study PRJEB24748) | human gut metagenome | biome: human gut; feature: human-associated habitat; material: faeces | place: China | collected 2012 | reverse complement strand
CGAAAGTGAACATCAAGAAAAAGCTCATTGGCGAGTTTAATCTGCACACCGTTGTAAGACTGCCCAGCTCTGTGTTCAGCCCCTATACTTCCATTACCACCAATCTGTTGTTCTTCGATAACACAAAGCCGACAACAGAAACATGGTTCTACAGAGTGGATATTCCGTCTGACAGAAAGCATTTTTCCAAGACCAAGCCGATGGAATTGAAGCACTTCGATGATTGCATCGCCTGGTGGAATGACCGAAAGGTGATTCCTGACGGCGAATACTTCAAGGCACAGAAATTTACCGCTGATTATCTGCTGAATGAGCAGGGCTGCAATATCGACCTTTGCGGCTATCCTCACGAGGAAGAAGAAGTTCTCGATCCACTTGATACGATCAGAGAGTATCAGGAGAGACGAACCGCCCTCAATGCCGAAATCGACAAGGTGCTTGCAGAGCTTGAAGCATTGCTGCCGGGAGGTGTAACAGAATGACCCCTGAGCAGTTGAAATTAAGCATTTTGCAATCAGCATTCCAAGGTAAGCTCACGGGAGAATGTTTGCCAAACGAAACTGCGGATAATCTATACCAGCAGATACAATCTGAAAAGCAAAGACTAATAAGTGAAAAGAAAGTCAAAAAAGAAAAATCCTTGCCTGAAATCTCTGCTGATGAAATCCCCTTTGACATCCCAGATAATTGGCGATGGTGTTATGTTGGAGATTTATTCTTACATAACACGGGAAAGGCACAAAATTCTTCTGGTTCAACAAATGGTACAATCAGAAAATTTATAACCACTTCAAATCTCTATTGGGGTGAATTTGATTTTACAAAGGTCAAAGAAATGCCTTTTACCGACACGGAGCTGGAAAGATGTACTGTAAAAAAAGGCGATTTGCTTGTTTGTGAGGGTGGCGATTGCGGCAGGTCTGCGGTTTGGGACTATGATGAAGAAGTTTGTATTCAAAATCATGTACACAGACTTAGACCATATCGAGATGTGAACATCTATTATTTCTATTACCTGTTCTATCTTTACAAAAACACCGGAATATTAAGAGGCAGAGGTGTTGCAATACAAGGGTTATCTAATGAAGCAATCCATAAGGTTGTTTTGCCGTTAGCCCCGCTCGAAGAACAGCATCGCATCGTTGCCAAAATCGAAGAGCTTCTTCCCTATATTGACCGATATGCGGCTTCCTATGAAAGGCTGGAGCAGGTCAACACCGAGTTCCCGGAGGATATGAAAAAATCCGTTCTGCAATATGCCATTCAAGGCAAGCTTGTTGAGCAGAGAGCGGAAGAAGGAACGGGCGAAGAACTGTATCAGCAGATACAAACAGAAAAGAAGCGGCTAGTTAAGGAAGGTAAAATCAAGAAGGAAAAGCCCCTGCCGGAAATTGCAGAGGATGAAATTCCGTTCGATATTCCGGAGAGTTGGAAGTGGGTTCACCTACTGGATGCGGTTGAAGAAAAGCCTGCAAATGGTTTTTCTCCTAAAGGCGTTGATTATCAGACCGAAGTGAAAAATCTTACGCTTACTGCAACAACCTGCGGCTACTTTAAGGCGGATGCCTTTAAGTATGTGGATATACAGCTCGAACCGGACTCCAAGTATTGGCTGAAGGAAAATGATCTCCTCATTCAAAGAAGTAATTCACGGGAACTTGTTGGCACAAGTTGCATTTACACTGGAGATGATGACGCCTTCATTTATCCAGACTTGATGATGAAACTTAGGGTGATAAATGGTGTGGATATAAAGTATGTGGATTATGTGCTAAAGTCGCCTTTGACAAGAAACTATTTCTCAAAAAACGCATCCGGAACATCAGAAAGCATGCCAAAAATTAACCAAGGTATTGTTTCCGCAACTTTAATACCTCTTCCGCCTCTTGCCGAGCAGAAACGTATCGTTGCCAAACTGGAAGAAATTCTGCCGCTGTGTGAGCGGCTGAAATGAGGTGATTGCAATGAAGAAATGGGCAAAGAATCCTTGGGTTCTTGGAATTGGAACAACTGTAATAGGTGGCGTACTTCTTTCTTTGCTACTGGATTGGATTCAGGGTATTGATTGGTTAAGTACCTTTAAGAATGTTATGAGATTTATTTTTAATGGTGTCGTTTCTTTCCTGAATTTTGAAATTAAAGTATGGTGGTTGCTTATTACTATTGCAATTATCGTAGTTGGATTGTTTGTGGTTGCAAAAATATCGGGTTCCCAGTCAAATAATATACTCCCCACATTTTTACAATATACCAAGGATTACATGTTGGGTTATTCATGGGAGTGGACTTATTCTAAAAGGTATGATGGGAAATACACCATTAGCAACCTGCATCCAGTTTGTACAAAGTGTGGTATGCGGCTCAAACAAGGCGGTCTGTATGGAACAGAAATGGAGTGCCTCCGCTGCAATACAACTCAAAATTGGGAAGATTCTGTTGCATATGATGCCCAGTTACTGATTGAGGATAATATCAGAAAGAATTACGTGCAAAACCAGTAACCGATATTACTAAAACACATTTAACTCATTTGATTGGAGGGAAAAACTATGATGCAAATTGACAGTGCAATACTGGCTACAGACAAAGTGATTTGTAAAAATATCAGTAGATTTGACGACTCAGAACGTGGGTTGTTGAGCCAGAACATTTTGTCGCAGTTACGTAATTTTGTGGAATATATTGCAGATAAAGTATATGCTAACGGTTCAGACCTCGACCCCAATAATTATGCTTTAAATGTTGAAGCGTTGAAGTATTTGCAAACAAGAGGAGACCTCCGTTTTTTACACCAATTTCATGAGCTTCTTCAAAAGTCGGTGTCACATTACACTTTAGATGAAAATGGTTCTGAAAGACTAATGTTGAAGTACTATGAGTATCTCCTGAAAATAAAAATCTTTCTTAATGATACTTATGGGCTTCATGTTCTGGATAATATTGAAGATTTTCCATTGGATACGGATACAGAACTGTCAGAGTATCATGAGAAAATTGCAGAAAAAATTTACAGTCCAAGTCCGGGATGTTCAACAAGTACATATTCAGATAGATATTATATTCAGAAGATTAAGCCGTTCTTTGTAAACCAGCGAATATACTACGAAGTTACATTTACTGCAGCGAACAGTAAAATGAGCAAATTTGACCGAGTAATCGCTTTTTCACGTTATGAAATACTAAGTAACTATGCGGTAAAACTTTCTATTCGTAATGATTCGATCAATGTTTTAGGAAAAAACATGACTATTCAAGTTATCGACGGGTGGAATGTATCAATACGTCCCTGCGAATTGGATAATTTTGCGGATATTATCGGAAAACATTCTAAAATCAACACGGGAACAAAAGAGTATTCCGAATTGATGCGATTTTTAACGGAAACTAAAATGCCACTATCCGAGTTGGTTGAGTGCTCAGAACGGTATTATGGTTTTGTAAAAAATCAGATTACAAGTCAGGCAAGAACGTCACATATTTTTAACACTCTTGATCAGTGTAGAGAGCTAATCTTATCCAATAAGCCTGGATGTAATGTGCTTAAGTATCTACTGTACCATTTGAATAATAGGGTTATTAAATGGCAACGTTGGAATGATGGCTGTTCACTGTTGTCAGGGCTAAATTTAAGTTATGGATGTATTCCGTTTGATAGGATGCCGTTTTGTACATCATTGAGAAATCATAATCCACGCATATATGATTTGTTGGACTGTCTATCAGAAAAAGGTAGAGAACATGAACTATTCGCACGCCACATTCAAAATAATACAGAGATAGAAGGCAACTTGTTTACACCCAAAAAGGATATAGTAGGTTTTGATAATATCGATGCGCTGATCAATACATACAATCGCAAGTTATATCTTCCAAAACATGAACACAGAAAGCTGATGGCTTTTCATGATTTTGTGTATATCAAAGGATATGCTGATGATAGCGCATTCATAATTCAAAAATTACGAGATCTGGCAACAAGTGGAATAGCACAATATACCGGATCTGTAGATTCATGGCTGAACAAAGGCTCATATTCTATTGATTCGCCAGAGAAAAAAGACGCATTGCGAAATATGTTTGCAAAATCGCAGGTGGCGCTTATTTATGGTTCTGCCGGAACTGGAAAATCAACGCTGATCAATCATATTTCAAACTTCTTTTCTAACCAGAAAAAGTTGTATTTGGCGAATACACATCCAGCAGTAGACAATATGCGCAGGAAAGTAACCGCCAGCAATAGAGAGTTTAATACCATTGCAAGTTTTATTTCCGAAAAGAATCAGCACACAGAATGTGATGTTCTTATTATCGATGAGTGTAGTACAGTAAGCAATTCTGATATGCGAAAAGTCTTAGAAAAGGCAGAGTTTAAGCTTCTGGTTCTTGTAGGAGATGTTTATCAGATTGAATCAATCTATTTTGGAAATTGGTTTGATATAGCACGCAATTTTATTCCCAAAGCCTCTATCTTCGAACTAACACATCCATACAGAACGCAAAATAAAAACCTTCTCACCGTGTGGGAAAGAGTGCGAAATCTGGACATTGCAATTTTGGAGCCTATGGTTAAGAGCAAATATTCCATCCGTCTGGATGAATCTATTTTCTCCCATGCAGAAGAGGATGAAATCATTCTCTGCTTAAATTACGATGGATTGTACGGAATTAACAACATCAATCGCTTCTTACAAAACAGTAATCCGAGTCCGGCAATTCAATGGGGTATTGGATTGTATAAAGTTGGCGATCCTGTATTATTTAATGAATCAGACCGCTTCTCTCCTTTGATTCACAACAATTCGAAGGGGCGTATTGTAGGTATTACAACAGAGGAAATGAAGATTTGGTTCGAAATTGAGTTGGATTGCGTGATTAATGAATTGGATGCATGGGGGTATGATTTTGAATTGATGGATGCATCTAAAAGCGGAAATTCTATAATTAAATTCAGCGTTGATAAATACAGAAGCACCGATGAAGATGATGATTATTCTGACACAGTTGTTCCATTTCAAGTTGCTTATGCGGTATCCATCCACAAGGCTCAGGGTTTGGAATATCGTTCTGTGAAAATTGTAATTACCACCGAAACTGAAGAACGCATTACACACAATATTTTCTATACTGCAATAACTCGTGCAAAAGAAAATCTTAGAATCTATTGGAGCCCGGAAACGGAAAAGAGTGTGTTGGAAAATCTAACAGTCAGAGATTCCAGGCGAGATGCCAATTTATTGAAGCAACTATATTCTTTGTGATTTTTGGATGTGCTTCTATTGTTCTTGTAAGATATAACAAATATAGCGTTCAGAATGAACGAGTAGCCATCGATGAAATTGATGTTCAAAGGGTATCAGGGAGATTTCCTTGGTAGGCCATTTTGCAAATTAAGCCGAAGGAGAAAATGCGAAAATGAGCAAAGTGCTGTAACTTTGCCCGGTTTGCCAGTTTTCTTCCAGCATATAACTTGTGCCCAAGTTGGGAACAAGTGCGGATTAACTTCTGCTCTAATTGGGCAGAAGTCGGAATCGGAACTTCCTCCCAATTTGTGCGGAGATGTATCAGTTTTATTCCCGACTTGGGAATAATTTTGCCCGCATATTATAGGCGTTACAAATTGGCAAGCAGTGTAAACCTGTACAGGTTCACTTATTTACGAAGATTCCCCCAGAGGAGAAATTTTCGTAAATTGCTTGTTGGGGAAGCATCCCCAATCCCCTTTGAACGCCACCTGCGGTGTCGGCTGCGCATTCATTCTGAATACTTTTACTTACTGACTTCTGCGCAATTTGCATAGAAGTTCAATTTTCTATAAACGAAAAAATGAAAATATAGGAGAAGTTGTCCCTGATTATTTATGTGATGTATGGCGATCCACTTCCCGACAAATTGTCGGGAAACTTTGTGGGCAACTCGCCCACAAGTAACGAAAGTGGCAATGCTCGGATACAACTTCATCCCAAGTTGGGTGAAAAACTTCGTGCCAACTTGGCACAAAGTTGAAAATGTAGGAAACAGAAAAACGAAAATCACTGCGACATAATTTGTGTAGAAGTTGAAGGGCTGAGCTTTATGCTTGTGGACGAATTGAACACAAGACAGTGCTTCTATTTTCTGAAAATCAACTTCGTCCCAAGTTGGGATGAAGTTCTACGGTGTAACTTGCACCAAAGTAAGGCGTAGAGACTTTGTATTGTAAATTCTTGATGAGGTGTCTGGAATTTTATAAATGTCAAAATGACTTCTGGACAATTTGTCCAGAGGTATCTTTAAGCTTCGATTAGAAAATCAAAAATATCCTTACTGCAACTTACGGCAAAATGAAAATCTGCAATTAGCTGCCAGTTCTCAACTTTGGGGTATGCTCTTTGGCTGAACTTGACAAGATTGCTTGTTTCGACATTTCATGCTATGATAGTTACAGATGAAAATTAAATACTGCTTCATACAAGATTTTATTGATGGGCAAGCCCCATATTTATACAAACATATTTTTAGTCAGTCCGAACTGTCGGAGCTGTTACATGGAAGCATCAATTCAGATACAGAATCTTCTTGTGTCTGTTATTGTTGCATCTGTGTAGCAGCTTTTTTCATTATCTGACTTTGTACCAAGTTTGGTCCGAGGTCGGAACTACAGACAGAAACGGAGGAAACTATTTGATCGCAGTAATTCACAGAGGACAAAAATTCAAAGAAACTATGGAAGCTTTTCAGCAGAAACGAGCAGAGTTTATCGCACAGGAAATCAGAAGTTTTAACACAGAAACCTTGTATGTGTTTCTGGAATGGGTTCGTAGCACTGGCCACAAACTTGATAGAATAACTGGGATGGCGGTATGATATGAGCGGAGGTGACTATCCATGAAGAGACAGAGAAAAATTGAAAAAGATAACCGTGGTGTAGCGATATACGCCCGTAAATCCCGTATCACAAATAAGGGTGACAGTATCGGTGTTCAGTTCAAACAATGTGCAGATTACGCTAAAAAGGAATTGGGACTGGATGAAGATTATGAATTTCTTCAATATGAAGATAAAGGTCTCAGTGGATATTTTTCAGACAGACCGGATTTTCAGAGAATGCTTCACGATGTACAGGATGGAAAAATCAAAGCAATCGTATGTTACAAGCTGGATCGTGTCGGCAGAAAAACAGCCGACCTAATCCGCCTGATGGATTTCTTGGAAATGTACCATGTTAATCTCTTGATTTGCTCAAACGGTATCAATACTGACAGCGGACTCTATAAAATCTTCATTCAGATATTTGCGGTCATTGCGGAATTTGAAAGGGATACTCTGACAGAAAGAATTGTAGACAATATGATGGAACTTGCAAAGGACGGACGATGGCTCGGCGGCAATACACCGATGGGATTTACCGTTCGACGTGTAACAACCGGAAGCGGTAAGGGCAAATCAGCCTACAGCTACTTAGAAAGTCTGCCAGAAGAAAAATGTATGGTTCAGCGTTTGTATGAAATTTTTCGAACCACTCGCAGCATCCAAAGTACTGCAAAACAGATGAATGCGGAAGGATTCCACACTCCTTCCGGTGCTGCATTTAACGCATCCACCACAAGACTGGTTTTGAGAAATCCCATCTATTGTACTGCCGATAAACGTAGCTATGCTTATTTCATCAATCATGACGGCAATGTGTTTGGAGATATGATAGAGTTTGACGGAACTCACGGATTGTCGGCTTACAATAAAACTGATCAGGAAAAGTATGAAGGCAGTGACAGCACATTTATCTCTCCAAAATATGTTCAGACCATTGAAAGCAAGCCTGTTAGCGAGTGGATTATTGCGGTCGGAAGGCATGAAGGCTTTATTCCAAGTGAACAATGGATTGAAGTGCAGGAACTTCTGGATGCGATTGCAGAGAAATACAATCGCCCTCACAGAAAGACCAACGCATTGTTGGCAGGACTGGTGCATTGTCCTTACTGCGGCAGACGACTGAGTGTAATTTCCGAGTCCGACCGCTGGACGAATGGAAAGCCTCGATTTAAATATGTTTGTCCCGGTTATCGAAAAAAGGAATGTAATTTCAAGGCGGTAGATGGCGTTCTTCTGGACGAATTTGTGGTACAGCAGTTATCTGAACTATCGGATGAAAACAGCGAGCGTTTCAGAAGGATTCTGGAAATTAAAATCGAGGAGGTTCTGGAACAGTCACAGACGGTACAGGAACATAACCTCATTAAAAAGAAACGTGATAAGCTGAAAGTGGATATTGCAGCGCAGACAAGAAATCTGCGTGAAGCAGATGGCAGTATTAAGCAATTTATTCAAGAGGATTTGCAAAATCTGGCTGAAGAACTGAGGGAAACGGAGCAGCAGCTTTCCAAACTGGATGAAGGCAGAAAGAACAATATGATTGCCATCCGTGACTTGGAAATGACAAAAGAAAGGCTGCTCTCCTTTGCAGAGTATGCAAAAGATGCGCAGCCGGAGGTTCTGGTCACTTTGATCCGGACGATTGTAGAAAGAATTTATATCGTGGATAAGGATGACGAGCGTTACTGCCATATCTTTATCAAGGGCTGTTCCGGAGAAGATTACACCGGCTTCTTCCAGACAGCCGGTTACATAGAGCAAAAAACTACCCCTGTGTGTGATTCAGAACAGTATTGCATTTACACCAAAGTATAGAAGAAAAATAATTTATTATGAATTGAGAGCGGATATTCAAAAAATAATTAAAGATTTGTGTAAATGGAAAGGTGTAGAAATTATTGAAGGTCATATGATGCCAGATCATATCCATCTCTTGGTAGAGATTCCGCCAAAAATGAGTGTGTCACAATTTATGGGATACTTAAAAGGAAAAAGTGCAATGATGATATTCAATCGTCATGCAAATCTGAAGTATAAATTCGGAAATAGGAATTTCTGGGCAACAGGATATTATGTAAGTACAGTCGGTTTAAATACAGCAACGATTCAAAAATATATCAGAGAACAGGAAAAACAAGATCAAATTGAAGATAAGTTGAATACAAAAGAGTATGAAGACCCTTTTAAGGGTAGCAGATAATCATACCACCAAGGCTTGAACGAAGTGAAAGCCAGCGTCATTTAGGCGCTGGCTCTTAATAAGCCCTTATAGGGCTAGTGCAAACCACGTCTTTTAGGCGTGGTTATGATTGTATCAGTGTTTTTCTTCAAAATCGGATTTGCCTACACCGCAAAGAGGGCATACCCAGTCTGTCGGCAGTTTATCCCAAGGAGTTCCAGCGGGAACGCCATGTTCAGGATCGCCTTTGGCTTCGTCGTAGATATATCCACAGATGGTACATTCATATTTTTTCATACTGCAACACTCCTTTTTTTATGATTTGCAGTTATTCTATACCAAAAGATGCTTTATTTCAAGATATCTTTTAAGAAACTTTCTGCTTCAAAATGAGCGCCCAGACCCAGATAATCGGAAATGGTCTGACCGATGTCTGCAAAGGATTTGCGTACGCCCAGATCTACGCCTTCTTTTACATGTTTGCCGTATACCAGCAGAGGTGTGTATTCTCTGGAGTGGTCGGTGCTGGGGGTAGTAGGGTCACAGCCGTGGTCTGCGGTGATGAACAGGATGTCATCATCATGCATCGCGTCCATGATTTCAGGCAGTTTGCTGTCGAAGTATTCCAGTGCTTTTGCATAGCCTTCTACGTCATTTCTGTGACCATAAATCATGTCTGTATCTACCAGATTTGTGAACAGGATACCTTCAAATTCTTCTTTGGTATACAGAATGGTCTTTTCGATACCGTCATTGTTGTTTGTGGTATGGTCTGTCCGGGTCATGCCACGGTGTTCGAAGATGTCTTCGATTTTACCGATGGCTGTTACGTTCATGCCTTTTTCTTTCGCCAAGTCCAGAATGGTCACGCCAGTAGGTTCCAGAGAGAAGTCCTTACGGTTTTTGGTACGGGTGTAGTTGCCGCTGGTACCGATGAAGGGACGAGCAATGACACGAGCAACGCCGTATTTGCCTGTCAGCAGTTTTCTGGCTGTTTCGCAGATTTCATAGAGTTTGTCTACGGGAATGACGTCTTCATGGGCAGCAATCTGGAATACGCTGTCAGCGGAAGTATAAACGATGGGATAGCCTGTTTTTACGTGTTCATCCCCCAGATCCTGAATGATGACTGTACCGGAAGCGGCATAGTTGCCCAGTGTTTTTCTGCCGATGGCTGCTTCAAATTTGTCCATGATTTCTTTGGGGAAACCTGTTTCTGTGAAAGTGGGGAAGGGTTCTTTTGTCAGAACGCCAGCGATTTCCCAGTGACCTGTGGTGGTGTCTTTCCCGATGGATTTTTCACCCAGTTTGCAGTATGCGCCTTTTGGTGCGTCCACTTTGCCCAGCAGGTGGATGTCTTCCCCCTGAATGTTGCCCAGACCCAGTGCTGCCATGTTGGGCAGAGAAGTTTCAGGTCTTGCTTTTTTGATATTTACTAAGGTATTGCTGCCAACATCGCCAAAATCGGCTGCGTCAGGCAGTTCGCCAATCCCTACACTGTCCAATACAATAATAATCGCTCTTTTCAAATCAATCGCTTCCTTTCTCTATATAAATGTTTGCTTTATGCCGAAATGATGTTCAAAACCAACGGCGGCAGAGGTGCTTTTTCTGCCGAGATGGTCAGTGCGGACTGGAAAATTTCCGCCGCCGATGCACAGGCTTTGTCTGTAGCGCTATAAATGACTGCCAGCACTTCGCCTGCTTCCACATAGTCACCAAGGCGTTTTTTTGTAATGATGCCTGCGCCGAAATCCAGAGGCTGTTCCTTGAAAGCCCGTCCTGCACCGGTTTCCTGAGATGCCCGCCCGATTTTTGCCGTATCCATGTGGGTGAGATAACCGCTTTTTTCTGCCTTGACTTCCAGAGAACAAGGGGAAAGGGGCAGTAAGTCAGGCTGCTCGATGATGGCAGGATTTCCGCCTTGCTGGATGAGCAGTTCACGGAATTTTGCAATGCCTGCGCCGTTGTCAATTTGCTGCTGCAACAGGGCTTTGCCTTCGGCTTCTGTCTGGACACGACCTGCCAAAAGGAGCATATGTGCGCCAAGCAGCAGAGAAACCTCCAGCAAGTCGCCTTTCACATTGCCTTTGAGGACTTCCATGGCTTCCATAACTTCCAGAGAATTGCCGATATACATGCCAAGAGGCTGATCCATGCCGCTGATGATGGCAGTGACCTTTCTGCCTACATGTTGTCCCATTTCTACCATAATATGTGCCAATGCTTCGGCGTCTTTCTGTGTTTTCATGAAAGCGCCGCTGCCGCATTTTACGTCCAGAACGATGCCGTCTGCACCGGCAGCGATTTTCTTGGACATGATGCTGGCGGCAATGAGAGGAATGCTGTCTACAGTACCTGTTACATCCCGCAGAGCATAAAGTTTTTTGTCCGCAGGTGTCAGGTTATCCGTCTGGCTCATAAGTACCAGATGGCTGGTTTTGCCGTAAGTCAGCGCATCTTCTTCTGTTACGCCTACCTGAAAACCGGGAATGGATTCCAGTTTGTCAATGGTGCCGCCGGAGAAGCCCAGACCACGACCGCTCATTTTTACCACAGGTACGCCAAGAGAAGCTACCAATGGAGCAAGAATCAGTGTGGTGGTGTCGCCTACACCGCCGGTGCTGTGTTTATCCACTTTGAAACCGGGCAGACTGTTCAAATCGAACAATGCGCCGGAGTGTGCCATTTCCATGGTCATCTGTGCCGTTTCTTCCGCATCCATGCCGTTGAGCAGAATTGCCATAAGCAGGGCAGAAATCTGATAATCTGGCAGGGAGCCGTCTGTGACGCCATGAATGAAGAAAGAAATTTCTTCTTTCGTCAGTTTCTGTTTATCACGTTTTTTGATGATAATATCCTGAAAATCCATATAATCCCTCCTTTTGATGGGGGTGCTATTAAATGTTTGTATCATTGGAACCCCAAAAGAGGTTGCCAATATATCCTTATCATACCATAATACCAAGGAAAATACTATTCATTTATCATTGGCTTTTGGTTGTGGGAGAAGAAAAAAAGGTTTATAATAAAATTAATTTGAATAGGAAAAGAGGGAGAAGATATGAAAAAAATCACAGCAGTATATTTCAGCCCCTGTGGCACCACAAAAACAGCCGTTTGTTCTGTGGCTGGCGGATTGGGTGAGGTAGCAAAAGAAGCGGATCTGACACCTTTGTCTGCGGCAAGTACGGAAATTTCTCTGGATGCGGAAGATGTTCTGATTTGTGGCGTACCGTCCTTTGGCGGCAGAGTACCTCTGACAGCGCTTGAACGGATCAAAAACCTCCACAGCAATGGCACAGCAGCAGTAGCGGTTGTTACTTATGGCAACCGTGCTTTTGACGATACCTTTGCAGAATTGCAGGATGCTTTGGAAGCACAGGGCTTTGTGGTAGTGGCAGGCGTTGCTGCTGTTACACAGCATTCCATTGTGAACCAGTTTGGAGCAGGCAGACCAAATGCAGAAGACCAGACACAGCTTCAAGCATTTGGCAAAGAAATCGCAGAAAAGCTGACAGGAACACCGAAACGTGCGGAACTGCCCGGTAACAGACCTTATCTGGAACGTCATGGCGGCGGTCTGGTGCCTATGGTATCCGATGCCTGCAAGGGCTGTGGCAAATGTGTGACACACTGTCCTGTAGGCGCTATTCCCAAAGACAATCCTAAGACAACAGACAAAGACCTTTGCGTATCCTGCATGGGCTGCATCAGCGTATGCACCCAGAAGGCAAGAAGCCTGCCGGAAGCAGCCATTGGAATGTTAACAGAAAAATTGAGCAAAGTCTGCGCAGACAGAAAAGAAAACCAGCTCTTTTTCTGATATTTGAATAAAAAAAGAAAGCCGAATCTTCCTTATTAATAAGAAGTTTCGGCTTTTTGTTTTTGGATGAGATTATTTGTTTTCCTGCAGCAGATGTTTTTCAACGATTTCTGCGGCGTCTGCCATACATCCCTGGCAGCTTCTCAGTACAACACCAGTACCCATACCTTTCAGTTCGCTGCAAAGTGTGGACTGGTTTTTGTTCGCGAAAAGTTCGCTCATGGCTTTGAATGTATCATAGCAGTCAACTTTTGTCTGGGGTTTTTCCAGATTTGCGTCAGAAACCTTCAGACCTACCAGATATGCCATAGCGGAAACAGCGCCGCAAGTACCCATGACGCCCATGCCACGACCAAAACATTCTACGGCACGGAATGCTTCTTTTTCGTCTACGCCAAACAGATCGCTGTAAGCGCAGGCAACAGCTTGTGCGCAGTTATAGCCTTTCTTGTGGTTTTCTTCTACACGTTTTTGTCTTTCTGTTAATTCTGTCAATTCAGTGATCTCCTTTCGTAATAGCATGAAAAAAGGATACCGCCTGATGGGGTATCCTCTTGGGTCGCTTTCAAATTATAAGCTGTTTACCAGTTTTGTCAGAGAGGATTTCTTTCTCGCTGCGGAATTTTTGTGGTAAATGCCTTTGATATAAGCTCTGTCGATTGCGGAAGTTGCGCCTTTCAGTGCAACAGCAGCAGCGTCTTTGTCACCAGCGTTTACAGCTACGATTACTTTCTTCATTGCTGTTTTAACCTGAGATTTGATCATTTTATTTCTCAATGTTTTTTTGTTGATAACTTTGATTCTTTTCTTTGCAGATTTGATATTAGCCAATTTGCTTTCCTCCTAAAAATTCTTTTTGTGGTTTTTCTTCGTCCGATATTTGGGGAATATCGCTTTTTCTTTACTACATATTAACCACTTTGAGGACGGTACTCCTCCGACACGGTTGGGCGTATTTTGTCATGCAAATAGCCCGTGGTTAATTCAACACCATATATTCTACCTGATGATTCCCCATAAGTCAATGAATATATTTCAAAACTGCGGAAAAAATAAGGGAAAATACAGGAAGACGGTGAAAATATGGAACAAAAAGACAAACAGACGGCGGAAAAGTTCACAGTACGGACAGATTTGGCAATTGAAGCCAGAGAAATAGCGCGGGAAGGGCGAGAAGAAGCGGGGGAACCGGATGGTGTGCAGGTGGAAACCAGTCATACGAAAGACTATGAATTGACCCGTGTCCATATTTTGACAGAACAAGGCAGCCAGACCATGGGCAAGCCTGTGGGCAGTTATATTACATTGGAGGCGCAAAAGCTGAAGGAAAACGATCCGGAAAGTCACAGCAGCATTGTGGCAGTGCTTTCCAAGGAATTGCAGCATTTGGCGAAACTCAAAAAACAGGGGACGGCTCTGGTAGTTGGGCTGGGCAACTGGAATATCACACCTGATGCGTTAGGACCCAAAGTGGTTTCACGGATACTGGTGACACGGCACTTGCGGGACACCTTGCCAGAGGAAATGGCGCAGACAGTCCGTCCAGTGGCTGCGGTAAGTCCCGGTGTTATGGGCATCACAGGCATTGAAACTGGGGAAATCGTCAAAGGCATTGTGGAAAAAATGCATCCTGACCTGGTCATTGCCATTGACGCATTGGCAGCCAGAAAGACCAGCCGCATCAACGCCGCCATTCAGCTTTCCGATACTGGTCTGGCTCCCGGCGCAGGTGTGGGCAACAAGCGGAAAATGCTTAGTGAGGAAACATTAGGAGTGCCTGTCATTGCCATCGGTGTGCCTACAGTGGTGGATGCTGCCACCTTGGTGAACGATACCATGGATCGGATGTTGACGGAAATGCGGAGCCAGACAGAGGAACATTCTCCTTTTTATCAGATGTTAATGGATATGGAATCGGAGGACAAATACGGTCTGATTACAGAGCTTTTGACTCCCGCAGCGGAAAACATGTTTGTGACACCAAAGGAAGTGGACGCAGTGGTAGACCGTCTGGCAGATATCATTGCAAAAGCGGTGAATATGGCTATGCAGCCCGGTTTAACAGAGGAAGACTGGTCACTTTTTGGCTGAAAAAAGTATCATATCATAAGAATGAGAATCCATGTGGATTTTCATTCTTATTTTTTGTGTGTCATCAAAAGAAAAAAGCGGTTTCTTTGGGAGAAATCAGACTGGTTTTTCTTAAGAAAGATGGAACAATTTCTTAATTTTTTCGTCATATCATTAAAATTGGTCAAAGAAAGCGGAATTCCTGGCTTTTCCAGAGGGTAAAGCATGGTCGGTTTCTTGCAAATAAACAAAATTTGTAGTATAATTGCTGGAATAGTATGAGTATGAAAAGAAGGAGAATCCCATGGAAGAAGCTGCAATCGTATTAATGTTAAAGGAAAAAGAAAGTGGTTTTTTAACAAAGGAGCTGGGCTGCTATACTGTAAGCGGTAAAGAAAGTCTGCTGGATCGCATCTACGCGGAAGAAACGGATGACGGTATTGTGGTGCATATGGCTCTGAGCTGCGAAAAAGAAGCGGAAGACTGGGAATATGACGCGATTTTTGACTACTATGACGCGGATGCGCTGCAGGATGTGGTGGATACCGTGGCGGAAGAAGAAGGACATTTGAATCCTGTCTGGGTTGTGACATTCCCTTTTGTGGATGAAGCGGAAGCCATGGAACAGCGTCTGTCTGCGATTTTGCAGGCGCATGACGCAGAGCTGCAGTCTGTTTATGCAGCCATTGTAGACAAAAAGGATGATTATTGTGAGCAATAAAAAATTCAGATCTGTCTGCCTGCTGACGGGTATCTGTGCTTTTCTGGTAAGCGGCTGCAATTTTGGCAGTCAGGAAGAAACGCCGGAAGCAGCCCCTCCTGTGCAGGATACACAACAGAATATAGAAACAGAAACACCAGATGAGGAAGTGACCGCAGAGGAAAATATTCCCATTGGTGCGCCGGAAGAAAGTGAAGTTGGGATCATTGCGCCCAGCATACATACGGAAGACGAAAGCCCGAAAACACCCGTTTCCAGTTCATCCAAAAGAGAACCTGTGGCGGATACGAAGCCTTTCTGGCAGAGCGAAAACACCATGCAGCTCAATAACCTGAAGTCTGTGGCATCTGCGGGACAGAGTGCATACAACGATCTGGGTACAAAGCTGGGCTGGATCTGCAAAAACGGCAAACTTTACGCTTATTATACGGGACAAACAGTCACTACAGATACGCTGGTAAGCAATGGGTATCTGGAAAGTGGTTTGTCTGCTGATGACTATGAAATCCTGTTGGTAGACGGTCGGGACTTAGCGGAATATGAAGGGGCAGAAGTGCCTGCGGAAAGCATGAATCTTTGCGTCTTTGCCGCTTCCAAACAGTCTGACGGCACCTATCTGCTGGCATCTGCGGCAGGACGTGCAGGGCAGATTTCCTCTGTAAGCTACAACCGCCTGCTGGCAAGATATAACCAGAACCATGGAACCATGGGGCGTTTGTCCTCTGCTTCAGCGGAATATGGCAGGATTTTGAACTTTGTAGGGCTTTATGAAGGCAGTCTGGAAGACTATTTCGTCAGAGAAATCCGCAAAGATAATAAGTATGCTGTCGTGACATTCTCCAGTAAGAAAAATACAGCGGATGTGAAACAGCATGTACTGCGCAACGACAATAACTTCTGGGAAGTGGTCTATACCAACTTGCAGAATGTATATTACCCTGTTACCAGCATCAACCGTGCCCTTCCGGACTTTAATCCGTCACTTTTGCCGGATTATAACCTGGCGGTATGGAAGAGCTATATCGTCCGCAGGGATCAGTCCTTGGTTAATACCATGATTTCCAAGCGTCTGATTACCGACGAAAGCCAGATTTATTATCAGTGTGGTACCGATCAGTATTTCTATATGGTACTGACAAATGGTTCCCGTTATGTGGCTTATAAGATCGACGGTGTATGGCAGATTACCCATGTCAATAGCGACTACGAAGCAAATAACTTTATTTCTGCCAGAACCGGGCAGGATTATGGATTTATATTACTGGACGATTGACAGCCTCAGGCTGTGGCGGCGGTCTGTACCGAAGGTATGGACTGCCGTTTTTGTATCAGAAAGGAACGTGAGGAATTTGAAGAAAGCAAGTGGTGATACAGTCAAGACAAACGCCATGCGGCAGCTGGAAGTGGCAGGCATTTCCTACCGTACAGCGTCTTATGAATATGATGAAAACAATCTGTCAGGGCTTCATGCGGCGGAACAGGTGGGGATTCCGGCAGAGCAGGTATTTAAAACCCTTGTGACAAGGGGGGATAAAACGGGAATCCTCGTTTTTTGTATTCCTGTGGATATGGAATTGGATTTGAAAAAAGCGGCAGCTGTTTCTGGCAATAAAAAACTGGAAATGACCCATGTGAAGGAATTGCTGGGTCTGACAGGATATATCCGCGGCGGATGCTCTCCCATTGGCATGAAAAAGAAATATCCGACTTTTATTGATGAAACTGCCATTTTGTTTGATGAAATCGCAGTCAGCGCAGGCATGCGTGGGGAGCAGATTATACTGAATCCCGAAGACCTCATCCGTTTTGTGGAAGCAAAGGAAGCGGATGTGACGAAGGAAATGCAGGATTAATAGAGAAGCCCAACCTCTTTCGAGGCAACTTCATAAGAAAATAAAGAAAGCTGAAATCCTTATCAGAGGGTTTCAGCTTTCTGTTTTTTATGGTTGTTTTGGAGTAGGAATCCCAATATTGTGTCTTTTCAAAAATTGCGCCGCGTCTATTTTGGAAAGAAGTACAGCGGCAAATATCAGAATACAGCCCAGTACCACTTTCGCTGTGACAGGCTCCTTGAGAAACCATACGGAGAAAAGAAATCCGAACAGAGATTCCAGCGAAAGCAGGATGGCAGTTGCCGTTTCTGAGGTATAACGCTGTGCCACATTCTGGATGGTAAATGCCAGAACGGTGTTTGGCACAATGAGGTATAACAGGCTGCCCAAAGTCAACAGAGAACAGCTCTGCGGGATGCCGTCTGTGAGCAGCGCAGTCACAGCAGCCAAAAGACCTGCCGACAGGAATTGGAAAAAGGACAGACGGATGGGGTCTTCATTTCTGGCAAAAATGCTCACCAATACAATTTGCAAAGCAAAGAGAAAGGCAAACCCAACAGAAAGCCCCTCACCAAGTCCAATGGTCAGGCTTTCATTGAGGCTGATGCAGCCAATGCCCGCCAGTGTTAAGAGGGCTGCCAGCAGTTCTCTGCCATTGATGCGTTTCCGCAGCAGAAAACAACTCAGAAAAGGAACAAACATCACATAAGAAGCAATAAGGAAAGACTGTTTTCCAGGGGTGGTGCGGTCAAGTCCAGCCAGTTGGACAGAAAGCCCCACAAACTGCAATATCCCTAACAGCATCCCTTTTTTGGCAACATTTTTTGTGGTGTGCCGCAGACTGCGGCAGAAAATCAGACCCAGACAAAGGGCGGAGCCTAAAAAGCGGAATGCCAGTATGGTAAAAGGCTCATATTCTGCCAATGCGAATTTTCCTGCCAGAAAACCGCCGCCCCAAATGGCAGCAGCCAGAAGCAGACCCAGATTCGCCAGTATGGATTGCTGTTTTGCGGACATATCAGTCCCTCCTTTCGTTTGTGCCAGTATAACACGGATTCTTATGCGATACAATAAATCTAACAAATTTAAATATATTGAAATTATGTACGATGTGCTGTACAATAAGCGGAGAGGTGAGGAATATGAAAAACACCAGAATCGGTGAGAAAATTGCAGAATATCGAAGGAAAAACGGACTGACTTTGCGGGATTTTGCCAAACAGACCAATTTGAGTACTGCTTTGCTCAGCCAGTTGGAACGGAATATTGGCAATCCTACCTTGAGTATTTTATCTACGTTGGCGGAGGCTATGGGCATTTCTGTATCAGAACTGGTGGAACAGAAGGTGGAAAACGCCGAAATGATATTGCGCAAAGAGCAGCGAAAGACCATTGTCATGTATCAGGGACAAACCATGTACGACGTTCTGGCATGTGATACCTGTCATGCCAATCTGGAATTGCTTCTCATGACGCTGGAAGGAAAATCATGGACATCCAATGGATATACCCAGCATACCCAAGAGGAGGAAGTGGCTTATGTGCTGCAGGGAGAAGTGACCATTGACTTAGAAGGGGAAGTCTTTGTGTTGGGGGAAGAAGATACTATCCGTATCCTGCCGGGAAGAAAACATAAGCTCTATAACCACACAGATACAGAAGTGAAAGTATTATTTGTAAAATGCAGAGTATAAAAAAACCGATGTGAAAAACATCGGTTTTTTAATTCCTATATTATTTTGCAGGTACATAAATGGGATTGCTGGTGCCGCAGACTACGCCGTCCCGCACGGTAGCAATACGAATATAGAATCCCTGGTTATTTGTCATGGAAATGCCAAATGCATGAGGATAATTCCAGTACCATTGATTATTGTTCAGTGTGGTGTTTTTGACCTGCTGATAATTGCCGCCTTCTTCGGAAGCAATATAAATATAGTAATAATCCGCATCATAAACAGGTTCCCAAATGAAATAGGTATAGCCATTTTCCGTTGTATAAGTGATATTTCTGGGAGCGGATGGCTGATATACATAATTCTTCATGCCGCTGATGGGCAGGTTCATGGTACGGTGTACCGCAAGAACTTTTTCAATGGGAATGGCGAAATACTGGTTTTCGCTGTAAGAAGAACACATGCCGATAACCTGTCCTGCTGCGTTGAACAGACCGCCGCCGCTGCTGCCGTGAGCAATGGGGGCAGTCATGGAAATGATGTCGTCTGTATATCCGTTGACAGTACCTGTGCTGGAAACATTGCGTTTGCCTTTGGGAGAACCAATGGCTGTGACTTTTTCTCCTGCTGTGATGGTATAAGACGGTGTCACGGGATGCAGTCCCTGTTTGTCAATTTGCAGGAGGGCAATGTCTGCCTGGGGGTCAAGACCTACAACGGTGATGCCGCCTGCGTAGATGGTGCCGTCATTGAATATAATCTGGGCTGTGGAAGCGTTTTCGATGACATGGAAGTTAGTGGCAATGAGCCCGTCTTCAGACAGAACGATGCCGCTTCCCTGGATTTTATTTGTCTGGATATAAACCACAGAGTCTGCGGTGGTATATTCCGGTGTGGAAGGTGCGCCGCCTCTTTCAATGGATACGGTGTAGGTCTTGGGGTCCCAAGTGACGGAAGCACCGCTGTAGTCTGCCACAAAACGCAGAGGAACCATAGTGATATCATCAATGATGCGGGGAGCTGCGTCTAATACCACTTGTGTATTATTGACGGTAGCATAAGCATTGTTGATGGTTAGATACATATTGGTATCCGCATCTTTTGCCACAATGGAACGGTCTTTTTCATTCCATACCACTTCATAGCCCAGAGGCTCCATGATGTCCCGCATGGGAACCAGCACACGGTCATTTTCAATGACAGGATCGTGGCGGCAGGAAAGTACATTGCCGTCCAGCTGTACGGTCACATCTTTTGCCAAAGCAGGTACAGTGCTCCATAACAGAAGCAACAGCCCCAGAAGAATACTGTATTTGATTTTTCTCAAAGAATCACATCCTTTCTTATGCTTTTCAGTATAGCATAGAACCGGAAAAAGAAAAGAGAACAGCAAAAATTGCAAAGAAAACGTAAAATCCTTCCATATGGGACATCGTTGCTTTTCTACTTAAAATGTGGTATGCTGTTACCCGCAAGAAGCAGACAGGAGGAAAAAAGATGTTTGAGAGAATATTGACAGAAGAGGGGTTCAATAAAGTATATCCCATTCTGGAACAGAGTTTCCCGGAAACAGAACTGCGTACAAGAGAAGATCAGCTTGCCTTGCTTCAAAATGAAAGATATCGTTTGTATGCCGTCAAGGATGAAAAAAATAAAAACGGTGGGGTAATTGCTGCCTGGGAACTGCCGGATGATTTGCTGTATGTAGATCATTTTGCCATTCTGCCGGAAAAGCGGAATCATGGATTTGGCGGGAATGTGCTGGATATGTTTCTGGAGTGGAAATGCAAAAAGGTCGTTCTGGAAGTGGAATTGCCGGAAGACGACCTGACACGCCGTCGAATTGAATTTTATGAACGCCATGGGTTTGTATGGAACGATTATCCTTATATGCAGCCGCCCATGCGCAAAGGACAGAAGCCTTTTCCCCTTAGATTGATGACCAGACCAGGTGCATTGGATGGGGAAACTTATGAGCAGTATCGTTCTGTGCTGCACCATATCGTGTATCGTTATACCAAAGAGGATTTGGGCAGAGTGAACAAATAATCATGTACATTATGCATGAATTCAGTTCGTATTTTCTGGAATTAACTTGTTGAAACTGAATAAATGTACATGGATTTGAAAAATTAGTAGGAAAAAAAGAGGGTTTTTCCTGAAAAGGGAGAATAATAACATCATAAACATAAAGCATTAAGCTTTACTGCAACACAATCTAACAAATACGAAAAGGTATATCACCAACATCATGAAGGGGGAGATTGCGATGGTTCAGATTCTTGCAGGCGAAAAAGGTGAAGGTAAAACAAAGAAACTCATTGCAATGGCAAATGAAGCAGGCAAAAGCGCAAATGGCAGCGTTGTTTTCGTAGACGACGACAATAGCCGTATGTATGATCTGCATTATAGTGTTCGTTTTGTAGACACACCGAAGTTTATTATGGAAGACCCTCAGGTTTTCAGAGGATTTGTTTGTGGTATCCTTTCTCAGAATAGCGATATTGAAAAAATCTATATTGACGGTCTGAATCATATTGTAGACAAAGTTAGTGATGCGGATTTCGTGAAGTTCATCGAAGAATTGGAAAAGACTTCTGCTGAAGCTGAAACAGATATGATTATGATCATCAGCCGCAAACAGGATTTACTTCCTGCGGAAGTACAGAAATATCTGGTTTAATCTGTAAGTAAGAAAGACTGTATTCTTTATGAATACAGTCTTTTTTTGTGCCCATTTTTCATGTCGTACAAAGATAAGAACAAGGAACTTGAATACAGGAAAGATATGGCTGGATAATCGCATGAAAGAAAAGTTGTATGACATATGTAAATGTTGAATTTTCGGTATTCTATGAAAAAATTGCATGGAAAAATTACTGAAAAATGTGGTATGATTGTATATAATCAGAAACATGATGGACGATTCTTTACTTTTTGCCTATGGCTATGGTAAAATATAAAATAATATTACGTATATTGTATGCATGAGAAGAAACGCATTGGCAGTATGCTGATTTTTAATCAAATAAATGAAGAAAGGTGAGAGAATATGAACAAATTCCAGGAAATGTATCAGGCAAAACGCAAATCCCCCGAAGAAGTTGCCATGTATGTAAAATCCGGTGACGTTTGCGCATGTCCCACAGGTTTGGAAGAACCTACCGCTATTTGCGAAGCGGTTGCAGCAAGAGCAATGAGAGGCGAACTGACAGGTGTTGTACACCACGCAACACTGTCCGTAAAAGGCGGTCCCTTCATGAAACCCGAACTGAAAGGCAAGTATGAATATGTATCCTGGTTTACAGGCGGTCCTGGCAGAAAAGGCATCCAGGAAGGTATCCATACTTATATTCCTTGTAACTACAGCACAATCCCCAGCTACTGGAGAGATGTTCAGCCCAGACTGAATGTTTTCTACGCAGAAGTTTCTCCTATGGACAAGCATGGTTACTTCAGCTGCCCTATGGCTGGCGCAGAAGTTGTAGCAATGCGTGAAAAAGCTGACATCATCCTGCTGGATGTAAACGATCAGATGCCTCGTGTTATGGGTGACTGCCTGATTCATATCTCTCAGGTAACCGCTCTGTGCGAATCCTCCAGACCTCTGCTGGTTCTGAACAACCCTCCTCTGTCCGATGACGATAAGAAAATCGGTCAGATGATCGCTGACGAAGTTTGCGACGGCGCAACTCTGCAGTTGGGTATCGGCGGTATCCCCAACGCTGTTGGTGTTCTGCTGAAAGACAAAAAAGATTTGGGTCTGCACACAGAAATGTTCACAGACAGTATGGTTGACCTGCTGGAATGCGGCGCAGTAACCAACATGAAAAAACCTATCCACGTTGGCAAAACTGTTGCAACTCTGGCTTGGGGTTCCAAGAAAATGTACGACTTCATGGATGACAACCCGGCTTTCGAAATGTATCCTGTAAGCTATATCAACAACCCTGCTGTTATTGCACAGCATGATAACTTCGTGTCCGTTAACTCTTGTATCGAAGTTGACCTGTTTGGTCAGGTTTGCTCTGAATCCATCGGTACCAAACATTACAGCGGTTCCGGCGGTCAGCTGGACTTCGTAAGAGGTGCAAACATGTCTAAAGGCGGCAAAGGCTTCATCGCAATGCTTTCCACCACAAAAGGCGGCACCATCTCCAAAATCAAACCTATTCTGACACCTGGTTCCATCGTTACAACACCTAGAAACGAAGTGGACTTCCTGGTAACAGAAAACGGTATCGTTCGTCTGAAAGGTCAGACAGCTAGCCAGAGAGCAAAAATGATCATTTCCCTGGCTGCGCCTCAGTTCCGCGAAGAACTGGAATTCGAAGCAAAGAAAATGAACCTGATCATCTGATCTGGAATATCTAGAAAAGCCTCGGCTGTAGAGGCTGCTTCATAAGAAAATAAAGATAGCCGGAATCCTGCAAAAGGATTCCGGCTATTATATTTTTATGAGGACGGAAAGTAGCTTTACCGAGGCTTATTAAGTCCTTTTAAAATAAGAAAAACAAAGGCAATACAGGGACACAAAGACAGCGCACAAAAAGCAGTATCCCATGAAGTCCGCCCATAAGCGAACCGAAAAATAGAAATCCCATGAAAAACAGGTTTGCCAGAACAGAAGGAACTTTGAGCAAAAAGCCTTTATATGCCCAGCAAAGGAACAGACAACTGTAAAAACCAATCCACATCAAGGGATATGGATTTATGGGTGACTGCGAGGGCAGATAGAATTGGGCAAAAGCCAGAGCGGGAAAAAGAAATGTCAGTAGATAGACTGCGATTTTTACCCATGAATGGGTGTTTGCCCATGTTTTGATATTTTCCATAGCCAGCCCTCCTTTGTTGGAAAATCCTTCCTTTTTTTCAGTATAACAGAGGGGATTTCGTTTGACAATGATAGGTGTATATGCTATCTTTGTGGTAGGATTTTTACGGAAAGATTTACGAAAGAAACGGAAGGGAGAAACGATTGTGAGAGCAAGTTGGGACGAATATTTTATGGAGATTGCGGAGATTGTCAAGACTAGAGCTACCTGTCTGCGCAGACAGGTAGGGGCAGTCATTGTCAAGGATAACCGTATCATTACAACAGGGTATAACGGCGCTCCTGCAGGTCTGAAACATTGTACAGAAATGGGCGGCTGCGAACGTCAGCGTCTAGGCATTCCCTCTGGTGAACGCCATGAACTTTGTCGTGCCCTCCACGCGGAGCAGAATGCTATCATTCAGGCGGCAAAACTGGGTATTTCCACAGAAGGCGCGACCATTTATATCACATTGCAGCCTTGTGTCATTTGTGCGAAAATGCTCATCAATGCTGGTATCAAACGCATTGTGCACAAAGGGGAATATCCCGATGAACTGTCCAGAAAGATTCTGGAAGAAGCGGATATTGAAGTGGTGAAAATGGACTGAGCATTCCCGCCAACAAAGAACATCAAAAACTGACCTGCATCTGATTTTTACGACAGAAAGCGGGTCAGTTTTTTTGCATGAAATCAGTGGTTTTCGTTTGCCAGCAGATTATTTTTATTGTATAATATTTTATTAGTGATTTCTTGAGAACAGAGGTGAAAAGCTTTGGCAGCAAAAGGGAGCAGCACGGGGCGAAAGACGACAAAATCCCCTGCGGTGAAGAAAACGGGCAGCAAAAGCACAAAAACAACTGCTGCGAAAACAACTGCAAAAAAAGCGAATACGACAAAAAATACAAAATCTGCACCCAAGCGGGAAACTACCCGTATGCCGGAAAGCAGAGAACGTTTTGGTGACAGCATCTTAGACGAAGTGATACTGATTGTCATTATCGTCATCTCGGCGGTGGTGTTCATCAGTCAGATCACCAGTAAGATGGGGGTTGTTGGTCAGGTAATCGGGGGACTTTTTCAAGGGCTGTTAGGCATCAGCGGCGTATTGCTGCCGGTATTGGTGATCATTTACTGCATCTGGATGCTTATGTCAGAAGAACGGAAATGGCCTTTGGTGCGTGCCTTTGGCGGTGCCTTGTTCTTGCTGACAGTGGCATCAGCGGCGTACTTGTTCCATCCTTTGAGTGTTTCTGGCGATCTTGGCTTTGCGAAAAAAGCTATGGAGCTTTTTGACAGCGGTTCTTTGACCAACGGCGGTTTGATTGGCGGACTCTTTGGCGGCGGACTTTTTAGTCTGCTGGATGCATTGGGCAGTGTTATCGTTCTGCTGGCAATGTTAGTGATTTCCCTGATTTTGGCAACAGGACGTTCTTTCTTTGGCGCCATGGGTACACTGGCAGATCACCAGAAAGTCAGAAGACAGGTGCGCAATGAGAAAATCAAAAACAAGGCTGACCGCATCCGTCAGGAAGAAAAAATGGAAGCGGCACGACTGGAAAAACAGGAAGCAAAACGCCGTCGTGTGATGAATAAAGAAGATTTCAACATTGAGCTTCATGAAGTGGAAGCCAAAGAGCATCCTGAAGTCAAAGAAACGGTTTTCCGCCAGAAAAAACAGGATTACAGCGTGAAGAAACGGGAACCTATTTACGATTTTGTCAAAGAAAACGAAATGCCTATGGAAGAACCCAAACGGGATTTCAACGTGGTATTTGGCGGAAAATTGCAGGTGGATGAGCTGGAGCAGGGCACACAGATGCCGCCCAAATCCACAGAACGCTTTAAGGTGGTAGAACCACTGAAAGAAGTTGCCAAAAAACAGGAACCTGTGGAAATGACAGAGGAAGAAGCGGTATACGAAAAAATCTTCGGTGAAGATAATACCGCAGAAAATATGGCAGAAGAAACGCCCGAAGAAGCATGGGATATGGAATCTCAGGCAGCAGCCCTTGCGGCGGAAGCTATGCGGGCAGCAGAAGAAAAAACAGACTTCCATTTCGCAGATTTGGAAGATGCAGAAGAAACAGCATCTCCAGAAATGGACATGCTGGAAGTGGAAGAACCTATGGCAGAAGAAGAAATGCCAGTGGAAGAAGTACAGCCTGTGGCAGAAGAAATGCCAGCAGACGTACCTGCACCGGAACTGGTAAAAACGGAAACAACAACAAGCCCGGAAGCGCAGAAAGAAACAGCACAGCAGCAAGCAGCACCTGCGGAACCGGCAGAAAAGCCTTATGTGTTCCCGCCTATCAATTTGTTGGGACGTGACCCCGGCAACAGCGGTGGTTCCGGTATTCTGGAACAGCAGAAAAACGGCAGAAAATTGGAAATGACACTGAAAAGTTTCGGTGTAGAAGCCCGCGTCATCAATGTCAGCGCAGGTCCCACTGTTACACGATATGAAGTATCTCCCAGTCAGGGGGTCAAGGTCAGCAAGATTGTCAATCTGGCAGACGACATTGCCCTGAATCTGGCTGCCAGCGGCATTCGTATTGAAGCACCTATTCCTGGTAAAGCGGCAGTAGGTATTGAAGTGCCAAACAAAGAAACTAAGTCCGTATATCTGCGGACAGTGCTGGAAAGTGATGCTTTCCGCAAACATCCCTCCAAACTGGCTTTTGCGCTGGGGGAAGATATTACAGGCAATCCCATTGTCACAGACATTGCGAAAATGCCTCACTTGCTCATTGCCGGTGCAACAGGCAGTGGTAAGAGTGTCTGCATCAATACACTGATTACAAGCATTTTGTATAAGGCAGACCCGAAAGAAGTGAAACTCCTTTTGGTTGACCCGAAAGTAGTTGAACTGAGTGTATATAATGGTATTCCTCATTTGCTCATTCCCGTTGTCACCGACCCGAAAAAAGCATCGGCGGCACTGAACTGGGCAGTAAGAGAAATGCTGGAAAGATACAATGACTTTGCGGCATGTGGTGTCCGTGACATCAAAGGCTTCAATGCCATGAAGGAAGAAAAAGGCGAACCGGAAGCAAAAATGCCACAGATTGTTATCATCATCGATGAATTGGCAGACTTGATGATGGCAGCACCCGGCGAAGTAGAGGATTCCATCTGCCGTCTGGCACAGATGGCACGTGCGGCAGGGATGCATTTGATTATTGCTACACAGCGTCCTTCCGTAGACGTTATCACTGGTGTTATCAAAGCCAATATTCCTTCCCGTCTGGCATTTGCCGTTTCCTCCGGCATCGACTCCCGTACCATTTTGGATATGGTTGGTGCGGAAAAACTGCTGGGCAAAGGGGACATGCTGTTCTATCCTTCCGGTCAGGCAAAACCTTCTCGTATTCAGGGAGCTTTTGTAACGGATAAAGAAGTGGAACAGATTGTGGACTTCCTGCGGAAAAGCAGCCGTCCCGGATATACACAGGAAATGGTGGATCAGATTACAGCAGTGGCAAAAACCGCCAGCGGTCCCAGCGAGGAAACAGACGAGTTTTTCGAACAGGCAGTGGATTTGATTCTGGAAAAAGAAAAGGCTTCTGTTTCCATGCTCCAGCGTCAGTTCCGCATTGGTTATAACCGTGCGGCAAGGCTCATGGATGAATTGGAAAGACGAGGATTGGTTGGACCCGAAGAAGGCAGCAAACCAAGAAAAGTCCTCATCACCAGAGCACAGTGGGAGGAAATGCAGTCCCCCACAGAGGAAAACGCATAAAAGAATATGGATTTCATACAGGTTGCACATTGACAAATTTCGTCTCATATAGTACCATTTTGGTAGAGTCATATGACTGACGGAAGTGGAGTAACCACATGGAGTATGACAGATTTGATGCCGACCGTCTGGGCGATTACGCTTGGACTGTCGGCTTTTTTTCAAAGTAGGACAGGCAAGCGCAAGGACATATTGGAATCGGAGAGAGGAGTTTTTGAAGATGAAAACAGATTTGCAGATTGCACAGGAATGCACCATGGAACCCATTACCGCCATTGCGGCGAAAGCTGGCATCCCCGAAGAATATGTGGAATGTTATGGCAAGTATAAAGCCAAAGTGAGTGATAAATATTATAATCAGATCAAAGACAGACCCGACGCGAAACTGATTCTGGTAACAGCTGTAAACCCTACACCCGCAGGGGAAGGCAAAACAACTGTTACTATCGGTCTGACACAGGCGTTGCAGAAAATGGGCAAAAACGCCCTGACATGCCTGAGAGAACCCTCTCTGGGTCCCTGCATGGGTGTCAAAGGCGGCGCAGCCGGCGGCGGTTATGCACAGGTAGTGCCTATGGAGGACATCAACCTGCATTTTACAGGTGACCTCCACGCCATCACAACAGCAAACAACCTGTTGGCTTCCATGGTGGACAACCATATTCAGCAGGGCAATGAACTGAACATCGACCCCAGAAAAATCGCTTGGAAAAGAGTTGTAGACCTGAACGACAGACAGCTTCGTCATGTGATTTCCGGTCTGGGCGGCAAAGTAAACGGCGTTCCCAGAGAAGACAGCTTCCAGATTACGGTTGCTTCTGAAATTATGGCAATTTTCTGTCTGGCAAACGACCTGCATGACCTGAAAGAAATGCTGGGTAAAATCATCGTTGGTTATACTTATGACGATGAACCTGTTACAGCAAAACAGATTGGCGCAGACGGCGCTATGACTGTACTGCTGAAAGATGCGCTGCAGCCCAACCTGGTACAGACACTGGAACACACACCTGCATTCATCCACGGTGGTCCTTTCGCAAACATCGCTCACGGCTGCAACAGCGTGCGCGCTACAAAATTTGCTATGAAACTGGCTGACTATGTGGTAACAGAAGCAGGCTTCGGCGCTGACCTGGGTGCAGAAAAATTCTTCGATATCAAATGCAGAAAAGCAGGTCTGAAACCTGACGCAGTTGTACTGGTTGCTACTGTTCGTGCATTGAAATATAATGGCGGCGTTCCCAAAGCAGATTTGAGCAACGAAAATCTGGACGCACTGGCAAAAGGTTTTGTAAACCTGGAAAAACACATTGAAAATATCCAGAAATACGGCGTACCCGTTGTGGTTACACTGAACCACTTTGTAGCAGATACAGACGCAGAAGTGGCTTATGTGAAAGAACGCTGCGAAAAAATGGGCGCAACATTTGCAGTGGCAAAAGTATGGGCTGACGGCGGCGAAGGTGGCAAAGCACTGGCTGAAAAAGTTCTGGAAACACTGGAAACAAAAGAAAGCAATTTCCATGTACTGTACGAAGATAACCTGTCTATCGAAGAAAAGATCAATAAAGTATGTAAGGAAATCTATGGTGCAGGTCATGTAAGCTTCACTGCGGCAGCAAAGAAAACACTGGCGCAGATCGAAAAACTGGGCTTTGAACATTTCCCTGTTTGTATCGCAAAAACACAGTACTCCCTGTCCGACGATCCCAAGGTGCTGGGTCGCCCGGAAGGTTTTGAAGTAACTGTAAAAGAAATCCGCATTTCTGCTGGTGCAGGCTTTATCGTTGCACTGCTGGGCGATGTTATGACTATGCCCGGTCTGCCTAAGAAACCTGCGGCACTGAACATCGACATTGACGCTGACGGCAACATTGTTGGTCTGTTCTAATTCAATCAAAAATATAAAGGAGTTATGCTATGAAGGCACAACGCATCGACGGAAAAGCTATTTCCGATCAGATCAAAGAAGAAGCTGCCTTGGAAGCACAGGAATTACAGCGGCAGGGGATTACCCCCTGCCTTGCTGTGGTTTTGGTGGGGAACGATCCCGCTTCCATGGTATATGTGAATAATAAGAAAAAGGCTTGTGAAAAAGTAGGTATCCTGTCCCGTTCCTATGAACTGCCGGAGGATACAGAAGAAAAAGACCTGCTGGCACTGGTGGAACAGCTGAATATGGACAATAGCGTCCATGGGGTATTGGTACAGCTGCCTTTGCCTCCTCAGATTGATGAGGAAAAAGTCATTCTGGCTGTAGACCCCAAAAAAGATGTGGACTGTTTCCATCCTTTGAATGTGGGCTTGCTGCACACAGGTCAGAAGGGATTTTTGCCCTGTACTCCTGCTGGTGTGCTGGAACTGATCGAACGCAGCGGTCATACCATCGAAGGCAAACGCTGTGTTGTCATTGGACGGAGCCATAACGTAGGCAAACCCACCGCTATGCTGCTTTTGCAGAAAAACGGCACGGTTACCATCTGCCATTCCAAAACAAAAGATTTGAAAGGTATCTGCAAAGAAGCGGATATTCTGGTGAGCGCAGTGGGCAAGCTTCATACTGTCACCAAAGATATGGTGAAAGAAGGGGCTGTTGTCATTGACGTTGGCATGAATCGCAATGAAAACGGCAAGCTTTGCGGCGACGTAGATTTTGACGACGTTTGCGAAGTGGCTGGGGCAGTTTCTCCTGTGCCCGGCGGCGTGGGTCTGATGACTGTTGCCATGCTCATGAAAAACTGTATCACAGCGGCAAAACTGCAGAACGGACTGTAAAAATGGGAATATCATTGACGTGTAAAAACGTGGGTGATATTCTTTTTTTATAAAGATAATGGGTGACAAAATATTTTGGAAGCGGAGGTGCTGCATTTGAAAAGACGGAGTTTGTTATCATGTTTTTTATTGCTGTGTTTCTGTTTGGTTTTGCAAACTGGGTGCGGTGCAAGTGATGTTGATGATATGAAACTAATCTGTGAAGAAACCATTTCACCTAATGAGGACGAGGCTGCATCGGAGGCAGATTTGGTGTTTTATACCGTAAAGGTATATCAGGGGCAGGAGAATCAAATTGTTGTATATTCTGAATCTAATTCCGCCTTCTTTGAGCCTTTGCAGCAGGAAATGTCTTATGACAGAGAAATCACAGAAGATGATATTGATATACAATGGACGACAATTATGGGGAATCCGGAACCGACAGAAGGAGATCAGTTGGCAGTTGCCCATGTGTCTGTTTTGGAAGATGGAACATCCATTGGCGAGTGGAAAATCAGCTTTGTCAATCAGGGGATAGAGTGGATTGAAGCAGGTTTGCAGTGATACATGTGCAAACGGATTGAAAAAGGTATCTGTTTCAAAGAGAAAATCCGGCGGATGAAACCAAATGCTGGAAAAATACACAAATTCAGCGGAAAACATAGATTTTTTGCAAAAAGTATAGTATACTCATAGGATAGACAAAGAAGCGGAGCAGAGTTTAGGGGCATCTTCATAAGAAAACAAAGAAAGCTGAAAACCTTATCATGCAGAGGGTTCCGGCTTTCTTATTTTTGCTAAGATTGTATTTTGTATGTTTTCTTCTGAAGATAGCCATCGCAATTCCTCTTAAGAAAATAAAGAAAAAACAATGTTTTCTTAAGAGGAATTTGCTGTTGTTCCGCTTCCTTTATGAGAATCGATGTTTAAGGAGGAAACCAATGAAAGGAACGGTAGCATTTACCTCTTTGGGCTGTGACAAAAACCGCGTAGACAGCGAAGTCATGCTGGGTTTGTTGCAGGAGAGAGGTTATCAGGCAGTAGCGGACGAAGCGGAGGCAGACATCATTGTGGTCAATACCTGCTGTTTCATCCGGGACGCGCTGGAAGAAAGCATTGAAACCATTCTGGAAATGGCCAAATATAAAACAGAAGGCAAGTGCAAAGGTCTGATTGTGGCAGGCTGCTTGGGACAGCGTTACGAAGCGGAATTTTTTGATGAGATTCCCGAAGTAGACGCTATCTTGGGTACTGCTGCTTATGAAGAAGTGGCAGATGCCGCTGACAGAATTCTGGGAGGCGAACATACCTTCAAATGTCTGGAGGATATTGACAAACCCATGAAGGATGAAAACGGGAAACTCCGTGTTCTTTCCACAGCACCTTATTTCGCTTATCTGAAAATTTCCGAAGGCTGTGACAACCACTGTACTTACTGTGTCATTCCCAAAATGCGCGGCAAACACAGAAGCCGTACCATGGAAAGTCTGGTGGAAGAAGCGGAAATTCTGGCAAAACAGGGCGTGAAGGAACTGGTCATCGTGGCACAGGATACTTCCATTTATGGCAGAGATCTTTACGGTGAACCGAAACTTCATGAACTGCTGGAAAAACTGGCAGCAGTGGAAGGCATCCAGTGGATTCGTCTGCTGTACTGCTATCCCGAAACACTGACACAGGAAACCATCGACGTTATGGCGAAAAATGAAAAAATCTGTCATTATATCGACATGCCTATCCAGCATGGATGTGATACCGTGCTGAAACGCATGGGCAGAAAGAGCAGTCAGGAACTCATTCGCCAGACTGTGAAGAAACTTCGTGATGCGATGCCGGATATTGCCATCCGTACCACACTGATTGTGGGCTTCCCTGGAGAAACGGAGGAAGAATTTGCGGATTTGCAGAAATTTGTGGAGGAAATGCGTTTTGACCGTCTGGGTGTATTCTGTTACTCTCAGGAGGAAGGCACTCCTGCGGCAAAAATGGAAAACCAGATCGACGATGAGGTGAAAGAAGAACGTCAGAGAATCATCATGGACATCCAGAAAAACATTGCCGCTTCCCTGTGTCAGCAGGAAGTTGGCAAAACGCTGGAAGTACTGGTGGAAGGCAAACTGCCGGAAGAAAATGTATACTGCGGTCGTACCCGTTGGGATGCGCCGGATATTGATGGCATGGTATTTTTTCATGCGGAGGAAGAAGCCTATTCCGGGGACTTCGTTTCCGTGAAAATCAAAGAAGCCGGGGACTATGATTTGATGGGAGATGTGGTTTATGCAGATGAATTTACCGAATAAGCTGACAACCATGCGGGTGATTCTCATTCCCGTATTCCTGTTGGTGCTGTTCCTCATGGATGAGCCTATGAATCGCTATATTGCGACAGCGATTTTCATTGTGGCATCCTTGACGGACTTTTTGGACGGACATATTGCAAGAAAGTATAATCTGGTAAGTAACTTTGGGAAATTTATGGACCCTCTGGCGGATAAACTGCTGGTGATGTCCGCGCTGGTATCCATGGTGGCAATGGAAGACCTGCCTGCTTGGGTGGTCATTGTGATTCTGGCAAGAGAATTTGCTATCACTGGATTCCGTACCCTTGCCATGGAAGCCAATATCGTCATGGCGGCAAGCTGGTGGGGCAAGATTAAGACAACCACACAGATGATTATGATCATTCTGGTGCTGCTGCATCTGCCTTTTGCTGCAATGCCCATGATCGAAAATATTCTGGTGGGTCTGGCAGTATTCTTTACCATTGTGTCCGGTGTGGACTATATTGTGAAAAATAAACAGGTTCTGAAAGGATAATCTATGGGAAAAATCAGAATGGCAACGACGGCAGATACCAAAGCGATTTTGGATATCTATGCCCCTTATATCGAACATACCAATGTCACCTTTGAATATGTGGTGCCCACAGAAGGGGAATTTGCTGGCAGAATCCAGGAGATTCTGGAGAAATATCCCTATCTGGTCTATGAGGAAGATGGTGTCATCGGCGGTTATGCCTATGCTCATCAGTTCATGGTGCGAGCGGCTTCCCAGTGGGGAGCGGAGCTTTCTGTTTATCTGGCGCCTGCTTTCCAGAAAAAAGGATTGGGCAAAGCCTTTTACCGTGCATTGATGGATATTCTCCGCTTGCAGAATGTGGAAAAGGTCTATGGCTGTATCGAAGCCACCAACCGTGCAAGCTATGTACTCCACACCAGTCTTGGTTTTGTGGAAACGGCAGTATTTCCTCGCTGTGCCTTCAAGCATGGCAAATGGCTGGGGCTTATGTGGCTGGAAAAACCCATGGTGGAACGGCGACAGCCTCTGCCTTTTCAGAAGGTATGGGATGTGGACGAAGAAAAAATTGCGGAGATTTTGGAGAATCGCTCCAAAGAAGTACGCAGTTAAAACAGACGGAAATCAGAATGTATCTGGTTTCCGTTTTTTTCTTGGGGAAATTGCAATTTCCCTTTCTTTTCGGTACAATGATACCAGTATAATCCAAAAGGAGGAATGGTTTTGGAACGGCAGATCACATGGACAAATAACGGCATTGGCATCATAGAAGCGGAAAAGCGGCAGGGGACTGCGCCTGCGTTTTTGGCAGAGGAAGTTGTGGAAAAAATTGCGGCATTTCACAGTTCCGTACCCGGTTACGCAGTGACACCTCTTGCGGAACTGTCTGCAAGGGCAAAGGAACTGGGACTGGGAAATCTTTTTGTGAAGGATGAATCCCACCGCTTTGGGCTCAATGCATTCAAAGGATTGGGCGGCGTTTATGCCGTTTCCAAAGTCATTTGCGAAAAACTGGGGGTGGATTTGGAAAAAGCGGACTTTTCCCAGATTTGTTCCGAAGAAAATAAGGAAAAGATCAAAGATATGGTGTTCATCACTGCCACCGATGGCAACCACGGCAAAGGCGTTGCTTGGGCGGCGAAGAAATTCGGCTGTCAGGCTTATGTTTATATGCCCAAAGGCACTGTGGAAAGCCGCGTGCAGGCAATCCGTGATGTGGGCGCCACAGAAGTTCTGGTGACGGACTATTTTTATGATGATACCGTCCGCATGGCTAACAAAAGAGCCGAAGAAAATGGTTGGACTATGGTGCAGGATACAGCTTGGGAAGGCTATGAAAAAATCCCCACTTACATCGTGCAGGGCTATACCACATTGGCAAAAGAAGCTGTGGAGCAGCTCAAAGAAAAAGGCGTAGATGTGCCCGATGTAGTGATTTTGCAGGCTGGTGTCGGCGCTTTTGCTGGTGGTGTGCTGGGGTATCTGGTAAATCATTACGGCGAAAAACTGCCCCAAGTGATTATTGCAGAACCGGACACTGTGGCGTGTATTTTTGAATCGGCGAAAATCAATGATGGCAAACCTCATGCGTCCACTGGCAGCTGCGAAACTGTCATGGCAGGATTGAATTGCGCAGAACCCTGTCTGGTGACTTATCCCACATTGCGGGATTATCCCGTGGCGTATGCCGCATGTCCTGATTTTGTGACAGAAGAAGGTATGTGGCTGCTGGGAAAACCTTTGGCTGGGGACGATAAAGTCATTTCCGGGGAATCCGGCGCTGTTGGTATGGGGCTTTTGTATGAATTGACTCAGAATCCTGATTTGGTGGAAATCAAAGCCAGACTGGGACTGAATGAAAAGAGTGTGGTACTCCTCATCAGCACCGAAGGCAACACAGACCCTGACCATTACGCAGAAGTGCTTGCAAAAGAAACCTTGTAAGAAAGGCAAAAGAGGCGTATCATATCAGAAGATAAATTTTTGGAGGTGCAGAAATGAAAGCAGAAATCATTGCAGTGGGAACGGAGATCCTGCTGGGGGATATTTTGAATACAAATGCCCAGTATTTGTCCAAAAAACTGGCACAGCTGGGCATTGAAGTTTATTTTCAGACAGTGGTAGGGGATAATCCCAAACGCCTGAAAGATACCATTTTTCAGGCATTTTCCCGTGCGGACCTGATCATCACCACAGGCGGACTTGGACCCACAGAAGACGACCTGACAAAAGAAACAGCGGCGGAATATTTCGGGGAAGAACTGGTGCTGGATGAAAGAGCGCTGGGCAGAATCGAAAAATATTTCAAACGCACAGGCAGAACCATGACAGAAAACAACCGGAAACAGGCGATGGTGCCCAAGGAACATGGTATTGTCCTTTACAATGACAACGGTACCGCTCCCGGTATCATCATGGAGAAAAACGGCAAAATCATTGCTATGCTGCCCGGCCCTCCTAAGGAAACTATGCCCATGTTTGAAAATCAGGTAAAACCTTATTTGCAGAAAAAACAGGAATATACTTTCGTTTCTGAAATTCTGCGTGTGGCAAGTGTAGGGGAAAGCGCCATGGAAACACTGGTGAAAGACATCATTGATGCCCAGACAAACCCCACCATTGCCCCTTACGCAAAATACGGCGAATCCATCCTGCGTATCACAGCGAAAGCAAAATCTGAAGAAGAAGCTCACGCACTCATTGCGCCTGTGAAGGCTGCCTTGAGAGAACGTCTGGGTAACGCTGTTTATGCCGAAGGGGAAACCAATATGCAGACCGTTGTGGCACAGATGCTGCTGGAAGGGAAAAAGACCATTGCAGTGGCGGAATCCTGCACAGGTGGTCTGGTGACTTCCGCGCTGGTGGAATATCCCGGCATTTCCGAAGTGCTGCTGGAAGGCTGCGTGACTTATACCAATGAAGCGAAAATGCATCGTTTGGGCGTGAAAGCGGAAACACTGGACAAATATACTGCTGTGAGCAGAGAAGTGGCTGCGGAAATGGCAGAAGGCGTAGCAAAAACCAGCGGTGCGGCTATTGGCGTTTCCACTACAGGCATTGCCGGCCCTGGCGGCGGCACAGAAGAAAAACCTGTAGGTCTGGTTTATATTGGTATCCATGTGAACGGAAAAACTACCGTAACAGAATACCGCTATACAGGCAAACGGAACCAGATTCGGGAACGTGCCGCTTTCTATGCACTGGATTTGCTGCGGAAGGCATTGCAGGATGAAGCATAAGGGAGATTTGCTGCTGTTTCTGGCAGCATTCATCGGCGGCAGCGGCTTTATCAGCAGCAAATATCTGTTGGATTGGGGCTATACCCCTTATCAGGTGATTTTTGGCAGATTTCTGGTGGCAGCCCTTTGTTTGGGGATTTTCTACTGGAAAGCATGGAAAAACATCACCAAAGCAGAATGGAAAGTGGGCAGCATATTGGGATTGCTTTTGGCAGCGACATTCCTGCTCCTCACGTTGGGATTACAGTATACGACACCATCCGTTAATGCTTTTCTATGCAACACACAGGCGGTGGTAGTGCCTTTTATCTGCTGGTTTGCTTTCCGGCAGAAACCGGCAGCCAGCGTGATTCTGGCAGCAGTGGTGACAGTCATTGGGGTTGCCATGCTGTCTGTGACAGATGGACTGCGGTTGGACTTGGGTGCGGTACTGTCCTTCGGGGCATCCATTGCTTTTTCCCTGCAAATGGCACTCATGGGGCGGATGATTGCCGCCTGTGATTCGGTACATATTGCTTTGGTGGAAAATGCGGTGGTGGCAGTTCTTGCGTTTTTCATTTCCCTCATTATGGGGGGAGAGGTGCCGCCTCTTTCTATGGGAGCGGTGGGGAATTTCCTCAACGCAGGTATCCTCTGCACTGGGGTGTATTTTGTGCTCCAATCTGTGGGACAACGGTATACCTCAGCCAGCAAAACAGCCCTTATCATCACAACGGAATCTATTTTTGCGGCAGTGATTTCTGCTGTACTTTATGGAGAACGGCTGACCCTCCGGGGGTATGTGGGCTGTATCCTGATTTTTGGGGCAGTATTGTTGGCAGAAGCCCCTTTGGGACGAAAAAAAGCGGTTGACAGTCCCGGTGAAATCGAGTAAAATGAGAACATAAGTTCGATTTATTTGGAAAGGTGGTTGCGGCATGGCAGCAGCAAAAGCAAAAGACAGCAAAGACGAAATCAAATTTGAAGATAAACAAAAAGCATTGGACGCGGCTCTGAGCCAGATTGAAAAACAGTTCGGCAAAGGCGCGGTAATGAAACTGGGTGACGACAGCGCAAAAATGAACGTGGAAGTGGTTCCCACAGGCTCCTTGAGTCTGGATATCGCTCTGGGTGTGGGCGGTGTGCCTAAGGGCAGAATCATCGAAGTATATGGTCCTGAATCCTCCGGTAAAACAACTGTTGCACTGCACATGGTAGCGGAAGTGCAGAAACGTGGCGGCATTGCGGGCTACATCGACGCGGAACATGCTATGGACCCTACTTATGCAAAGGCTTTGGGTGTAGATATTGACAATCTGTATATTTCCCAGCCTGACGACGGCGAACAGGCACTGGAAATCGCAGAAACTATGGTACGCAGCGGTGCCATTGACATTGTTATTGTGGACTCTGTTGCGGCTCTGGTTCCCCGTGCGGAAATCGAAGGGGAAATGGGGGATTCCCATATGGGCTTGCAGGCAAGACTCATGAGCCAGGCTCTGCGGAAACTGACTGGTATCACCAAAAAATCCAACTGTACTGTTGTATTCATCAACCAGCTCCGTGAAAAGATTGGTGTCACATTCGGTAACCCTGAAACTACTACCGGTGGTCGTGCCCTGAAGTTCTATGCTTCTATCCGTATCGATATCCGTAAGTCTGATGTCATCAAACAGGGGACAGATTTTGTGGGGAACCGCGTGAAAGTGAAAATTGCCAAAAACAAAGTGGCACCTCCTTTCAAGACTGCGGAATTTGACATTGTTTATGGTCAGGGCATTTCCAAAGAAGGGGATATTCTGGACTTGGCATCCGAAGTGGATATCGTAAACAAGAGCGGTGCATGGTACGCATATGGGGAAACCCGTATCGGTCAGGGACGTGAAAACGCAAAAACATTCCTGAAGGAACATCCTGACATGTGCAGGGAAATCGAAAACAAAGTCCGTGAACATTATGGTCTGCCTACACTGACAGACGGCGTTATGGAAACAGCTGTGGAAGAAGAAGCAGAACCCAGACTGGACTTGGATGTGGAATAAGCAGAGAGATTTTGTGGAAATCTCTTGAGAAAAAAACAGAAACCTGTGTACAGGTTTCCAATGAAAGATACTGAGAATCATAAAATAGCCGGAATTCTTGAAGCATAGAGGATTTCGGCTATTTTTGTTTTATGATGAAGCTGCCTTTAAAAGGTTCCTGTTTTTTTCTTGGAAAAGCCCTGTTTGTAAAGGTTTCTTTTGACGCAGAGGGGAAAACTATGATATAATAAGCAAAATATCATGGGGAAACAGGCGTTTTTCCAGACTGGATGAAGACAGAAGTTGCTTTTTGCGAGAATGCAAAGGAAAAGGGCAGCTTTTTTTGTGAAAGAAATACTTGAGATTTAGGAGGAATATGGATGTCCAAAGACAGACAAAGTCATATCAGAAACTTTTGTATTGTGGCACATATCGACCACGGCAAATCCACATTGGCAGATAGATTGATCCAGAAAACAGGTCTGCTCACCGACCGCGAAATGCAGGAACAGGTACTGGATAACATGGATCTGGAACGGGAAAGAGGTATCACCATCAAGTCCCAGGCAGTTCGCTTGATTTATCGTGCAAACAATGGGGAAGAATACGAATTCAACCTCATCGATACTCCGGGACACGTGGACTTTAACTACGAAGTATCCCGCTCTCTGGCAGCCTGCGAAGGTGCCATCCTGATTGTAGACGCAGCACAGGGTATTGAAGCGCAGACATTGGCAAACGTATATCTGGCATTGGATAATAATCTGGAAATCCTGCCCGTTATCAATAAAATCGACCTGCCCAGCGCAAACCCTGCTTGGGCAAAACAGGAAATTGAAGATATTATCGGGATTCCCGCAGAAGATGCACCGGAAATTTCCGCCAAAAACGGTGTGAATATTGAAGAAGTGCTGGAACGCATCATCACAGACATTCCCGCGCCCAGCGGCGATGTGGATGCACCTCTGAAAGCACTGATTTTCGACAGCGTATATGACCAGTATCGTGGCGTTATCGTTCTGATGCGTGTCTTTGACGGCAGCATCCGCAAAGGCTCCAAAGTCAAAATGATGGCAACAGGCAAAGAATTTGACGTTGTGGAAGTTGGTATTTTTGGTCCCGGTCGTTTCCTGCCGGTAGATGAACTGAACGCTGGTATGGTAGGGTATTTTACTGCCAGCATCAAAAACGTAGCAGATACTCGTGTAGGTGATACTGTTACAGAAGCGGCAAGACCCACTGCAGAAGCACTGCCCGGTTATAAGAAAGTAAACCCCATGGTTTATTGTGGTGTATTCCCTGCCGACGGTGCAAAATATCCTGACCTTCGTGATGCACTGGAAAAATTGCAGCTCAACGACGCTTCCCTGTTCTTTGAACCGGAAACATCTGTGGCTCTGGGCTTTGGTTTCCGCTGTGGTTTTCTGGGACTGCTGCATCTGGAAATCATTCAGGAAAGACTGGAAAGAGAATATAATCTGGATCTGGTAACTACCGCACCCAGCGTTATTTATAAAGTATATCTGACAGACGGCACACAGTTCGACCTGTCCAACCCCAGCAATATGCCTGACCCTGCCCGTATTCTGAAAATGGAAGAACCCATTGTAAAGGCGGAAATCATGCTGCCTAAGGATTATATCGGGCCTATCATGGAACTGTGTCAGCAGCGCCGTGGGGATTATATCAGCATGGAATATCTGGATGAAAGCAGAGCCATGCTCATCTACGAAATGCCTCTGAATGAAATCATTTACGACTTCTTCGATGTACTGAAATCCAGAAGCCGTGGCTATGCTTCCTTTGACTATAGTCTGGTTGGCTACAAAGAAAGCGAACTGGTGAAACTGGATATTCTGGTAAACAGAGAACCTGTGGATGCTCTGTCCTTTATCGTCCATAAGGATTCCGCAGTGGAACGCGGCAGAAAGATGTGTGAAAAACTGAAAAAAGAAATTCCCAGACATCTGTTTGAAATTCCCATTCAGGCGGCTATCGGCAGCAAGATCATTGCCAGAGAAACCATCAGCGCCCTGCGTAAAGACGTATTGGCGAAATGCTACGGCGGTGACATTTCCCGTAAGAAAAAACTGTTGGAAAAACAAAAGGAAGGGAAAAAGAGAATGCGCCAGATTGGCAGCGTAGAAGTACCTCAGCAGGCATTTATGAGCGTGCTGAAACTGGAAGAAGAATAATAGAAATTGCGTTTTTTCGACAGGGAAAAACAAAAAAATACAGCGTTTTACAAGAGCGATATCATGAAAATGGTGTCGCTTTTTGTTTTGCTTTTTTATATACGATTAATTGAAAAACAGTGTGATATTTGTGGTAAAGACATTTACATTCTTGGTATATTTTAGAAAATATAAAATGTGTCAGCCTTCTTTTGGTTTATAAAAACTTAACAAGAGGATTTCTTTTGATATAATAAAGATATATCAAATTTGTTTCAGATGATGGAAAGGGAGGAGGATTTTTCATGAAAAATTTGTGGAACGAATATGACCCAGATGTCCTTGCGTCAGCCGTAGATTATTTTGCATCATTTTTAGAGGAACCCAATAAAGAGGTTGTGAAAAAATGGGTAGAGGAAAATGTTCCGGCAAACGAAATGTTCTTAGAAGATATGGAAGATGGAGATTTCATTGACAATGAAGAACTTGGTGATCCCTTCCCGGAATTTTATGAAGCATTTGCACCTCGTTCTGAGAGGTGGGATGAATTTTGCCAAATCTATGAAGAAATATTTGGTGTCTGGCTGCAAGAGTGGGAGAATTTTGACCATAGTATTTTAAAAGAAGTGATTGAACTTTTCCAATTGTTTGTGAAAGTACCTGATGAAGGAATCAATGAATGGGTCTATGACAATATCAATCCTTCTTATGAGCTTCAGTGTGCAGAGGATTATGAAAGCCAAATAGATATCATTTATTCTATGATGGGAGAAGATCCTTTTCTTGATTTTTATGAAGCCTTTGCGCCTGACACAAGTCAATGGGCGCGGTGCTGTGGCTTGCTGATTGATCTTGGTGCGGGAGAAATAGAGGAAATTTGCTCAGATGAAGAGGAATAAATAGCAAATCAAACGATCGTGAGGGGTAGCCTATTTGTATCTATGTATGTGACTCATTGCATTGGTTACCTAAGGATTCTTTTTGTCAAAAGATTGCTTTTATTTCAAGGGGGTTGAGTTTATGCCAGACATTTATAAGAGAAGATTTGCACTCAAAGGAGCAAAGAAAGCGTCATTTTATATATGAAATGGGGTTTTCATGTTTTTATAATGGAAACAGAGAAAAATGTGATTGGCTCAATCAGTTTATGAGAAAGGGAGATTATGTTCCTATAATATACGGATTGCTACACTATGGAAATTGTAAGAAGAATAAAAAGTTATCTAGAAAAGACCGTAAGGGTGCAAATGCCTACGGTCTTTTTTGGTATTGCAAAAAAACTTTTGTCAGTGGTTAGTGGGTTCAGAATTTTATTTGGATATCTCTTGATGCCTATGGTATAATGAATCCGGTTTTGTTTTCTCATGTATTGAGATTTAGTATTGGATGAAATCGCAGTTTGGGAAATGGTGTATTGTTTTTATGTATTAAAGGGGCAGAGGAGGATAGGAATGGCAGTATACAATATGATTGGACTGAGTCTGATTTTTTTTGCACATTCTCTATGGTGTCTGAACTTATATGACAATAAATTCAGCAAAGGCTTATCTGAATGTATATACTTTTCCATTGCTGTATTGTCTACATTCTTATCCATTTGTTTCTGCATTATATATGACGGAAATATCAATCAGGAGGTTGCGAGGGTCTTTTTGGCAGCATTTGTAATTGTCAGTGCCGCTTTTTTTTCTCTATCTAATGGATATTTTTTTAAGAAGCTATTTTTGATTTTTACATATTATATTTTTTTCTGTATTACGCATAATCTGTCTTACTTGATTGCTTCTTGTTTTGCCTCTCCAACAGAACCGCTCTATTATTGGGTAGGTATTACCATACGGTCAGCCATTCATTTTGGCGCATTGATTCCTTATGTATTTTGGATGAAAGAAAGAATTTTAAAAGTTCGCGTTTATGACAAAAAACAATGGATTCCTCTGTGTGCAGTTAGTATCCTGTTTTTTTGCCTGCATAGTGTCTGGCTGGCTGTCGGCACCAATGTATGGAATTACCATACGTATGATGTTGTTATTTTTTTACTGTTATTAGTGGTGACCTTTGGTCTGTATGTTATCATCATATACACCATCAATTATATGAATGCCTGTGCAGAGAACGACCAGGTAAAGCTGCACAGCAAATTTTTACTGGACCAAATTCAAAATTATGAAAGATCTGAGGAAAAAAACAGTCAGTTTCGTCACGATGTACGGCATCATCTGCTGCATATGGCAAACCTCATCGATGCAGGAAACCCTAAAGCTGCATTGGATTATATTGAGGAATATGATAAAGTGGTTTTAAGCTTATCTCAAAAAAGATATTGCACAAATGCTGTGATCAACAATTTGCTTTCATCTTATGGCGCGCGTTTTCAAGAAAGAAATATTGCGTTTTCAGTTAAATGTCAAGTGAATGAAAAATTGAAAATGAAAGATATTGATTTAGTTTCTATGTTGGGAAATCTTTTGGAAAATGCTATGCATGCCAGTGAAAAATCTACCAAGGAAACGAAAATGACTGCCATTTACTTAACAAGAAATGACCATCATTTGATGATTGTTTGCGAAAATACTTGTGATGAACCATTGGAATTGGTGGATGGAATTCCCAAGAACAAGGGGATTGGGATCTTGAGCATATTGAATGTATGTCAGATCTACCATGGGCAGGTCAGATATCAGGTTACAAATGGAATTTGCTCCGTGTGTATTGCATTTCCTCTGTAGTTGTTTGTTTATACAGCAATAAGTGCAATGAATAGGCATAAACATTGGGGGCTTCTTCATAAAAAACAAAGAAAGCTGGAATCCTTGCAGAAAAAAGGATTTCAGCTTTTTATTTTTATCAGGTGTGTGTTTAACTAAAGAGTCGCTATTGCAGTCATCCTTATGAAATCCTGGAAAAGAATGTTTTTTTAAAGGGAATTTTGTTTTGTACTGCTTGTTTTTTTCATTTTATCATCTGGTAAAGTTTGTGGTTTCTGGAAAAAGATGCTGGCAGAAGTCTCTGAAAACTACAAGTGATAGGGTATATGCACCGGCAGAATATTGCGTAGAAATGAATGCTTATGATATAATGAACATATTTCTAGTGTTATTTTCCCTCAAATAACATGTATTCAAAATGAGTTTACGAATATTATGCAAAAGCGGATATGAGCCAAAAAAGAGGTTCATATTTATATTTTTCATGATTATGTATCGAAAAAATCCTATAGTTTCATCCCATGGTATATAAACACAGAAAATATTGATTTGTTTATTACAAAAAATAGTGGGAGGAATGGTCATGATAAAAATTGCCATTTGCGATGATATCGCATCAGAACGGGAAGAGCTTCAGTCTATATTGCTTATGATTCAAAATGCAGAACAAAACTGGAATTTTGATATCACGCAGTATGCAAGCGGAGAACTTCTTTTTATGGACTTGGAAGAACAGTGTATCTTTGATTTGATTATTCTGGACATCTATATGGACGGAATGAGTGGAATGGAAATTGCACACAAAATACGGCAAAGGGAAATGGAAACTCCTATCGTTTTTTTAACGGCATCTCCTGATTTTGCGCTGGAAAGCTATGATGTCAATGCTTTCGGATATCTTCTTAAGCCAATTGATGCAGATAAGCTGACGGCTGTTTTAGAACGACTTTTGGTATATTATGACAGACCTAGAGTTTCGATTCAGTGTGACCGTAGGAGACGATATCTCTTTTTGGATGAAATTATGTATGTGGAAAGTCAAAACCACAATATATATATTCATCTGGTAAAGGGTGAAATGCTTACAAGCGGAGAAAAACTAAATGATTTAGAAGAAAAAATGGATGACCGCTTTTTGAGATGTCATCAGAGTTATTTGGTCAACATGTGTTTTATAGCTGATGTGGCGGAAGATTTTATACTAAAAGACGGTACCAGAATACCCATCCGAAAAAGACAGCATAAAGCTATTGCGGATACGTATTACCGTTTTTTTTGTAAAGCACACATTAAAATCTTGAGTAAGAACAACAGGAAGATGTTCAAAGGATGGCACTGATCTTGGCTGGAAAATTGCCATTTTGGGAATTCATGAAGCATTCTATAGATGGCAGCGTGAGAATTTGAGCAGAGAATGTGCGGAAAGAGATGTCTTTGATAACAGACGGAAGCTGTTAGGATGCTAGAAAACTTATAAGGGGGACATGCATGTGACATCCACTCAAATTATGGGAACCATATTGGTATTTGTGGCTCATGTATTTTGGCTATCCAATTTATCGGAAAATAAGTTTGACAAACTGAAAACAGGGCTGATTTACTTTGGTTTATTGATATTGGCTACAGCTATATGCGTCATCTATGGAACAGTAATGGCATTGGATATTGACAGTGCGGTTTTTTTTGCGTTTGTAACAACCTGCATATTGTTTTTTGTTAGTTATCTTTTATTATCAAAAGGCTTGTTTTTGAAAAAGATGTTTTTATTTATTACATACTCTACCTTTTTTTGCATCATACATAATTCAGCCTATTTGATTACGGGGATTTTATTGGACAACAGCAGCCCTATGTATAATATTACAGCTATTTTCATACGGCTTCTGCTGCAGTTTGTCGGACTTATTTTCTATTTATGTTTTATCAAAGAAAAAGTAGGAAATATAGCAGCTTATGAAGAAAAACAGTGGCTGCCTATTTGCTTGGCAAGTATATTATTCTTTTGTCTGCATGTTGCCTGGACAGTATTGTTTACAAATGCATGGAATTATACATCCACAGATAAGATGATATTTATACTTTTGTTTGTAGTTACGATTGGACTGTATGTTGTAATTTTCTATACAATGTATTGCATGAATATGGTTTCTGAAGTAAGCCTGATCAAACAGCAAAGGAAATACCTGCAGGAGCAGATCAAAAGCTATGAAGCTTCTGAGACTGTCAACAGCCGTTTAAGACATGATATGCGCCATCATTTATTAAGCATTGCGGCATTTGTGAAGGAAGGAAACCAACAAGCAGCCATGGATTATATCCAGGCATATGATTATAAAATTCTGGACTTGGCGCCTATGCGCTGTTCCAAAAATCGTGCTGTCAACAGTGTTCTTTGTGCCTATAACGCAAAATTCCAGGAAAAGCGGATTCCGTTGGAGATTCATTGTCAAGTTCCTGAAAACATATCTATACAAGATGTGGATATGATCTCCTTATTGGGCAATCTTCTGGAAAACGCCTTGTATGGCTGTGAAGGTTGTGAAGGTACACAAAAAGCAGAAATATTCTTGCATGAACAAAAGGAAAAGCTCATTGTCGTTTGCGAAAATACATGCAGCCCTGCATTGGAACTGGAAGGAGAACTGCCGAAACAGAAAGGCATTGGTGTTTCCAGTATGCTGGCTGTATGCAATAAATACGACGGTCATTTGGGATATTCAGTGGAAGAGGGGGGTTGTTCTGTGTGCGCTGTTCTAAAGTTATCCGCCATAGATTAACAAAAATTTTGTTCTGCAAAAAGAAGCATCCTATTAAGAAAACATTGTTTTCCCTTTTCCCTGATTTCTGAATGTAAAGCGAGGCAGTTCCATATTGAAAAGTTCAATAACATTTTATAATAAAAATAAGAAGGCTGAAATCCTTATGATATAAGGATTTCAGCCTTCTTATTTTGTAATGCGTTTTTCATTTCAAGCACTGTATTGGTTCGTGATGACGATTTCGTTATTAAAATTGAGGATTTCGCAAAAAGAGAAAAATTGTATAGTTTGTTTGCTAAAATAAACATAATAAATTTTGTGTTCATATAAAATGCTTTTGAAAAAAGCAGAATGGGCAGAAGTATAGGAACATTTTGAATAAATAAAGTTTGAGGGAACGAAATTTAAGGAGAATGTTTTTATGAAGTCTATGATAAAAAATGAACCAGACGCAAAAAGTGGTGGTGCGTTATCCATCTGTATGGCGGTTGTATGTGTTTTGCTAAGCATTTTACTTCTCTGCAACATTACCATCATTGTAAAGGGGACTGTCAACACAGAAAAGCCCCCTTCGGTGTTCGGCATCACGCCTATGGTGGTGCTTTCCGGTTCCATGAGCGGAACACAGGAAGGGCATATTGAAGTAGGGGACCTGATATTCGCCAAAAGCACTGAACCGGAAACCTTAAAAGAAAATGATGTTATTTCCTTTGTGAAGGATGGCACCGCCGTGACCCATCGGATTACGTCCATTGAAACAGATGAAAATGGAAATCTCCTGTTCACCACAAAAGGGGATGCCAATGAAACAGAAGATACGGAAAAAGTTACAGAAGAACAGATTGTAGGTACTTATCTGGCAAGACTTCCAAGAGTAGGGGATTTTGCTCTGTTTTTGCAGCAGCCTATAGGAATGTTGTTATTTATTGGTGTGCCGGTGATGGCATTCATCATTTATGACATTATCCGCAGACAAAGATACGCTGCTAAGGAAAACAGGCGTACACAGGAACTGGAGGCGGAAATCGCAAGGCTTCGAGAAGCTGGTGGAAAAGATACGCCAGTATAAGTTTTCAAGATGAAATGGTTAGGGAGGTTGTATTATGAACAGAAATCGTTTGATGAAAGCAAGTGCTTTTTTGTTGGTATCCACCATGGCTACATCCTGCTTTGTGGGCAGCACCTTTGCCAAGTATGTCAGCGAAGGTAAAGGTGAGGACAGCGCTCGCGTGGCAAAGTGGGGCGTAAAGGTAGAAGTAGAAGGTGATGGATTTAAAACGAGCTATGGGAAAAATGATTACCTGAGTAGTGTTGGTGAGAATACTGTTATTTCCAGTACTGAAGAAAAAGTAGTGGCGCCCGGTACCAAGGGTACATTTGGCGGTGTTAAGATTAGCGGTAAACCGGAAGTGGCTGTGAAAGTCGAAACAACGGCAACTGTCGATCTTTCTGGTTGGAATGTGGCTGATGGTGACGAGTTCTACTGTCCGCTGAAATTTACCGTTGGAGAGAAAACCATCAATGGTTTGGATTATTCCAAAGACACTGCCGGCGGAGAAAGCAGCTTTGAATATGCCATCAAAGATGCCATCCAAAAGGCCACAACAAAAGAATTGGAGGCTAATACGGATTTAAGTGAAGTTGGCGATGGCATTACATACAGCTGGGAATGGCCATTTGAAAAAGCTACAGGAACTGCTGCAGACCAGGACGATGAACTGGATACTCTGCTGGGAAATAATGCGGCGGATGATAATCCTGATAATGATCCGAAAATCAGTATTACAGTGAAAACAACAGTTACCCAGATTGACTGATACATCTGCAAAATACAGAAAAGACATATAAGCACAGCCCCGAACCCGTGGAGTATCGGGGCTGATTTACCATGAAGACATATGAAAGGGGGTATTGGCGTATGGATATACACAGCAAATTACAGCAGAGGCTTTTGCCTGTGGTGCTGATTTTGTTTCTTTTGCAGGTACTCCTTTTCCCTTTTGCTGTAGGGGTTACTTATTCTGACAGAAGCCAAAGTCCCGATCATGTTTTGACCTATACCACAGGGGCATTGACATGGGACAATGCTACAGGAATCAATGATGAAGGAGCAGCAGAACTGCATCTGTTTGATGCGGTATATGATAATGTAGAATCTTCCAATGGGGATCGTGTCATTGCACCGGGAACAGAAGGGCATCATTTTATCCGGCTGAAAAATGATGAAAAATATGACATTTCCTATGTGGCAGTCATGTACGAAATCAAAGAGAATGAAAAGCTGCCTGTGAAAACTACGTTTTCAGTGGAAAACGCTGAAGCGGCGGAAAATTACCCTTTGCCCGATGGCGTGGAAGACGATCAAGTGATGAAAGCGGTGACAGGTACTGTAAAGGGACATGAAATACAGGATTTCGATATTCAGTGGCTGTGGGAATATTATGTCAGTGATACACAGGATGTGGAGGATACTGCTTTAGGTGATAAAGCGGCTTTTGATGTGGCTGACGATATCACAGTGGGTGTTTATATTGTTGTAGAAGAGGATGAAACAGACCCGACAGATCCAACAGACCCGACGGATCCAACAGACCCGACGGATCCAACAGACCCGACGGATCCAACAGACCCAACGGATCCAGCAGATCCAACAGATCCAACAAATCCGACAGCCCCGGATGCGCCAATGCATCTGGATAAGCTGACAAACCCAGATAAGCCGACAGAGTATGTATATCCACAGATTCCCAAGACAGGAGATAACAGTCATATGAACATGTATGTGGGTCTTATGATTCTCAGCGGAATGATTCTTATCATCCTTGCGATAGAGAGCTGGAGGAAGAAAAATGGGAAAAGGTGGTAAAGTTGCTTTCAAGATATTGCAGAGAATGTTAATGCTTTTGTTGGTATTTTTGCTGCTCTGCAATATTTATGTCATTATGGCAAAAAAGATCACAGGCAGTATGACTGCCGATGTATTTGGCTTTTCCATGGCTGTGGTGGCTTCAGGCAGTATGGAGCCTGCCTTGTCCGTGAATGATGTGATCATCATCAAAGAACAGGAAAATTATGGAGAAGGAGATATCATTACATTTGCGCAGGGAAATAGCCTTGTGACCCATCGCATCTTGGAGAAATCACAAACTGGCTTTATAACGAAAGGTGACGCCAATAATGTGTCGGATGCAAAAGAAGTGAAAATGGAGGATGTTGTGGGAAAAACGGTTTTTGTTATACCCGCAGCAGGAAAATGGATTGCTTATGGCAGAACACCCCTGGGAATGATGCTCCTTGTTTTTGTGGGAATGTTGATTTTAGGAATACCTGTTATGTCCAATAAAAAATATAAGGAAGGGATAGAAAATGAAAAATAAAACCATAAACCAAAACAAGAAGAAAATTCATTTTTTGCCCCTTTCCGCCTGTACAGCATATTTGCTTGTCTGCACATTGCTTCTGACCGGCGTGACAGTTTCGAAGTATACAATATTATCTAATGATGATGATTCCGCTAAGGCTGCAGGCTCTGAGATTACGGTAAGTGGCAGCGATTGGTCAGGTGAAATTGTATATGGAAGAGGAGAAAAGAATGATTTTCAATATGACTTTTCCGTAAAGGGTGAAACCGAGGTTGCCATGGAATATGATGTAATTGTGGATTTGGGTGGAGAACTGCCCGAAGGTATGAAAATGACATTGGATGCCATCAATTATCCTGAATACGATGAAGGAAAATATGTATTTGAAAAAGCAGGGATTTTTGAAGCTGGAGAAGCAGAAGAAATTGAGTATTTGCATACTTTGGAGTTTGCAGTCACTGAGGATAATATGAATAACGAGAGTCGTATATTTGAGAATATATCAATTTCCTTGCTGGCAGAGCAGGTAGATTAGGAGGTGGAAAGACATGAAATATCGATGGATTGTTTTGTGTGTTGTGGTTGCGATCACACTGCCTCTGAGTGTAACGGAAAGCAAATATGTGATGGAAGAAACTATTGGTACTGGGCGTTTAGTGGTTAAGCCCAAATCACCGGAAATCAGACTGTCTTTGTCCAATATAACAGGAATGGAATTTGAGACATATGACAGTTCTGAAGAATATACTTGTGAAGTAGTTCTATATACGGACGCAGGTTATACTTTGCCGGAAATGATCATAATTACAGCCGACTATGGTGATGATTATGTGATATATACAAACGGCGTGGATAATCCAGAAGGCGCAGATTTTTATATGGATGACATATACAGCGGAACGCTCTGTATTTCGCAAAAGATGTTTACCCAAAGTCCTTCTTTTATTGAAGTGTTTGCTGATGGAGTAGAGGTTGTTCTGGATGAGCCTATATTGCCAGTAGAGCCGATCGATCCACCTGATGCAGGCGGCAGTGCAGGTGGCTCCGATAGTGGCAGCACAGGTGGCTCTGACAGCGGCAACACAGGCGGCTCTGATAGCGGCAGTACAGGCGGCTCTGATAGTGGCAGTACAGGCGGCTCCGATAGTGGCAGTACCGGTGGCTCCGATAGTGGCAGTGCATCAAGTGTAAACGGTTCCAGCAGTTCCTCCGAGGGATGATACCATGAAAAAAACACTGATTTTGGTTTTGGCAGTCATATTCATCTATAGTGGGTATCAGGTTTATATGCTTCATAGGGAATCGAAAAAAAGTTTGGATACGTATTCCAAATTGGAAGCATATGTGTATGATTCGGAAGATGAAAATAAGAAAGAAGAATTGCCGCAGATAGACTTTGCTGCTCTTGGTGATGTGAATGAGGATATTGTGGCATGGCTTTATTGCGAAGGCACTGTACTGAATTATCCTGTTGTACAAGGGGAGGACAATGCATATTATCTTAACCATTTATTTGATGGCTCAGAAAATGCCAGTGGATGTTTGTTTTTAGACAGCCGCAACAGCAGAGATTTTTCCGATGACAATATGATTGTTTATGGGCATAATATGAAAAATGGCACGATGTTTGCCTCCCTTAATCAATATCAGGAACAATCGTATTATGAGCAGCATCCATCAGTGTTTTTGCTGACACCGGATGGTAATTTTGAAGTACATCTATTTGCGGGTTTTCTGGAGGACATTCATGGAGATGCGTGGCAGACAGCATTTGAGGATGAAAATGAAAAAGCGGAATGGCTGGACAAAGTTCAAAAGAAATCCACGTTTATAAGTGATACAATTCCTTCAAAAGAAGATAGTATCATCACATTTTCAACTTGCAGCAATAGAGATGATCAAGTGCGGTATGTACTTGTAGGGATTTTGAAAGAGATTTAAAACGCAAATATAAAATGATAGGAATTCAGAAAATGTATTCTGTTTTATGCTGGAAAATACGATATACTTGCTGAAGATAAGCACCCAAAAAGAAAGACAGTGTGACGATTCACACTGCCTTTTTTTATGCAATATTTCTTTTATTGAAATGTAATGGAAATGGACTGCAATTCATCTAATGTTTTCACCTTTTTCCCTAAGATGAATCGATAATCAGAATGACCATTTCCGGCACTTCTGGATACCCATGTGACAGGAACCGATTCCCCGTTGATGGTGACTTTCATATGTTCGTTTGCCAAAGCAGTATCATTGGTAATCCATTTGTCTAAGTCCGCATTAAGCATTTTATAGAGAAGAGTAGATACCTCTCCAGTTTGTTCTCCAACATCCATATAAAGAGAAAATTGGAATGCAGTATAGGGTGTTCTGCCACCAATGAGGGTAGGAGCAGTCAAATACTGCATATTTTTTTCCGAAACATCAAAATTGCCACAAGCATTTTTGGTCAGTGTCAGAGAAAAATCTGAAATGCTTGCAGAGATATCCTTACCGTTATTGGGCAGAGTATATTTCCAAAGTGCTACAGAGGTGAAGGAAGCAGTGCGATTTTCTGCATTCCATACTACATCGCCATAAGGTTCCAGCGCTTTGAAGTAAATCAGTGTTTTGCTATCTGCGCGGAAGGAAGACATTTTGTTGCCATCTACCGTTACGGTCACATTGTTGGGATAGACTTTGTATGCCAGTCTGCCAATAGGTCTGTTTTCAGGCGGCGTATAAGTTGCCGTAACAGGCTTGCTGAAAGTATCACTATAGGTAATGTACAATTCTTTTCCATCGTGGCTGTAAGAAACATCGAAGCCATAATCTGCCAGATCTTCCGCAAAGATAGCTACCTGACCGAAGAAATTACAGCAGGGAATGGGTGCACCGTTAATGGAAGCCACAATGTCTGTTGTGACCGCATTGGCGATGGGCGTAGCGCCGTAAGCAGTAAAGCTGGAAAAGATCAGGCTTAATAAAAGGACTGGAGCAAATAGAAGCTTTTTCATACGCATTTCCCCTTTCTGATTTCCCTATGGTGTATTGATATTTTGAGTGTAGCACGCAGAAAAATAGAAAACAATGACATTTGTCTTACAAATATGTTTTTTGAAAAAAGGAATGTTTTGCATAATGAAAATTTTCGAAAAATGAAAGCTGTTTTCTTCACAAATAAAAAGGATGCTTTTCATATTTATAAAGTTCATTTGTATTTGCAGGAAATACAGTATAAAAAATAGAACTAAGTTAGGGTGAGGCAAAAACAAAGAATGTTACTGCGTTTTTTATGGAATTAGTTGGCATTTGATAGACTTTATGTATCTTCAGAGAGTCTATGATAAAGGGACTATTTTCCAAAGAAACTAGGGGCAGAAGTATTTTGTCTGCATGATAGGGAGGCGGACACATGTGATCATGAAATATATTTGAATACGGGAGGAGTTGTTTTGTAAGAAATTGCAGCAAAGTAAGAACGAAAGAGAAGGGAAATGATATTTGAACAATATATTTCGAAATGTTGTAGGACAAGAAAGACGGAAGGAGCAGATAAAAGAGCAGAAATATTATGTTGAAATGACATTTTCAGCAGTGGTTTTCGCTGAAAAATTTCTCTTGAATCATGACTAAGGAACAAATTTCTTTGAAAATACGCCATTTTCAAAGAATTCGACATGGGAATCAAAAAGAAATAAATTATTTTGTATGAAAGTAGGAACAATTGTTTGTTTTGCTAAGAAGGGGCAAAATGGCATGTTATGGACATTAAAATGAAGGAAATTGTTTGAAAAGTCCCTATTTTACGGTCAAAAAGGACATTTGTCTATTGGCGAAGGTATAAAACGCTGAAAAATGAATTGTACTTAAAATGGTACAAAAGTAGTAAAAAAATGGTATATTGAAGTAATTGTCTCTGAGTTGTATATATAATATAATAAAAACAAGAAAAAACAAAACAAATTGTGCAGAATATATCCTAACAAGCGTAGAGAGTTTATTTCACTGTGCAATTTGACGGATGAATCATAGGGCAAATGGGCAGGAAGCCATAGGGTCTATATCAGAAATCCTTTTCCAACTTCCAGACCAAAGGCAGCTTGATTTTCCCTAAATCACATTGGTCTTCAAAAAGGCGATGCGGTGTTATATATACAGGAGACTTCGTTTATCAGAAACTTGGAGCCATAATGTGGAGGGAGGAACGATCATGAACACGATCGACAACAATGAATTTATGATTCTGAACAGCATCATCTATAAAATCCATACAAATCCTGATTTTGCAGCCATGCGGAAAGAACTTCTGGAACAGCTGAAAATGATCATTGATTTTGACAGTGCGGAATTTCATCTTTCCAGAGGGGATGGCAGCATTTCACTGGATTCCGGTATTTCTTACAACAGCAATGCGTCCTTGGATTATTCCAAAGCCTATGAACACATTGACTATAGTCAGGGAATATTGGGAACAGGAAGCAGCATGGTTTACCGGGAAACAGACTTGATGCCGGATGAAAAAAGAGTGCAGACTGAGTACTACAAAAGCATTTACGAAGTAAATAACTGGCATTACTCTTTGCAGCTGGTTCTGGCATATGACAAACGGTTTTTGGGAGTCATCACCTTCTACAAGAACAAAGGAAAGGAAGACTTTAAGTATGCGGATATCTTCAAAATCCAATTAATCGAAAACCATCTGGCTTACCGGATCAATAAAGAACAGGAAGCTGCTTCCAAGAACAAAGATAAAGTTTCTGTTGAGGAAGCGGTGGAACAGTTTGGATTGACCAAAAAGGAAAGCGATATTCTGGATCTGCTGGTAAAAGGCTACAGCAATAAAGAAATTTGTGACAAAATGGTCATCTCCAGCAATACCGTGAAAAAACATATTTTGAACATCTATCGGAAATTGAATATCAAAAACAGAGTGCAACTGCTCTGTATGGTGAAAGAACCTTAAAATGGCATCAATGGCTGCAGCGCATAACACGCAGCAGCTTCAGATAAACAAAAATTATGAAATACAATCTCCATAATTTTTTGTGACAAATCAGATATGAGGTGATACTCCGAAAATGACGTCATTATTCCGTAAAGAATAAGAAGGGCGGAGGGATAAAACTTAACCGAAAATAAGAGATGCAGGAAAAAGAGCTTGCATCAGACGCAGTTTAGAAAGATATCAAGATGACGATTGTAAAAAAACAAGAATGAGGAGGCGTACATATGAAACAATTCGAAGAAACAAGTAAATATTTGGAAAGAATCCTTGGCTATATCCACTCTGACAATATCAGTGATGCAGATAAAGAATTAATGACAAAAGAAACTGTTCACCATTTCGATAACTATGTAAGCCCCGGCTGGCTGAAATATCGTAAATCTGTATCTACAAACGCGGCTCTGCTGGAATGGACTGACCACGACAGCAGCGTAGTGGATCTGTATGGTGAAGATTTTATCGACTGCCTTGGCGGTTTCGGTATCTATACATGTGGACATAGAAATGAATATATCGTTGATACAGTAAAAGCTCAGCTGGGTCATCAGGCACTGCATTCTCAGGAACTGCTGGATCCCCTGCGCGGCTATCTTGCAAAAGCTGTTTCTGAAATCACACCCGGCGACCTGCAGTACTGCTTCTTTACAAACGGTGGTGCAGAAGCCAACGAAATGGCGCTGAAATTAGCGAGAATCGCAACAGGCGGACGCTGGTTCGTATCCACAGTCAATGCGTTCCACGGCAAATCCATGGGTGCGGTTTCCATGGGCGGTAAGAGCACATATCGTACTCCTTATACACCAATGGTACAGCAGGTTGTTCACGTTGAATACGGCAATGCAGAAGACGCAAGAAAAGCCATCAGAAACCTGATTGCTGTTGGCGAAAAAGTTGCAGCCTTCATCGTAGAACCTGTTCAGGGCGAAGCTGGTATCATCATTCCTCCTGAAGGCTATTTGAAAGAAATCAGAGCAATCTGTGACGAATACGGCGTAGCATTGATCTGTGACGAAATCCAGACTGGTATGGGTCGTACAGGTCACATGTTCAGATGCGAAGGCGAAGGTATCGTTCCCGATATCCTGACATTCGGTAAAGCGTTCGGCGGCGGCATTATGCCAATCACCGGTCTGATCTGCCGTCCTCATATGTGGACACAGGAACTGGTTGACAACCCTTGGCTGCTGGGCTCTCCCACATTCGGCGGCAACCCTGTATGCTGCTCCGCTGCACTGGCAACCATCAAATACATGATCGACCATGACATCCCTGCAGAATGCGCGAAGAAGGGTGCCATCATCAAAGAAGGTCTGGACAAACTGAAAGAAAAATATCCTGATCTGATTGACGATGTACGCGGTATCGGTTTGATGCTGGCAGTAGAATTCAAGACTTCCGAAATCGGTTACGAAGTTGCGAAAGGTATGTTTGCCCGCAAAGTTATCACAGCTGGTACACTGGTTAACGCAAAATGCGTACGTTTCGAACCTGCAGCTGTTATCACAGAAGACCAGATTGCGAAGGTAATCGAACGGATGGATGCATCCTTGGCTGATACAAGAGCAGCTATGAAATAAAATAAACATGGGACAAAATTGATAGTTTCCCCGCGTGGCATTGATTGTTCCCATGCGGGGAACTTTTTATAGCCCTCCCAATGGGAAAATACCCATTGGACAATAGAATGAAGGAGGATGAACAGATTATGACAATGACAATTCAAGAAAGAATTGATGCTGCCCGCAAAGCGCAGGCGCAGATTTTAGATTATACACAGGAACAGGTTGACAAACTGGTTTTTGAAATTGCAAAGGTGATCTACTTAAATGCAGAACCTCTGGCAAAGATGGCAGTAGAAGAAACCAGACTTGGTAAATATGAAGATAAAATCGGTAAGAACACAGATACACCCACAGCTTTCTGGGCTTACCTGAAAGATAAAAAATCCGTTGGTGTCATCAGAGAAATCCCTGAAGAAGGCATCATCGAAGTTGCCCATCCCATCGGCGTTATCGGTGCAGTTACACCTGCAACCAACCCTACCGTTACACCTCTGGGCAACGCAATGCACGCACTGAAAGGCAAAAACGCTCTGGTAATCACACCTGCACCTCGTGCGGAAAAAACTTCCACAAGAACCGTGGAACTGATGCGTGAAGCACTGGTAAAATGCGGCGCACCTGCAGATCTGATTCAGATCATCGAAGAAATTACCATTGAAAAATCCGCAGAACTCATGGAAAAATGTGACCTGGTTATTGCAACTGGCGGTCCTGGGCTGACAAAAGCAGCTTATTCCAGCGGTACTCCTGCTTACGGCGTTGGTCCCGGCAACCCTCCCGTAATTTTGGACAGAGGTTATGACCTGGTAGACGCAGCAAAGAAAACATTTATCGCTGTTGGCAGTGACAATGGTATCCTTTGCGACGGCGACAACTTGATGCTGTATCCTCAGGAAGAAGAAAAAGATTTCTTCAAAGCTCTGCGGGATGAAGGCGTTCTGATTTACGAAGATAAAGACGACGTTGAAAAATTCAGAGCAGCCCTTTTCAGCAACGGCAAAATCAATTCCGATCTGGTAGGGAAAGACGCAGATGTTATCGCTCGTGCAGCAGGCTTCGATATTCCCGCTGAAACAAAAGTTTTGGGTCTGAAGATCGAAGGCGTTGGGAAAGAAGACATCATGTGTAAAGAAATCATGGGTCCCGTTGTGGTACTGAAGGACTACGACACATTCGAAAACGCTGTAGAAATGGCAGTCAGAAATATGGCAGAAGCTGGCGGTATCGGTCACACAGCTGGTTTGTTTACCAACGACAAAGAACATATCAAATATGCTGGCGAAAGAATTCCCGTTGCACGTCTGCTTGTAAATCAGCCTACACCCGATGCATGGGGACCTGCAACAAACGGCTTGTCTCCTGCAGTATCTGAAGGCTGCGGCACATGGGGCAACAATATTCTGGCAGGCAACGTAGACTATATCCATATGCTGAATGTTTCTAAGATCGCTATGCCTTTGGATGTAGAACTGCCTGACGGTGAAAAACTGTTCAAAGATTGATATTTGATTCAAAATAACGGCGAAATAAAAATATACATGCATTCCGAGGCAGAAATACCTGCTTCGGAATGCCAAAAAGAAAGAAGTGAATTTATGAAAGACCTCTATTAAGACAAAAGGGAGGATTGGCCTATGGAAAGTGTACGAGAAGCGCAAAAGAAAGATCAATTAAAACGAACGTTGATTTTTTACATAGCATTGTTTGTGGGATTTGCTCTGGTAGGTATTTTGGTACCTGATAATCCAGACGAATTTGGTATATTGACATGTATTCCGGCTGCCTTCATGATCTTCTTTATCTTTAAGACAAAAAGAATCATTGAAGGGCTTACACTGGCTGTTCTTTTATGCTGTATCATGGTTCACAAGCAAAACTTCATCATCGAATTTGCGAACATTGCGCAGACAACCATGATGGATGAAGATATTGCGTTCCTGATCATTGTTTGTGGTCTGATGGGCAGCTTGGTTGCAGTTATTGAAAAAAATGGCGGCGGTCTTGCATTTGGTAAGTTTGTAGCTTCCAAGGCAAAATCTGAAAAAACAGCGCTCTTTGGCACAATGCTTTGTTCTGCGCTGTTCTCCATGGACGACTATCTGAGCTCTCTGACATCTGGTATCGCTATGACACCAGTAACAGACAGATACAGAGTTCCTAGAGAAATGACTTCTTATGTAATTGATACAACAGCAGCGCCAGTTACGGTTCTGAATCCCATTTCCACATGGGCAGTATTCATCGGCGGGCTGATGGTTGCCAACGGTCTGGCAGAAGAAGGTCAGCAGCTGACAACATATATGAAAACAGTTCCTTTCAACTTCTACGCAATTTCAACACTGGTTGTACTGGTACTGGTTATTTTAGGGGTTATCCCGAAATTCGGTCCCATGAAAAAAGCGTATGAAAGAGTTGCTGCCGGCGGTCCTTTGGCACCTCCGGGATCTGAAAAGATCGACATTCGTGCCGGCAAAGAAATGGTAGAGTTTGAAGACGATGTGGAAGACGAAATGAAATCCTGCAAGAAACCCAAACTTCGCAATTTCTTTGTACCTATCTTTATTCTGATCGGCGCCATCTGTATGTTTGATTTCAATATGCAGATCGGTATCATCATCGCGATCCTGCTGGGCTTTGTATTCTTCGTATTCCAGGGTATGGACCCCGAAGAATATGCCGATGCAGTTGTTGAAGGTTTGAAGAACATGGTTATGCCTATCCTGCTGATGATTCTGGCATTCTGTTTCGCAAACGCGAGCCAGCAGGTTGGCTTTATCGATTACGTTATCGACGTAGCGGTAAGAAATATCTCTCTGCCACTGCTGCCGATCACTGTATTCCTGGTATTTGCATGTACAGAATTTATCATGGGTATCAACTGGGGCATGTACATCATCGCACTGCCAATCGTTGCTCCCATTACCATCGCTCTGGGCGGCGACATTGGTGTAACCGTAGGCGCGGTTGCAGCTGCAGGCGTTTGGGGAAGCCACTGCTGCTTCTACTCCGATGCAACGATTCTGACATCTGCCTCTACAGGCTGTGATAACTTCAAACATGCGACCAGCCAGATTCCATTTGGTTTGATCGCAGGTATTTTCTCAGCCATTGCATATCTGATTCTCGGATTTGTACTGTATGCTTAAGAGCTTAAGAAGAGTTGAGAACGACCACAGGAGTGTTCCCTTCCATAGGATGAATGGTTCCTGCAAAAGCTGCTGACACTGGCAGCGGAGGTTTTTTGAAAAGTGAAACAAGTAAGATGGGGGATGAACCACAAAGATGTTTCGGAAAAGTCTTTGTGAAGAACTTACTTATAGAAACGATGAAAAAAGAATATATGACAAATGACTTGATATGAAAATAAGGAGGAAACGATTATGGTAGGTAAAAAAGTGGTACATCATCTGATGATGAGCGCAAAAGATGCA
>OGZX01000286.1_pt1 | contig 61305 bp, 48 predicted proteins | sample 1576881 | NCBI WGS metagenome assembly OGZX01 (sample SAMEA3541542, study PRJEB24748) | human gut metagenome | biome: human gut; feature: human-associated habitat; material: faeces | place: China | collected 2012 | reverse complement strand
CTATCAGACAAAAACTGAATAAGGAACAGATGGAGATACCGGGAAGACCTTGCAGAAAGGAGTCTTCCTGGTATATGATGAATGTATCAGAAAGGCAAAAGATGGAGACGATCAATACACCTTATGATGACACTTTCCGTACGCTGCTGCAGGACTGCCCAGAGCTGGTGGTTCCACTGATTAACGAGCTGTTCGGCACGAATTATACCGGGCGGGAAGTAGTGGTATCGAATGAGAACGAGATTTTTTTGAGAAACCCGGAGGGGAAAAAGGAGAAGCGGGTTACGGATTCCAACCTGACATTGATTTCTTTAAAGGGAATTTCCAAACGGTATCATCTGGAATGTCAGAGCACAGCGGATGGGACAATGGAAATTCGGATGTGGGAATATGATGCGCAGATTGCTTTGATGAATAAGGAATACCGGGACGGTGTGCTGTATGTGAAATTTCCGGATTCTGCAGTGATCTATCTGAGGAGCAATTCGAATACACCGGATGAGTTGAAGATTTGTATTTGCGTTGGGAAAAAGGAAATATTTTACGAAATTCCGATTTTAAAAGTAAAGAATTATACGTTGGACGAAATTTTTGAAAAACAACTATGGATGCTGATCCCGTTTTATATTTTTCGGTATGAAAAAGAATTTCGAAAAATTAATGGAGATGAAGAACGGCTTCACAGTCTGCGGATGGAATATGAGAACGTAGCTGCACGGCTGGATCAGGAGTGCCAAAGCGGGCGTATGAAGCCAATTACCGGCGGCGCGTTGTGTGAACTGGCGAATAATGTAGTGAAAAAACTTGCGTCGAAATATGACAATGTGGAGAAGGAGGTTACGGAAGTTATGGGAGGAAAAGTGTTGAATTATCGGTCGAAGGAGATTTTTCGGGAAGCCATGGAGAAGGGGCTGGAAGAAGGACGCCTGGAAGGATCTAATCAAAAAACGGTCGAGTTGGTAACTAAAAAGTATCAAAAAGGCGATTCTGTATCCAAAATAGCGGAAGACCTTCTGATGAGTGTAGAGGAAGTGGAAGAAATCCTGGGGAAAATGACAGTAAGTCAGTGATAAACAGACTTCCAATATTTAGAAGAGTGTGTATGCCGTTCTATCATCTAAGCAGATGTCAGGGCGGTATGTTTTCTGATATTGGGGCGGCAAGGGCTGCGTGAGGGAATCAAGATTGAAAAAAGAACACTGGATTTGCGGCGGAGCAAGCTGTGAAGCGCCGCTGTTTCGAAGAAGCTTCTGGCTGGATAGGACAGAGCGCTTTCAAAGCGCCCGTCTGGAAATCTGCGGACTGGGGTATTTTCTATTCTATATCAATGGAAAAAGGATCAGCGATCAGGAGCTGATGCCGGCGATGACAGACTACGCGTCGGTGCTCGGCTGTGAAACAACGTATCCGGTATGGGAGGAGCGCAGCGTACATCGCTGCCGGTATTTAAGCTTTGACTTACTTCCATATTTAAAGGCAGGAGAAAACGTACTTGCAGTACGACTGGGCAATGGCTGGTATCATCAGACAGAGCGGATTGCCGAAGGAAAATTTGTTTTCGGTCTGCCGAAGCTTTGGTTTGAGCTGACGTTGACGGATGCAGACGGAAGACAGGAATGGATTGAAAGCGACCGGCAGACATTGTGGCATCCGGGCGGATTGCTGAAAAACAATCTCTTTTTGGGAGAGGTGCGGGATTTGCGGAAAGAGCCGGAAGGCTGGCAGGATCCGGGCGCTGATTTATCCGGTTGGAAGCCAGCACAGCCGGTCCATGCACCGGAAACCCTTTTAGAAGAGCAGACCTGTCCACCGGATCGTGTGATCCGAAAGCTTTATCCGATCCTGATTGGGGAGCACGATGGCAGAAAAATTTATGACTGTCGGGAAAATATCGCCGGGCGCGTTGTGCTTTCCTGCCTTGGAAAAAAAGGAGAATGCATTACGGTACGCCATGCAGAGGAACTGGCAGCAGATGGTACGCTGGATTTCGAATCGGCGGGCGGCAGCGATCAGCTGCAGCAGGATCATTATATCTGCGACGGAAGGATACAGACACTGCATCCGTTGTTTTGTTGGCATGGCTTTCGTTATTTTGAGACGGAGGGTCCATGTGAGGTGCTGTGTGCAGAGGTGATCCATACGGATGTGGCGGTGACCAGCAGTTTTTCCTGCTCGGATCCTGTGCTGAACTGGCTTTATGAAGCCTATATTCGTACCCAGCTGGACAATTATCACGGCTGCATTCCGTCAGACTGCCCGCACCGAGAACGGCTTGGATATACCGGAGACGGTCAGCTGACGGCGGAAACAGCGATGCTGCTTCTGGATACCAAAGAACTGTATCGGAAATGGTATCAGGATATTTTGGACAGCCAGGGCGCAGAAACCGGACATATCCCACATACCGCGCCGTTTCTGGGCGGGGGAGGAGGACCCGGCATCAGAGGAAAAGGAGCAGCTGCCGGAGGCATTTATCAATACGTTCTACTACTTGCATGGATTGCAGGAAATGATGCAAATTTCAGAAAAAATGAATAATAAACTGCCAATTCAATTTGTGGAGCGGGAAAAGAATGTCAAAAATGCTTTTCTTGACGCTTACTTCGATCCGGAAACCGGAGATTTCTGCGAAGGAAGGGCAGCAGGCAACGCCTATGGACTGGCACTTGGGCTTGGGGATGAGCGGACGAAAAAGCATCTGGTCGAAAAATATGAAGCGCTCGAACGTTTTGATACCGGAATTTTCGGCACGTCGATGCTTTTGGAACAACTGTTTTCCATCGGCGCAGGGGATCTGGCAGTAAGGCTTCTGACCAATGACAGCGAAGCAGCGTCCTTTGCACATATGAAACGAAACGGTGCGACGACGCTCTGGGAGCGCTGGGATGGCAGAGAATCCCATAACCATCCGATGTTTGGCGCCTGTGTGCGGCTGCTGTTTACACAGATCCTTGGGATCCGGATGATGCCAGCGGCGCAGCCGCCCGTTGTTATCCCTACGCAGCCGGACGTTAACACACAGCCAACACAGGCATTGAAGCCGCTCAACGGCGAACTGCAGCCGCCAGCCGTGCCCGCGTCCGCGCAGCATTTTTCTTACGAAATCCGTCTCAGCAGCCAGCGGCAGTTGACCTGGGCAAAGGGCAGTATCCAGACGCCGGATGGAATCCTTTCGGTGAGCTGGGAGCTTCTGGAAAACGGGGAAAAGCAGGTGGAGTGGAGCCTTGCGCCCGCAGGCGAGGACAAGGTGCCCACAATGTGATACGGAAGCTCGGCGTGTCGCACTACATTAAAGAAAAGGAAAAATAACATGATAGAAACAATTCTGGAGGAAATCCGTGGGCGGAATCTTCCGCTGTTCTGGCTGACGGAGTCGGAGCATGGAAAGCGCACGACATGGAGCTTTGTGCCGGACAATCCGTGCAACGACATCTATTCCGTTACGAAGGTGTTCACCGTGACGGCGCTTGGTTTTTTATACGATCAGGGACTTTGGAAGCCAGACGATAAGATCTGCGATCTGTTTCGGAAAAAGCTGCCGGGGCGCTATGATCCGCAATGGGAAGAAGTGACGCTGGATCATGTGATCCGGCACCGAATCGGCGTGACGGAGGATTTTCTGGATATCGATAATTATGATATGACGCAGTTTGGTTCGGAGGATTTTTTAAAGCTCGCGTTTGAACGTCCGGTTCCGGCGCGGCCGGGCGTGGACTATCAGTACAGCGACGGTGCATATTATCTGCTGTCCCGCGTTGTGACGGAGCTTTCCGGAGAAAAGCTGGACGACTTTCTGCGCCCGCGCCTGCTGATGCCGCTGCATGTAAGGGAGGCGGCTTTTTCAAAGTGTCCGATGGGGTATCCGATTGGAGCGACCGGCATGTATGTGCGCACAGAGGACATGGCAAAGCTTGGCGAGGTCTATCAAAACGGTGGCACATTTGAAGGAAAGCGGCTGCTTTCGAAAGAGTGGGTCGAGCTTGTTTTTGAGCGGGAATATGAGCTTGCAAAGATGGAAAACGGAGGGTACTGCAAGGGCGGTATGAACGGACAGATGCTGTATCTGTCGCCTCATGGCCGCGTGATCGCGTGGCAGAGCTATGACCCGGAGGGAAAAGGGAACACGTTGATGGAATTGATTCTGAAAAATGAGTGAGAAGTGCGCATGGCGCGCTTTGAGTAACAAAATCCCCACTGTCACAGCGATTCAGGCTGTGGCGGCGGGGATTTTTGCCGTGAGCAGCATTCTGGAAGCTTACACGGAATTTTTACATGTCGTATGCAGCAGCGAGTGTTACGGCTCAAGCATAAACTCTAAAAATTTCTTCGCATTTTCCGGGTGCTGGCAGTTGGCAGGGATGGTAAACCATGCATTTGCCCGATCTGTCAGCAGATATTTGGATTTGCTGACGCTGATGCCGATGGGAATTTCCCCGTCGGTATTGTCATCAGGAAGATCCTGGTATATAACCTGATCGCCGTACTGCGCCAGCTCCTCATCGGTAAAATACTGGTGCAGGTCGCAGAACAGACCGGCTTCGAGATTGTGATCCATATAGGTATCATCTGTGATGAGGGCGTCTAAGGTTTTGCCGGATACCATGGCGATGATTTTCTGCATATTTGCATAGGAGTATTGATCGGAGTTTTCATAATCCACATACATATCCCGGTTGATTGCGGCACAGTCGCTGGAGGTATCGATGTCAGCATACTGCTCAAAATCGGCGATCATCGTGTCGGAGTCGATCTCGGTATTCATGTAGCAGTTGACAAAGGCTGCTTCCATGACGGTATCCTTGCGCGTCGCAAAGGTGTAAATCAGGTTCCCTGCAAAGGCGAGAACCGCAATTGCGACGAGGGTTTGGATTTTATAATATTCCCAGAAATAAGCCCATTTTTCTTTGAAGGGTTTCCCTTTTAATTTTTGCTGCTGTTCTTTCACTTCGTCATGGACGGAATTGCCTGTTGCCATTTTATGCCTCCCTGTAGTTCTGTATTGAATCCTGTATGTTGCGACATGCGGCAAAATATGGTGCCGGTATCCAGTGTTCGAGCGTTTCGATAGTATAGAAGGATTCATGCGCTGATATTTATCATAGCCGTTTGATTTTGGGAAGTCAATGAAAGCGTTGTGATAGAAAAGTGAAAATTTTCTAAACTACCGGATAAGTCCCTGGGATACCTTGAAAAAAAGCAAATTCTGTACTATGATAGCTTTATCGGTTTGAAAAAGGGAGCAATGTCAAAAGGACAGACCTTTCAAAACCCTGAGCTTCCCGGGATGGGGAATAAATACGAAGGTGGTAAAGCAATATGAATGAAAGCTATGTAGAATGTCTGGTGGCGAAAAAACCGTCCAGTGGGATGAAAGCACTGAAGGTTTTTCTGATTGTCCTGGCGGTAATCTTTTTCCTGCTTAGCATGCTGAATGCCCTGATGTGGCTCGGAGTGGCAGCAGCCGGAATCGGAGCGTACTTTACTTCGCTCAATGCCAGCGTGGAGTTTGAATATCTGTACGTGGATAAGGAGATTTCCGTTGACAAGATTTTAAACAAAACCAAACGGAAAAAAGTCGAGAAGTTTGAAACAGAGCGTATGGAGATTTTTGCACCGATCAACTCCTGGCATCTGGACAACATGAAGAATCGTCAGCTTAAGGTGACGGACTATTCCAGCGGCGTTGCCGGACAGCCGGACAGACGCTATGTGATGATCTACAGCGGAGACCGCAAGATCATTTTTGAGCCCAGCGAAGCCATGGTAAAAGCGCTTCAGTCTGTTGCGCCCAGAAAAGTATTTTTCGATTGACACAGAGTTTTAATTCTGTTACACTTGCCTCAAACGAACTGTCAGTAGTGTATTTACTGGCAGTTTTCATTGAATTGACAGTTAAAATACGCAGGAGGAGAGAAGATGGGTCAGATTATTGGCGAAGGCATTACCTTTGACGATGTGCTGTTGGTGCCGGCATACTCTCAGGTAATTCCCAATCAGGTCGACGTGACTACCTGGTTGACAAAAAAGATCAAGCTGAACATTCCGCTGATGAGTGCGGGAATGGATACCGTTACAGAACATAGAATGGCGATCGCAATGGCCAGACAGGGCGGTATCGGTATTATCCATAAGAATATGTCCATTGAGGCGCAGGCTGATGAGGTGGACAAGGTAAAACGTTCTGAGAACGGCGTCATTACAGATCCTTTTTCATTATCCCCGGAGCATACCCTTGCAGATGCCAATGAGCTGATGGCAAAATTCCGTATTTCCGGTGTTCCGATCACAGAGGGCAAAAAGCTGGTGGGTATCATTACCAACCGCGACCTGAAATTCGAGACAGATTTTACCAAGAAGATTAAAGAATCCATGACCAGTGAAGGTCTGGTTACGGCTCCCGAAGGTATCACACTGGAAGAAGCAAAGAAGATTCTTGCAAAGGCAAGAAAAGAGAAGCTGCCCATCGTTGATAAGGACTTCAATCTGAAAGGCCTGATCACCATCAAGGATATTGAGAAGACGATCAAATATCCTCTTGCAGCAAAGGATGCACAGGGACGCCTGCTGTGCGGTGCAGGTGTTGGTATTACTGCCAATGTTCTGGATCGTGTGGCAGCTCTGGCAGAAGCCAAGGTTGACGTTATTGTTCTGGATTCCGCACATGGTCATTCTGAAAACGTACTGCGCTGCCTGCGCATGATCAAGGAAGCATATCCGGATCTGCAGGTAATTGCGGGCAACGTTGCAACCGGAGAAGCGACCAGAGCACTGATCGAAGCAGGTGCAGATGCCGTTAAGGTTGGTATTGGTCCCGGTTCTATCTGTACGACCCGTGTGGTTGCAGGTATCGGTGTTCCTCAGATCACAGCTATCATGGACTGCTACGCAGTTGCAAGAGAATATGGTATCCCGATCATCGCAGACGGCGGTATCAAGTATTCCGGTGAAATCACCAAAGCGATCGCGGCAGGCGGAAGCGTCTGCATGATGGGTTCCATGTTTGCAGGCTGTGATGAGAGCCCCGGACAGTTCGAGCTGTATCAGGGACGTAAATACAAGGTTTACCGCGGCATGGGTTCCATCGCTGCGATGGAAAACGGCAGCAAGGATCGTTATTTCCAGACTGACGCCAAGAAGCTCGTTCCGGAAGGCGTAGAAGGTCGTGTCGCATACAAGGGTCTGGTAGAAGATACGGTATTCCAGCTGATGGGCGGTCTTCGCTCCGGTATGGGTTATTGTGGAACGAAGAGCATCGAAGAGCTGAAGGAAAACGGCAGATTTGTCAAGATTTCTGCAGCAGCTCTGCGTGAGAGCCATCCTCATGATATTCATATCACAAAGGAAGCTCCCAACTACAGCTCTGCGGACTGATTTTAACCGATTAGCCGCATAGCATAGGAATAGGATGTCCCGTTGGAGGGTATCCTGTTTTTACACAATCAAACACAAAACGTGTGACTGGCGGATTAGTGGAGATCACCACGGGGAGCACGTTTGAAGAAACCGACCGCCTGGGTACTGACAGCAGAAGATGATGTGAGTATTCAGGCGGTTTTTTATCGTATTCATTTCAAAATGGAGGACAACATGGAGCTTTTAAATCTTTCGGAAGAACTGAAAAACAACGCCTATCCGGGACGTGGTATCGTCATCGGCAAAACTCCTGACGGAAAACAGGCGGTAACAGCGTATTTTATTATGGGCAGAAGCAGCAACTCCCGCAACCGCGTGTTCGTAGAGGAGGGCGAGGGTATCCGCACACAGGCGTTTGACCCATCCAAGCTGGAGGATCCGAGCCTGATCATCTATGCACCGGTTCGTGTGCTGGGCAACAAGACGATCGTGACAAACGGCGACCAGACAGACACGATCTATGAAGGCATGGACAAGCAGCTGACCTTCGAGCAGAGCCTGCGCAGCCGGGAATTTGAGCCGGACGGTCCGAACTACACTCCCCGTATTTCAGGTATCCTGCATATCGAAAACGGCGGCTACAACTTCGCAATGTCTATTTTAAAGAGCGATGACGGCGATCCGTCCTCCTGCCTGCGTTACACCTTTGCTTACGAAAATCCGAAAGCGGGCGAGGGCAGATTTATCCACACCTATATGCATGACGGCAATCCGCTGCCGAGCTTTTCCGGCGAGCCGAAGAAGGTTGCGATTTCCGGAGATATCGACAGCTTTACTCAGCTGGTTTGGGAAAGTCTGAATGAAGAAAATAAGGTTTCCCTGTTTGTGCGCTACATCGACATCGAAACCGGCAAATACGAGACAAGAATTGTGAACAAAAACCACTAAAAACCTTCGGCGCAAAGCGCCTGTGGAATGGAGGAAAAAATGAACGAAATTCAGTTAAAGTACGGATGCAACCCGAATCAGAAGCCTTCCAGAATTTTCATGGAAGATGGCAGCGACCTGCCTGTTACCGTATTAAACGGCAAGCCAGGATATATCAATTTCCTGGATGCATTAAACGGCTGGCAGCTTGTTTCCGAGTTAAAAAAAGCAACCGGACTTCCGGCAGCAACCTCTTTTAAGCACGTTTCCCCGGCTGGTGCGGCCGTGGGACTTCCGCTGACGGATACGCTGGCAAAAATTTACTGGGTAGACGACCTTGGAGAGCTTTCTCCGCTGGCATGTGCCTACGCAAGAGCGAGAGGTGCAGACAGAATGTCTTCCTTTGGTGACTTTATTGCACTGTCTGATGTCTGTGACGCAGACACGGCAAAGCTGATCAAGCGCGAGGTTTCCGATGGAGTGATCGCTCCCGGCTATACCGATGAAGCGCTGGAGATTTTAAGAGCAAAGAAAAAGGGCGGATACAATGTTATCCAGATCGATCCCTCCTATCGTCCTGCCGAAATCGAGAGAAAACAGGTGTTCGGCGTGACCTTTGAACAGGGACGCAACGAGTTAAACATTGATGAAGAGCTGCTGTCAAACTTTGTAACAAAGAACAAAGAAGTGCCTGAAGAGGCGCTGATCGATATGAAGATCGCGCTGATCACCCTGAAATATACCCAGTCCAATTCTGTTTGCTATGTAAAAGGCGGACAGGCGATCGGTATTGGTGCAGGTCAGCAGTCCCGTATCCACTGCACGAGACTGGCAGGACAGAAAGCGGATAACTGGTGGCTGCGTCAGTCTCCCCAGGTGCTTGGACTGCAGTTTGTAGACGGCCTTGGACGCGCAGACAGAGACAATGCCATCGATGTTTACATGGGTGATGAATACGAAGATGTGCTGGCAGATGGCGTATGGCAGACCCGTTTCAAGGTAAAGCCTGCTGTCTTTACGAGAGAAGAAAAGCGTGCATGGTTAAACCAGCTGACCGATGTAACCCTTGGCTCTGACGCATTCTTCCCGTTTTCCGATAACATTGAACGCGCACATAAGAGCGGCGTAAAATACATTGCACAGCCCGGCGGCTCCGTCCGGGATGATGCGGTCATCGAATGCTGTGATAAGTATGACATGGCGATGGTATTTACCGGAATCAGACTGTTCCATCACTAAGCTACACAAAACGGCACACCGGCTCGGATGGGCAGTGGCTGAAACTCCGGGGGCAAAGCGGTGGCATCGCAAAAAAAGCAGGATATCGCCTGGTATCGGAAGGCGGTAAAGATTGAAAAATAAAAACCAGATACCCGAGAGGCGAAGCCTTTCTGGCATCTGGTTTTTTTATAAAAATCTTTTTGTTACAATAATTATTTTCCGGAAAATTCTCAGATCACATCATCCGGCTGAGGATCGTATCCATATCCGCCGTCATAAGATTGTTCCGGCTTTAAGCTTAAATAATAACCGGCGTTGGTAATCTCGGTATAAGGAGTTACATACAGGCTTGCAATACCGCAGGTAACACCTGTAAGCAGATACCAGAGGATGAAGGAAAGCTGCAGCACGAAGAATTCCCACAGATGACCGCTCATCAGCTCTTTACTTTCATTGACACACTGACGGATTCCCTTATTGGGATCTTCTGCCAGAATGTAGAAGGCCTGGGAATAACGCAGTGCAGCGATGATGCCGGGGATGTAGCACAGGCAGCTCCACAGCATGATGAACAGACCCATCCAGAGGGAAAGACCAAAAATCTTGAGCAGCATGGGAAAGTATGCAAGCAGCTCGGAAATTCCGGCTTCTTCATGCTTGAAAACCTTCAGGCTGTACGCATAATAACCAAACTGAACGGTACCGAGCAGCAGGCTGATAACGATCGCAACAACCAGGTAGATCAGGAAAGCGCCGATGCTAGGGACGTAGTTTAAAAATGCACTGTCTTCATACATGCCGGAGCTGATGGCTGCAGCAAAGTAGGTAGTGAAGCCGCAGATACTGGAAACAATACCAAGAATGATCTGCGCGGCGAGCTGGATCGCCCAGAAAACAAGGGTGGTGAGTACCGGATGCGGATTTGCCGCTTTCATAGCGTCCTTGGCATCCTGTTTGAGTAAGGCACGATTCATAAGTGAGTCCTCCTGCATAAGAAAGTATAGTTATAACATTTGTACAGCAGGGTATTCCGAAACTGATAAAAATATCCCTGCAAAAGGTATTTTATCACACAACAGGGGAAAAGAACATTATTATTTTCTTAAGAACGATGTTGTATTTTAATGTTTGTTTTGATAAGATAAAACAATAATAAGGAAATGAAAGGATGGGAGATAAGGAAAATGGCTGAATTCTCGAAAGAAAATCCTGCAGCAGAAGAAGCAAAGGAGCCTGTTTCCAGAAACTTCATCGAGCAGATGATTGATAAAGATCTGGAGGAAGGCGTTTACGAAACAGTACATACCAGATTTCCGCCGGAACCCAACGGATATCTGCATATCGGACATGCCAAGAGCATTCTGTTAAATTATGGACTTGCAAAGCAGTACGGCGGTAAATTCAATCTCCGTTTTGACGATACCAACCCGACGAAGGAAAAGATCGAATTTGTAGAATCGATCAAGGCGGACGTAAAATGGCTGGGCGCAGACTGGGAGGACAGACTGTTCTTTGCATCCAACTATTTCGACCAGATGTATGAGGGCGCTGTAAAGCTGATTCAGAAAGGCAAAGCTTACGTTTCTGATCTTTCCGCGGATCAGATCCGTGAATACCGCGGTACGCTGACCGAGCCGGGTAAGATGGATCCCGGTGCAGAGAGAAGCGTAGAAGAAAACCTCATTCTGTTTGAAGAGATGAAAGCGGGCAAATATGCCGACGGCGAAAAGGTTCTGCGCGCCAGAATCGATATGGCAAGCCCGAATATGAATATGAGAGATCCGGTTATTTATCGTGTGGCGCACATGACACATCACAATACCGGAGATAAATGGTGTATCTATCCGATGTACGATTTTGCACATCCCATCGAGGATGCCATCGAGGGCATTACCCATTCCATCTGTACGCTGGAATTTGAAGATCACCGTCCGCTGTACGACTGGGTGGTACGGGAGCTGGAATACAAACCCTATCCGCCCCGTCAGATCGAGTTTGCAAAGCTGTATCTGACCAATGTTGTTACCGGCAAACGTTATATTAAGAAGCTGGTAGAGCAGGGCATCGTAGACGGCTGGGACGATCCCCGTCTGGTTTCCATCGCAGCGCTTCGCCGCAGAGGCTTTACACCGGAATCCATCAAACTGTTCGTAGACCTGTGCGGTATTTCCAAGAGCAATTCTTCCGTAGATTATGCGATGCTGGAGTATTGCATCCGGGAAGACCTGAAATTAAAACGCGCCAGAGTGATGGCAGTGGTTGATCCGGTGAAGCTTGTGATCGACAACTATCCGGAAGACCAGATCGAGTATCTGGACGCTCCGAACAACCTGGAAAACGAAGCACTGGGCAGCCGTAAGGTTCCGTTTGGCAGAGAGCTTTATATCGAACGCGAAGACTTTATGGAGGAGCCTCCGAAGAAGTACTTCCGTATGTTCCCCGGCAACGAGGTGCGCCTGATGAACGCGTACTTTGTAACCTGCACAGGCTGTGAAAAGGATGAAAACGGCAATGTAACCGTAATCCATGGAACCTACGATCCTGCAACCAAGTCCGGAAGCGGCTTTGAAGGACGTAAGGTAAAGGGCACCATTCATTGGGTAGCGTGCCAGACTGCAGTCAAAGCAACCGTTCGTCTGTATGAGAACATCATTGATGAAGAAAAGGGCGTTTACAATGAAGACGGCTCCCTGAATTTAAATCCCAACTCCCTGACCGTAAAGGAAGCATGGATCGAGCCTTCCTTAAAGGATGCAAAGCCTTACGAAAGCTTCCAGTTCGTCAGACAGGGATACTTCTGCGTAGATTACAAGGATTCCAAGCCGGGCGAGCCGGTATTTAACCGGATTGTATCCTTAAAGAGCTCTTTTAAGCTTCCGAAAAAGGACTGAGCCTATGCAGGATCTGGTAATTGAGTGGAAAGAGGATGGGACCCATCTTTACGAACAGATTTATCAATATATCAGAGACGAAATCAGAAGGGGGAAGCTTCTCTGTCAGGAGAAGCTTCCCTCGACGCGTTCTCTGGCGGAATATTTGCAGGTATCCCGTAGTACGGTAGAGCTGGCGTATGACCAGCTTGTGGCGGAGGGATATCTGGAGGCGGTACCCTATAAAGGATATTTTGTCGCACGGGTGGAGGAACTGTACCAGATGGAGACTGCGCCGGAGGCAGGAATAACGTCTCACGAACAGGCTGGCAGCTTTTCACGTGCAGATGCAGGCGGCGATTGCCTTTTCCTTTCAGATGCCGCTTGCGCATCCAAAGCTGCATTGGACGACTCGTCTGCTGCGGTGCCCGTTCAGATCGATTTTTCTCCAAATGCGATTGATATGCGTAATTTCCCGTTTGATTTATGGCGGAAAGTCAACAGAAACGTTCTGAATCTAAACAACCGAGATCTGTTTTTGCCGGGAGATCCGATGGGCGATCTTTCGCTGCGCCGCACGATTTCCCGATATCTGCATGCATCCCGTGGCGTGACCTGCAGACCGGAGCAGATCGTGGTTGGAGCGGGAAACGATTATCTGCTGATGCTGCTCCGTTATGTTTTTGAGGAAACAATCACAGCGGCGTTTGAAAATCCGACCTATCCGCGTGCATGGAAGATTTTTCAGCTCTTTGCGGGGGAAGTGGTTACGGTATCGTCGGATGCCAGCGGAATCTGCATAGAAGAGCTGGAAAAATCGGGCGCGCAGGTGGTCTATGTGATGCCGTCGCACCAGTATCCCACCGGGCGTATGATGCCGATCGGGCGCAGGACAGAGCTTTTAAACTGGGCAGCACGGGAAAAGGAACGCTATATTATAGAAGATGATTATGACAGCGAATTCCGTTACCGTGGAAAGCCCGTGCCGTCCCTGCAGGCGAGTGATGCGGCGGGAAAGGTGATCTATATGGGAACCTTTTCCAAGTCGATTGCACCTGCAATCCGTGTCGGGTATATGGTGCTGCCGGAGGTTTTGCTGGAGCGCTACCGGCAAAAATGCGCCTGCTTTTCGTGTACGGTTTCGAGAGTCGACCAGGCGGTGCTGGAGCAATTTCTGGACAGCGGTGCGTTTGAACGGCATTTGAACCGGATGCGGAAAAGCTACAGCAGAAAACATGAAGCGCTGCTGGACGGGCTGAAACCCTTTTTTAGGCAATTTGACCTTTCGGGGGAAAATGCGGGACTGCATCTTTTGCTCACGGATCGCGTCGGACGCAGCGAAAAAGAGCTTGTCGACGCGGCACGCCGACAAGGTGTGAAAGTCTATGGTCTGTCGTCAGCGCTTGTGGGGGCAGCTGTCCCGGAGGCTGTGTGTCGCGCAACCGTTTTGATCGGCTTTGGCGGCCTGACGGAGGACGAAATCCGGGATGGTCTGGAGCGGCTTGCAGCGGCGTGGCTGATCGAAAAAAGATTGTGATTTTTTAGGGATAAATATAGGATTATTGGGGTTGACGAACCAGATGGAAAACGTTATAAATGAGGTGGTATTGATTTTTAATACCCGAGAATATAACACAACACGGAGGAATTCAGATGGGGATCATGAGTTCAGAATGGCGTGGCAGACTGCAGCATTGGATGCGCACGCTGAAGGATGATTTTTACAGACCTTTGGGGGAGATTTCCTGGGAAGCGTTCCGCACAATGGAGCATTTATCTCAGGAGGAAGCGATGAATGGACCGTTCGAGCCTGTAGAGCCCGGCTTTACCTGGGGCAAGACCTGGGAATATTGCTGGTTTAGAGGCAAAGTGGTTCTGCCTGCAGAAGCACAGAGCAAGAGAATTGTCATGGATTTAAAACCGGACGGCGAATCCACGTTGTTTGTAAACGGTCAGGAATTTGGTACCTACCGTGCTTCCTGGGTAACCCAGAAGCATCATTTCGTAGAAGATAACGTTCTGACCACTGACGCTGTGGCAGGAACAGAATATGAAATTCTGATGGAAACCTACGCAGGCCATTACTATCCGGAATCTCCGGACGGCGGCTGTGCAACCGGCCCGGTACTTCCCGGCGCATATCAGGACCCGCTGGAAGAGGGCAAGAGACGTACCCTCGGCGTTTGCACCTTCGGTATCTGGAATGAAGACGCATATCAGCTGTGGATGGATGCAGACACCTTAAGACAGCTGTTGGACAAGCTCGATCCGAATTCCCTGCGGGCTGCAAAGATCGCAGAGGCGCTGGAGGCCTTTACCCTTGTGGTTGATTTTGAGCAGGATGAGGCTGGCAGAATCGCATCCTACAAGGCAGGCAGAGAAGCACTCCGCCCTGCACTGGAAGCGAAGAACGGTTCCACTATGCCTGTATTCTATGCAATCGGCAATGCCCATATCGATCTGGCATGGCTGTGGCCGATGGCAGAGACACACAGAAAGACAGAGCGTACCTTTGCAGCACAGCTGCGCCTGCTGGAAGAATATCCGGAATACAAATATATCCAGAGCCAGCCTGCCGGCTATGAGATGTGCCGTAAATACTACCCCGAGCTGTTTGAAAGAATCAAACAGGCGGTTAAGGATGGCCAGTGGATCGCAGAGGGCGCGATGTGGGTAGAACCGGATACGAATATGGCTTCCGGGGAAGCACTGATCCGTCAGCTGCTCTACGGCAAACGCTATTATCAGGAAGAGTTCGGCGTAGACAGCAAGATGCTGTGGCTGCCCGATACCTTTGGTTATACCGCTGCACTGCCTCAGATTTTGAAGAGCTGCGGCGTTGAATATCTGGTAACTCAGAAGATTTTCTGGTCTTACAATGAAGGCGAACAGTTCCCTTACCATTATTTCTACTGGGAAGGCATGGACGGCACGAAGATCAGCTCCTTCCTGCCTACCAGCTACACCTACCGCACCGACCCCACCGAGCTGATGAACGTGTGGGAGAACAGAAGCCAGAAGAGAGATCTGGATGCATTCCTCCTGCCCTTTGGTTACGGCGATGGCGGCGGCGGCCCGGCAAGAGACTATCTGGAATATGCGAAGCGTGAGGCTGACCTGGAAGGCTGCCCGAAGGTAAAACTGGAAGGCCCCATCGAGTTCTTCCAGGATATGGAAGCAGAAGGCGGACCGAAGCATACCTATACCGGAGAGCTGTATTTCAGCGCTCACCGCGGAACCTATACTTCTCAGGCAATGGTGAAGAACAACAACAGAAGATGTGAGCTTTCCATGCGTGATCTGGAATTGTGGGGCACGCTGGCAGCCCAGAAGGGACAGACATATCCTGCAGAGGCAATTGAGCGTCTGTGGAAAGAAGTCCTGCTGCATCAGTTCCACGACATCCTGCCCGGTTCTTCCATCGCAAGAGTTTATGAGGACGCGGAAAAAGCATTCCATGCAATTCTGGAGGAAAGCCATGAGCTGACTGCAAAGGCAGTTGCAGGTCTGGTAGAAGCCGGAAATGGCGTGACTGTCGGCAACTCCCTGGGATTTGCATATGACACACTGGTTGAGCTGCCGGAAAGCTTTGCGGCAGGTGCACAGACCAGAGAAGGCAAGGCTGTTCCGACCGAAAAGATCGGTGACAAGGTATATGGTCTTACAGAAGTTCCTGCTTATGGTATGGTTTCCCTGGTTCCTGCAGAAACCCAGACCAAGGCAGCAGACAGTGTTTCCCTGACTCAGGACGGCGATACCTTCATTCTGGAAAACAATCAGGTGAAGGCTGTCGTAGACGGCAAGGGTGAGGTGGTATCCTTTGTTCTGAAGACAAGCGGCAGAGAGTTCGCAGCTGAACCGATGAACCGTTTCCACTTATATAAAGATGTTCCGCGTCTGTTCGATGCGTGGGATATCGATTCCAACTACATCGATCAGGAAATCACCGCTGCAGAGGATGTAACGGTAACCGTTGAAAGCACAGGCAGCCTGCGCAGTGTCCTGAAGGTAACCGGCCGCATCAGCAATTCGCCCTTCGTTCAGTACATCCGTCTGGATGCAGACAGCACAAGACTGGAATTCGAAACTGCCATCGACTGGAAAGAGCTGCATCGCCTGTTAAAGGTTGGCTTCCCTGTCAACGTATTTGCAGAGAACGGGATCAACGAAATGCAGTTCGGTTATGTAGAGCGGCCTACCAGACGCTCCAGAGCATATGAAAAAGACCGGTTTGAGGTTTGCAACCATCGTTACAGCGCTCTGTGCGATCAGGCTCACGGTGCCGCAGTGCTCAATGACTGCAAGTATGGTATCAGCATGAACGGCAATGCACTTGAGCTGACCCTGCTGCGTGCAGCAGCTGCTCCTGAGATGCACGCAGACAACAGAGAACATCACTTTACCTACGGCTTTACTGCATGGGAAGGCAGCTTTGCAGACAGCGACGTAGTTCGTCAGGGTTATGAGATGAACGTAAAGCCTGTTATTACAGCGGGTGTTGTGGATACCTTCAGCGCCTTTGGTGTAGAGAAAGACAACGTTATTCTCGAATCCGTGAAGCTGGCTGAGGACGGCAGCGGCGACCTGATCCTGCGTCTGTATGAAGCGAAGAAGGCAGCAGTCAATACGAAAGTATTCACTGCGCTCAACGTTGCACAGGCATGGACCTGCGATATGCTGGAAAAGAAAGAAGCAGAGATTGCTGTGGAAGATAACACCGTATCCCTTGATTTCAGAGCATTCGAAATCAAGACCCTGCGCCTGAAACTGGCATAAAAAGACTTATCGGAAACATAAAACCCCGGCAGAATCCTTAGGAAAAGCTTCTGTCGGGGTTTTTACGTGAAAGCAACCGGGCGATGTGGCGTAGCGGCAGAAGCAAAGCGGTTTGGAAGAAATACGGAACGGAGGAGAGAATGAAAGAGAAAAAAGGGAGCTTCAGCGGCTCAATCGGATTTGTGCTGGCTGCGGCGGGGAGTGCGGTAGGTGTCGGAAATATTTGGCGTTTTCCTTATTTATGTGCAAAGGACGGCGGCGGACTGTTTCTGCTTATTTATCTGGTGCTGGTGTTGACATTTGGTTTTGTTCTTTTGACAACGGATGTGGCGATCGGGAGGAAAACAAAGAAAAATGCGCTGAATGCATTTGCTGCGATTTGTCCGAAGTGGAAATTTCTGGGATATCTGACGTTTCTGGTCCCGGTGCTGATTATGACCTATTATTCGGTCATCGGTGGCTGGATTACGAAATATTTTGTGGAATACCTGGTATCTGGGGACAATGTGCCTGCACAGGACGGATATTTCACTTCGTTTATCACGTCAAAGGCAGCCCCGATCGTGTTTATGCTTCTGTTTCTGGCGCTGACAGCAGCGGTCGTTTACGGTGGTGTGGAAAAGGGAATCGAAAAGGTTTCGAGCTTTATTATGCCGGTGCTGGTTGTTTTGATTGTGGCGATTGCGATTTTTTCCCTGACGTTGTCGGCAGAAGGGGAGGACGGTGCGGTTCGGACGGGAATGCAGGGACTGGCGATTTATCTGCTGCCGGATTTTCATGGACTGACGGTGAAACGGTTTCTGGAGATTTTGCTGGATGCGATGAGCCAGCTGTTTTTCTCCCTGAGTGTTTCGATGGGCATCATGGTGACTTATGGTTCCTATGTAAAAGATGACGTGGACTTAAATAAAACGACGAACCAGATCGAAATTTTTGATACAGGAGTTGCAATCCTCGCTGGAATGATGATTCTGCCTGCTGTTTATGTGTTCCTTGGAAAAGAGGGCATGGCGTCCGGCCCCAGCCTGATTTTCATTTCGCTGCCGAAGGTCTTTGCGGCGATGAGAGGCGCAGGAAGAATCGTGGCAATCGCCTTTTTCATGATGATGGGCTTTGCGGCGCTGACATCGTGTGTATCCGTTATGGAAACGCTGGTTGCAAACTGTATGGAAGTATTTCATCAAACGCGCAAAAAGATGTGTGGACTGATCGGCGTTTATTCGCTGGTAACGGCGGTGCTGATCTGCCTTGGCTACAACGCGCTTTACTTTGAACTGCCGTTGCCAAACGGTTCCACCGGACAGCTGCTCGATGTGATGGACTATATCAGCAACAGCTTTCTGATGCCGTTTATTTCCTTGCTGACGAGTATCCTGATCGGCTGGGTGATTGGCCCGGACTGGATCGTTGGTGAGGTGGAGAAAAACGGTGAGCGCTTTACAAGGGCGAAGCTGTATCGTTTTATGATCAAATACGTCGTGCCGGTTGTGATGCTGATCCTGTTTTTGACTTCGACGGGACTGTGGAATAGGATTGCGTAAGGATTGATTCTAATTCTTAAATATATTAAAATTGTATAAAAGCTCTTCTATAAAATGAAATGTATGGTATAATATAACCAACAAAGTCGTTAAAAATCTAATGATTCAGAAAACGTACATCTTATTTACAGGAGGGCTTTTACAATGGCAAGATTTACATTACCAAGAGACTTATATCATGGAAAAGGTGCCCTGGAAGCACTTAAGACATTTAAGGGCAAGAAAGCAATGATTTGTGTTGGCGGTGGATCCATGAAGCGTTTTGGATTTTTAGCCAGGGCAGAGCAGTATCTGAAAGAAGCCGGCATGGAAGTGCAGTTATTCGAGGGTATCGAACCAGACCCTTCTGTTGAAACTGTTATGAAAGGTGCGGCTGCGATGCAGGCGTTTGAGCCGGATTGGATTGTTGCAATGGGCGGAGGTTCTCCAATCGATGCAGCAAAGGCAATGTGGATTAAATACGAATATCCAGATATCACATTTGAAGATATGTGTAAAGTATTTGGGATTCCATCCCTTCGCCAGAAAGCACATTTCTGTGCAATTTCTTCGACATCTGGAACAGCAACCGAAGTGACTGCATTTTCGATTATTACTGATTACGAAAAAGGAATCAAATATCCAATTGCAGATTTTGAGATAACACCGGATGTTGCTATTGTAGACCCGGATTTAGCAGAGACGATGCCACAGAAATTAGTTGCACACACAGGAATGGATGCGATGACACATGCGATTGAAGCTTATGTTTCCACTGCAAACTGTGACTTCACAGATCCGCTTGCCCTGCATGCAATTAAGATGATTCAGAAAGATTTGGTAGATTCTTATCATGGAGACATGGCAAAGAGAGATTCCATGCACAATGCACAATGTCTTGCCGGAATGGCATTTTCCAATGCACTTTTAGGAATTGTACACTCCATGGCACATAAGACAGGCGCAGCGTTTGCAGATTATGGTGCACATATTATCCACGGAGCAGCAAATGCCATGTATCTGCCAAAAGTTATTGCATTCAATGCTAAGGATGAGACTGCAAAGAAACGTTATGGTGAGATTGCAGATTTCATGGAACTTGGCGGAAACAGCCTGGATGAAAAGGTACAGCTTTTGATTGCATACCTTCGCAAGATGAATGATGATTTAAAGATTCCGCATTGTATCAAGAACTACGGACAGGACAGCTACCCAACAGATCAGGGATTCGTTCCGGAAGAAGTGTTCTTAGAAAGATTGCCGGAAATTGCAGCGAATGCAATCCTGGATGCTTGTACAGGTTCAAATCCAAGACAGCCAAGCCAGGAAGAAATGGAAAAATTGCTGAAATGCTGTTATTACGATACAGAAGTAGACTTCTAAGCAAGAATGAAAAGGCGCTCCATCAGAAGTGGTGGTGCGCCTTTCTTATAGGAAACTTCGTTTCCATACGATAAAAAACGCTCTGCGAGGATGCGCACTCGGTGTACATGAGATCGAGGCTATTCCGTCAGTTTATGACTGCGGGATAGCCTCGTTTTTTCGTTAGGAGCCTCCGCTGCAACAGCCGGAGGCTCATTCGTTTCAGGGTTCAGTTTTTGTTTGCAGCTGTTTATTCTGCCGCCGGAGCATCGGATTCGGAAGTGGTTTCCTCAGTCTTTGCATCGCCGGAGGTTTCCTCAGCTGCAGGAGCTGCACCGGCTTCAGGCTCGCTGGAGTTTTCCATTGTTTCCGGAGCATCGGTCGCCGGAGTAGATTCCGCTTCTTTTGCAGCCTCTTCCTTTGCAAGTGCCTCGGCAGCTTCCTTTGCCTCTGCGGCAGCTTCAGTTACAGTGGTGTGAACCTTGTCTGCTACGTAGCGGGCAGCGTCTCTGGCCAGATCAGCTGCAGCACTTCCAGCCTGCTTTGCAGCGCCGGCAGCGGTGTGAGCGGCTTCTTCGACAGCCTGTACCTCTTCGTTGCTGCGAACCTTGTCAACGGTTTCGTTGATCTTGCCGGTTACGGTTTCGTATTCGCTGCTGTTTTTGATTCTGGAAACGGTGTCGCCGACTTTATTGAAAACAGTGTCGCGCAGCTGGACAGCCTTATCCTGAGCAGCCTTTAAGTCCAGGGTCACATAGGTATGCCCGTCCTCTTTCGTTTCGGAAGAAAAGACGGGAGTGTCTTCTTTTGCTTCTTCTTTGGCTTCCTCCGGATGCTCGCTTTCATCGACGAAATCATCGTCCGTGAAATCGGTGTCGTCAAAGTCATCCTCTGGATCTTTTTCGAAATCATCCTCTTCTTCCGGAGCTTCCTGCACTGCGGCTTTTTTATTCTGGAGATAATAATAAGCAGCGGCAGCAGCGGTGCCGGCGGTAACTGCGAGAGTGAAAAGTTTTCCTAATTTTTTAGCCATAATAATGCCCTCCATACATATACCAGAATATGGTTACTTATTTCTCTCATTTTAATACTATTTTATGAAAATGAAAAGGTCAGTATGTATGAAAAATCTATAAACTTAACATTGAAGTGACCCTGCAGGTATGATAGAATGAAACGACTCAGAAAGTCAATGACGCGGGGACAGACACATGAATGATAAATTTTTTGATTTGAAACAGGAAAAGCAGGACCGGATGATCAATGCATCTCTGAAGATTTTTTCCAGGGGCGGCTATCGACACGCCAGCACGGATGATATCGTAAAGGAGGCGGGGATCAGTAAGGGACTGCTTTTTCATTATTTTGGAAGTAAACTGGGGCTGTACGGATTTCTGTTTGACTACAGCGCGCGCTTTATGTTGTTGGAGCTTTCCAGAGAGGTAAAACGTTCCGAAACGGATTATTTTGCCCTGACAAAGCAGATGGAACAGGCGCGGATGCAGGTGATGAAGCTTTATCCGTATATGCAGCGGTTTCTGGATGTTGCGGTAAAAGAAGAGCATACGGAAGCGGTGGAGCGGATCGCGGAAAAGAAGCTGGATTACGAGGATCGGCTGCGGGCATACAGCATGCAGGCAGATTACAGCATTTTTGCACCATACGGGGATTCTGTGCGCGTGACAAAAATGGTGCGCTATACGATCGACGGGCTGACCGATGAGATGTCGGAGCGCTACGATTTTTCCCCGGAGAAGCTTTTTGCAGAGATCTGCGCTTATCTGGACACGCTGCAGCGGATGACCATAAAAGAGGCTTAAAGGCGCAAGCAACTGCGGAATGGAGGAAGAAGAGTGAAAGAAAAGCTTTATACGATACCGTTGAATGATGCGGTAAATGCGGGGGATGAGTGCCCTTTTTGTTATATCGAGCGGAATGTGGAGCAGGATCTGATGGATTTTGTGCTTGGCTCCTGCGCTTCGTACATGGAGAGCGATGTCCGGGAGGATACAGACCGGGAAGGATTTTGCCGCACGCACATGAAAAAAATGTTCGATTACGGCAACACCCTCGGCAATGGATGGATTTTAAAAACCTACTATAAAAAGCTGCTGTCCGAAATGGATGGCGAATTCAGACATTTCAAGCCGCAGAAGCAGTCGATGGGGGACAAGCTGCGCAAAATTGCGCCCAAAAACTCCGTGGCAGACTGGGTGCAGAAAAAGGAAAGCACCTGCTATATCTGCGACCGTTTCCAAAAAGAATACCAGCGCTATCTGGACACTTTTTTCTATTTATATGAAAAAGATCCGGATTTCAAAGCACGGATTGCAAAGAGCAAGGGCTTTTGCCTGCACCATTTTGGGGAGCTTTGCAGCAGCGCAGATACCAGACTGTCGGAGAAGGAAAAAGAGACCTTTTTCCCGGAAATTTTTGAGGTCATGCAGAAAAATATGGAGCGTATGAGCGCAGATGTGGACTGGCTGATTGAAAAATTCGATTACCAGAACAAGGACGCCGACTGGAAAAATTCCAAAGATGCCATACAGCGCGGAATGCAGAATATCCGGGGCGGTTACCCGGCCGATCCGGTTTATAAAATGAATAAATAGACAGGAGAAATGAGAGAAAAGACATGAGTAATGCAAAAGAAACCAAAGTAGAAGACCACGATTATTCCCTGCAGCCGGTGCCTCAGTTTGCACGGCGCAGGCTGCTGACCATGTTTATGATCATGCTTGGCTTTACGTTTTTTTCGGCCAGCATGTGGACGGGACAGACGCTGGGCGATAGCCTTGACCTGTCCGGTTTTATCGGTTCCCTGATCCTGGGAGGCATCATTCTTGCAATTTATACCGGCTCTCTGGCTTATGTCGGTGCCAAAACCGGACTTTCCCTGGATCTGCTGGCACAGCATTCCTTTGGTGCAAAGGGCTCCTATTTGCCGTCTGTGCTGACCAGCTTTACCCAGATCGGATGGTTTGGCGTAGGCGTTGCGATGTTTGCAATTCCGGTTGCAAAACTGATCGCTCCGGAAAATCCCTGGCTGCCTTATTTGCTCGTTGCGATTGCCGGCATCTGCATGACCGGTTCCGCATTTTTCGGAATTAAGGCGATGACCATCGTCAGCTATATTTCCGTTCCGCTGATCGCAATTCTCGGCATTACGGCGATGGTAATAGCGGTCAAAACCGGTGACGTTCCCCTGGCTGAAAAGTTTGCAGAAAATCAGGGCATGAGTGTCATTGCAGGCGCCGGACTGGTCATCGGTTCCTTTGTCAGCGGCGGTACGGCAACTCCGAACTTTGCAAGATTTTCCAAAACGGCACTGCAGTCCGTTATCGTCACAGTAGTCGCATTCTTTATCGGCAATAGTCTGATGTTCTGCTTCGGCGCGTTCAGCGGCGTTTATGTAGGCGGAAACGATATTTTTGAAGTTATGGTTGCGCTGAACCTGACGGTATTTGCGATTATCGTCCTGGGCTTAAATATCTGGACAACCAATGATAACGCGCTTTATACCGCAGGTCTTGGACTGTCCAATATCACAAAAGTGCGTAAACGTCCGATGGTTGTAATTTCCGGTATTCTGGGAACCGTAACCGCGGTATGGCTGTACAACAATTTCGTCGGTTGGCTGAATATCTTAAACTGCACACTGCCTCCGGTGGGCATGATTGTTGTACTTGGCTATTTCTGCCATAAAGAAGAATACGAAAAATGGGATGTGATTCCCAGACAGGTCAACTGGTTTGCAATCGCAGGCGTCCTCATCGGTGCGGCTGTTGCAAATCTGGTTCCGTGGGGCATCGCTTCTGTCAACGGCATGGTTATTGCAGCGGTATGCTACCTCGTTGGCGAACTGGTAGAATGGAAGAAGAAAAAATGACATTACGAGAATTACCAATTGGAAAAACAGCTACAATTAAATCGGTCGGAGGAGAGGGTGCGCTTCGGCAGCACTTTCTGGATATGGGACTGATTCCGCAGGGCGACGTGACGATGGTGAAATATGCGCCCATGGGCGATCCGATGGAGTTGCGGATTCACAGCTATGAACTGACGCTGCGCCTGGCAGATGCGGAGAAAATTGAAATAGAGAATGTGCGGGACGTCTGTCCTGAGACTTCCCGGCAGATGGGGAAGCCGATTCCGCATCCGGGTCTGGGAGAAGAGGGAAAATATCACGATAAGGAAAAGGAAGATCCGCTGCCGGATCAGGAGGTGCTGACGTTTGCCCTTGCCGGCAACCAGAACTGCGGAAAAACGACACTTTTTAATCAGCTGACCGGCTCAAATCAGCATGTCGGAAACTTTCCGGGTGTTACGGTAGACCGAAAGGACGGTCAGATCCGTGGACAGGAAAATACGCTGGTAACGGATCTGCCGGGCATTTATTCGATGTCCCCCTATTCCAGCGAAGAGGTTGTGACGAGAAACTTTCTGCTGGAGGAGCACCCAAAAGGAATTATCAATATCGTGGATGCGACAAATATCGAACGGAACCTTTATTTGACGATGCAGCTGATGGAGCTGGATATCCCGATGGTGCTGGCGCTTAATATGATGGATGAGGTGCGGGAAAACGGCGGCTCCATTCTGGTCAATCAGATGGAGGCGCTTCTGGGCATTCCGGTTGTTCCGATTTCCGCAGCCAAAAACGAAGGCATTGAAGAGCTGATTTCCCATGCGGTTCATGTGGCAAAGTATCAGGAGCGCCCCGGACGGGTGGATTTCTGCGACAGTGAGGAAGACGGCGGTGCCGTGCATCGGTGTCTGCATGCGATCATGCATTTTATTGAAGATCATGCAAAAGAAGCGGAGATTCCGGTGCGGTTTGCAGCTTCAAAGCTTGCAGAGGGAGATGTCCTGATCCGGGACAGCCTGAAGCTGGATGAAAATGAAAAGGAAACCCTGGAACATATCATCTGCCAGATGGAAGCAGAGCGGGGGCTGGACCGTGCCGCTGCGATTGCGCACATGCGGTTTGATTTTATCGAAAAGGTGTGCGACGAAACGGTGATTCGCCCCAAAGAGAGTAAAGAACATATCCGCAGTCAGAAAATCGACCGGATTTTAACGGGAAAATATACGGCGCTTCCGTGCTTTGCAGGCATTATGGCACTGGTGTTTTTCCTGACTTTCAGCGTAATCGGATCAGGCCTGTCAGATCTGCTCGATGCAGGGATTACGGCGCTTGGAAGCTGGGTGGATGCGCACATGACAGCGTGGAACGTAAACGATGTGATTCATTCTCTTGTGATGGACGGTATTTTTAACGGCGTCGGAAGCGTGCTGAGCTTTCTGCCCATCATTGTGACGCTGTTTTTCTTTTTGTCGCTGTTGGAGGACAGCGGATATATGGCGCGGGTTGCGTTTGTGATGGACAAGCTGCTGCGCAAAATCGGTCTTTCCGGCAGAAGCATTGTGCCGATGCTGGTTGGATTCGGATGTACCGTGCCGGGCGTTATGGCAAGCCGGACGCTGCCCTCTGCCCGGGACCGGAAAATGACGATTTTGCTGACGCCTTTTATGAGCTGTTCTGCAAAGCTGCCGATTTATGCGTTTTTCACAGCGGCATTTTTCCCGAAACACGGGGCACTTGTGATGATTGCACTGTATTTTGGCGGAATTGTGATCGGGATTTTGATGGCACTTTTCATGCGCGGTACGCTGTTTCAGGGAGAAGCGGTTCCCTTTGTCATGGAGCTGCCAAACTATCGGATGCCGGGAGCCAAAAATGTTGGACATTTGCTCTGGGACAAGGCAAAGGATTTTCTGCAGCGGGCCTTTACCGTTATTTTCATGGCAACGCTGGTGATCTGGTTTTTACAGACCTTTGACCTGCATCTGAACATTGCAGCGGATTCGAAAGACAGCATACTTGCGTTGGCTGCCGGAAGCCTTGCATTTTTGTTTGCACCCATGGGCTTTGGAGACTGGCGGATCTCCACGGCGCTGATCACCGGATTTATGGCAAAGGAAAGCGTGGTTTCGACGCTTTCCGTGTTGTTTGGTTCCACCGGGGCGCTGCAGACGGTTCTGACGCCGCTTTCTGCTGCGAGCCTTCTGGTGTTCTGTCTGCTGTATACGCCCTGTGTGGCAGCGATTGCTTCGATTCGTCGGGAGCTTGGCGGAAAATGGGCGGTATTTGTCGTGGTCGGACAGTGCGTGATCGCCTGGATAGCGGCGTTTGTGGTCTATCAGGTTGGCCATTTGTTTATTTGATAATATAGTGCCGGGTCTGCGGCGACTAAAATAGGAAATCAGGAGAGGTACATTATGAAAAACCAAAGCATAACCGAAGCGATGCTTCAATTTATCGAGGAGAGCCCGACGGCATTCCATGCGGCGGCAAACGTAGAAGCGCTGCTTTTGGAAAACGGCTTTGAAAAGCTGGAAAATCTGGCGGAGGGAGCTCTCGTGCCGGGTGGAAGCTATTATACGATGCAGAACGGTTCTGCGGTGCTGGCGGTGAAAATCCCCGAAAATCCTGCCGAGGGTTTCCGGATTGCAGCAAGCCACAGCGATTCTCCGTGCTTTAAAATCAAGGAAGTGCCGGAGATGAAGGTGGAAAACACCTATGTGAAGCTGAATGTGGAAAAATACGGCGGCATGATTTTAAGCCCGTGGCTGGATCGCCCGCTTTCCGTTGCCGGTCGTGTGTTTGTGGCCGGAAAAGATGGAAAACCGGAGGTAAAACTCGTCAATCTGAAAAAAGACCTGTTGATAATTCCCAATGTAGCGATTCATTTTAACCGGGAAATCAACAATGGCTTTGCATACAATCCGCAGACAGACATGGCACCGCTGATGGGGCTGGATCAGGAGCTTTCGATCAAAAAGCTGTGCGCAGAAGCGGCAGACGTGGCGGAAGAGGAGATTCTTGGCAACGATCTGTATGTGTATAACAGGGATAAAGGGCGCATCATGGGAGCGGACGATTCCCTGATCGGCTCTCCGCGTCTGGACGATCTGCAATGTGCTTATGCAACGCTGCGCGGATTTCTGGCATCGAAGCCGGAAGAATTTATCAGTGTGTATGCGCTGTTTGACAATGAAGAAGTTGGAAGCGGAACGAAGCAGGGCGCAGATTCCACGTTTTTGGAGGAGTTTCTGGAAATTGTTCTGGAAAATATCTATCCGGATAAAAACAGGCTCTGGAAGCGCAGCTTTTATCAGAACAGCTTTCTTTTGTCCGCGGATAACGGACATGCGGTGCATCCGAACCATCCGGAGAAGACCGATCCGACTAACCGTCCGTACTTAAACGGCGGCGTTGTGCTCAAATATAACGGCAGTCAGAAATATACGACAGACGGTTATTCTGCAGCAATTGTCCGCCAGATCTGCAATACCTGGGAGATCCCGCTGCAGACCTTTGCAAACCGTTCGGATATCGCAGGCGGCTCCACGCTCGGAAATATTTCTACTGCTCATGTCTCCATTCCCTCTGCGGATGTGGGACTGGCACAGCTGGCCATGCATTCTGCATTCGAGACAGCGGGGGTGAAGGATACCGAAGCACTGGCACAGCTGGCAGAGCATTTGTTTGTGTAAAGAAAAGGATCCTGCTGCCGATCGCCGGAATCGGATTTCGGGCGGCCGGTATATTTCCGGAAATATTTATTGCAATTTTTTATTTCGGATTAGGACTGGCATTGGCCCTGGCAGGAGTTGTTTTTACCAGAAATTTTTTGTTTTACAGACAATGAATGGATAAGGAGGAGTTCAATGCCCTACGGTTTTCAGGATAATCGAACGAATTACGAAAAAGAAAAAGAAGTGCGGGAAAAGCGTCTGTCCGCTTATTCGGAAGACCTTCAGAAAAGGACGTTGGAGCAGTCCTGTGAGCTGATCCGGCAGCTGGTGGAAGAGAGACAGCGGCAGGGGATGACCCAGCAGGAGGTGGCGGACATCACAGGAATTTTGCCTTCGAATCTGGCGCGGCTGGAGAGTGGAAAAAGAGTTCCGACACTGGTTGTTTTGCAGAAATATGCCTCCGCGTTGGGAAAACATATCGAGTTAAAGGTTTGCGACGGGGCGGAGGAATAAAATGGGGGAAGAGACTCAACCAATCGCCGGTCTGCATAGGGATATTGAAGAACTTCCGCACGCGGAGCTATTGACTGCCCTCCACGAAAACCACGACGAGCAGCATCTCTGGGACTGCATTGTTGTATTTGAGGGATATCCGTTTCAGACGATTTCCGGACTGCCGTTTTCCTATCAACTGAAAACCGGACGAAACGGCGAGCTGACGAAGGAGCTCTGGATTGATCGGCGGGAAAACAGCAAAAGCCTGGCGTGGAGCTCGGTGCGGCTGGCATTTGAAAAGACGGAAGGAAAGCCGGTTGTGACACGGCCGAAAGCACTGGGAGATATCCGCGGCATATCTTATATTTACGGGATTTTTTTGAAATTTGGGCTGATCGAGGCAGCACAGAAAGATACGAAAAAAGAAGAGACCTGAAAGTCGATTACTGTTCACTCGCGCCATTCGCAAACGGTACGAGTGAACTGCAATGGAAATTTTTTAAAATCCGCAAAAAGTCTTGCATTGCGCACACTCCTATGGTATTATGAATAAGCTGTCCGTAGAATATTACAGGCAGTGGCCGAAAGGCCTCGCGGATGAGAACAAGTACAGATAACCAATCAATATAAGACGAGGTGAAAGGAAATGAAAGCAGGAATCCATCCTAACTACTACCAGGCAACTGTAACCTGTAACTGTGGCAACACATTCGTAACCGGCTCTACCAAGCCCGAACTTCACGTTGAAGTTTGCTCTAAGTGCCATTCTTTCTACACTGGCCAGCAGAAGGCAGCACAGGCTCGCGGACGTATCGATAAGTTCAACCGCAAGTATGGTGTGGCAAGCAAATAAGAAATTGGGTAAGGTTGAGGTTTTTATAAATCTCAACCTTAATTTAATTGTGACAATAGAATGCGCGCTTTGCGAGCATTCTATTCCTTTTTATCGTATAGGAAACTTCGTTTCTATACGATAAAAACGCTCCGCGAGGATGCGCACTCAGCGCAAGGGTAGATGGTTGCTAAAGCAACCGCGCCTCGGCGCGAGAATGTGCCAAGGCACATTCTTATTCATGACAATAGAATGCTCGCAGAGCATGCATTCTATTGTTTAACGTGCAGAATTCTTTTTAATAAGGACTACAATTATGGGAAAAAAGAGAAAAAAAAGATGCTATTGCGGAATCGGCGGGCAGGCGGTTCTGGAAGGTGTCATGATGAAAAATCAGGACAGCTATGCGGTTGCAGTGCGCAGACCGGATGGTGAAATTGAGCTGAAAAAAGAAGATTATAAAGGAATCTGGGGCGATAAGAAGATCACGAAGATTCCTTTTTTACGCGGTGTATTTAATTTTATAGACTCGCTGGTGCTTGGCATGAGCACACTGACCTGGTCGGCGCAGTTTTTTGAAGAAGACGAGCCGGAGAAGAATATAGCCGACCAGAAGAAAAAGGCCAAAAAGCCGGAGCAGAAGGAAACGGTTTCGGATGCAGTCACAGAAAACGTGGATGGGAAAGCGGATGCGACGGATACGAAAGAGAAAAAATCCGGCGCGGCAGAAAGCATTGCAGTCGGCGGAACGGTTGCGCTGTCGATTCTGATGGCAGTTGCAATTTTTATCGTGCTGCCGTATTTTCTGAGCATGCTGTTTTCCCGCTATGTGCTGAATGAGTCGCTGCTGGCGATTGTGGAAGGCGTGCTGCGTATCGTGATTTTCGTTGCATATGTAGCAGGAATTTCTGCGATGAAGGATATCCGGCGCGTATATATGTATCACGGCGCGGAGCATAAATGTATCAACTGCATCGAGCGCGGCAGAGAGCTGACGGTGAAAAATGTCCGCAAAAGCTCCAGACTGCACAAGCGCTGCGGAACGAGCTTTTTGTTGTTTGTCATGCTGGTGAGCATCGTACTGTTTTTGTTTATCCGGGTACAGAACCCGCTGTTGAGACTTGGATTGCGGATTCTTTTGATTCCTGTGATCGCCGGGATTTCCTATGAGCTGATTCGTCTGGCTGGACGCAGCGACAATTTCCTCGTTCGGATCATTTCTGCGCCTGGCATGTGGCTGCAGAAGCTGACAACCAAAGAACCGGACGATTCGATGATCGAGGTTGCAATCGCCTCTGTGGAAGCGGTATTTGACTGGAAGGCGTATCTGAAAGAGACGTTCGGATACGACGTGGAGGACTGGGAAAAGCAGGATGCGGCGGCAAAAGCGCAGGAAGCAGAGGACGCAGAAGCGGCTGACGGTATGGAGGCAGGTAAAGCAGCTGCGGAAGAAAGTAGGGAGCAGTGATGGAGTACTGTAGCCTTTATGCCATTGGAAAAGAAAAGCTGGCGGCAGCAGGCATCCCGGAAGCCGATCTCGATGCGCGGCTGTTGCTGGAATATGTCTGCCATACGAGCCGTAACGATTTGCTGGTGCACGGCGATCGCGAGGTTGCAGAGACAGAGCAGCAGGCGTATGAGCAGCTGCTTGCAAAGCGCGCAGAGCATATCCCGCTGCAGCAGCTGACCGGAGAGCAGGAGTTTATGGGACTGACCTTTTCAGTCAATGAACATGTATTGATTCCTCGTCAGGATACGGAAGTTCTGGTGGAAGAAGTGATGAAAAACCTTCATGACGGATTTCGGATTCTGGATCTTTGTACGGGTTCCGGCTGTATTTTACTGAGCCTTTTACACTATTCCAACGATTGCAGCGGCGTCGGCGCCGACCTGTCGGAGGAAGCGTTGGAAGTGGCGCGAAAAAATGCAGAGCAGCTGGGGGAAAGCAGTGCGTTGTTTGTGCAGGGCGATCTGTTTGCGCCGGTCGAGGGAAAGTTTGAGATTATTGTATCCAATCCGCCTTATATCTGCTCCGATGTGATTCCGACGCTGATGGAAGAGGTGCGGGAGCATGAGCCGATGCAGGCGCTGGATGGCGGTGCAGACGGACTGGATTTTTACCGGAAAATCATACAGGGCGCAAAGGAGCATCTCTGCGGCGGCGGGCAGTTGTTTTTTGAGATCGGTTACGATCAGGGAGAAGCTGTGCAGCGGCTGATGGAGCAGGCAGGCTACCGGGAAGTGGAGTGCGTGCAGGATTTTGCCGGACTGGACAGAGTTGTATTTGGAACGTTGTGGTAAGTTACAGTTCACTCGTGGCTTCGCGTTCACAGCTTCCATGCTTGCATGAGAATCTGTGAACACGAAGCTATGAATGACACGGAGAACTGTAACTGTTTTGACAGATAGAATGGAGAAAATCAGATGTTTGATAAACTGGAGGATTTGCTGATTCGGTTTGAAGAGATTATGGGCGAATTAAATGAGCCTGATGTCACAGCCAATCAGGAACGCTTCCGTGCCCTGATGAAGGAGCAGAGTGATCTGACTCCGATCGTCGAGGCGTATCGGGAATATAAAAAGTGCAATCAGGATATCGAAGACAGCCTGATGATGCTGGACGAGGAAAATGATCCGGATATGCGCGAAATGTTAAAAGAGGAGTTAAACAGCGCAAAGACCCGTGTTTCGGAGCTGGAGGAGGAGCTGAAAATCCTGCTGCTTCCCAAGGACCCCAACGATGAGAAAAACGTTATCGTGGAAATCCGTGCGGGTGCGGGCGGCGACGAGGCGGCGCTGTTTGCAGCGGAAATTTATCGGATGTATGTGCGTTATGCAGAGCGTCAGCGTTGGCGGGTGGAGACGATGGACGTGGAAGAAATCGGCATCGGCGGCATGAAATATGTCAGCTTCATGATTTCCGGTCAGGGTGCGTATTCGAGGCTCAAATATGAGAGCGGTGTGCATCGTGTGCAGCGTGTGCCGGAGACGGAGAGCGGCGGCAGAATCCACACCTCGACGATCACGGTTGCGATTATGCCGGAGGTAGAGGATTTCGACGTGCAGATCGATATGAACGACTGTAAATTCGATGTATTCCGTGCATCCGGAAACGGCGGTCAGTGCGTCAACACGACGGACTCTGCGGTACGTCTGACCCACATCCCGACCGGAATCGTGATTTCCTGCCAGGATGAAAAGAGTCAGCTGAAAAATAAAGACAAGGCGTTGAAGGTGCTGCGTGCAAAGCTATATGATTTGGAACAGCAGAAGCGCCACGACGAGGAAGCTGAGCTGCGCCGCAGTCAGGTAGGAACCGGCGACCGTTCTGAGAAAATCCGTACCTACAACTTCCCTCAGGGACGTGTGACGGATCACAGAATCAAGCTGACACTGTACAAAATTGATGCGATCATGGACGGCGACATCCAGGAGCTGATCGATAACCTGACTGCCGCTGATCAGGCGGCAAAGCTTGCAAAGATGAATCAGAATGCAATCGCCTGATCAGCAGGGTATTTAAATAGAGAATAAAAAAAACCGCTCCCGCACCCGGGATTTATTGTCCAAAGGTGCAGGAGCGGTTTTTCTGATTCATGACAATAGAATGCTCGCAGAGCGTGCATTCTATTGTTTTATACAGTCTTAACAGTCTTTAACAGCTCGCGGATCTGTTCTACGGACAGCCATTCCGTATTATTGTCGGAGCTGTAGGAGAAGCCTTCGGCTACCTTGTGACCGCTCATGTCAGGCAGCTGTTTGTTGTTCCAGGTCATCTGGGGATATACGATGAAGTGCTTTTCGTATTCGTAGGTCGTAAAGGAATCCTCAGTTGTTACCATGATTTCATGCAGCTTTTCGCCGGGGCGGATACCGATTTCCTTGATTCCGCAGCCGGGAAGCATCGCTTCTGCGAGGTCGGTAATCTTAAAGGAAGGGATTTTGCTGATAAAGGTTTCGCCGCCTTTTGCTTCTTCGAGGGCTTTAATCACCAGTTGCACGCCCTGCTCCAGGCTGATCCAGAAACGGGTCATGCGCAGGTCGGTGATGGGAAGCTCTGTCTGCCCGTCTGCGATGAGCTTGCGGAAAAACGGGATAATCGAACCGCGGCTTCCTGCAACGTTGCCGTAGCGAACGATCGAGAAGTTGATGTCCTTATTGCCGACATAGGCGTTCGCTGCGATAAACAGCTTGTCGCTGACGAGCTTTGTGCCGCCGTAAAGGTTGACCGGGTTTACCGCTTTGTCGGTGGAAAGTGCAACGACCTTTTTTACATTGGTGTCCAGGGCTGCCTCGATGATGTTCATCGCGCCGTGAATGTTGGTCTTGATCGCTTCGTTCGGGTTATATTCGCAGGCGGGAACCTGTTTTAAGGCTGCTGCATGGATGACATAATCAACACCTTCAAATGCGCGGCGCAGACGCTCCTGATCTCTGACATCGCCGATGAAGAAGCGAAGCTTGTCTGCATATTCCTTGAATTCATTTTCCATCATCCACTGTTTAAATTCGTCTCTGGAATAAATGATCACCTTTTTGGGGTTGTAGTGCTCCATGACATAACGGGTAAAGCATTTGCCGAAAGAGCCAGTACCACCTGTGATCAGAATTGTTTTACCATCTAATAACATATATACATTCCTCCGCTGAATTGGCAGGATAAGCCAATCATTCAATCTTTATCATCATAGCATAGATTGGGCGCAATTGCATCATCTTTTTTGTCAGAGGGTCTGTAAAAATCCGATCAGCCGTCTGGCGATCCGCAGCGCTCCCGCATCAGAGGGATGCAGTCCGTCGGGCATATAGGTTTCTTTGATGATATCGACTTTGGGCTGTAGACCGCTTGTGGAGAAAAGATCGAGAACCGGAAGTCCGTAAAATTCGGCAACCTCACGGATGATGGAAACATATCCGGCGAGGTTTGTTTCCTCCGGCAGACCGTTTTCTTTTAATGCCTCATTTTCGCTGCAGCGGTGCAGCGGCGTCATGAACAGGATATCTGCGTTTGGAAAGCGGTGGATGAGTTTTTCACATAAAACGTGCATTGCGCCGTAAAAGGTGTAAGGATCGCGGGATTCAAATGTGCCGAGCTTTGCATCCCCGTGTCCGAAATCGTTGGTTCCGCCGAACACAACGACAACGTCCGCATCGGAATCCATCGAATCGACGCGGTTGACAAAGGAAAGGTCAGGTTCCTTTGTCGTCAGGTTTTCGGTTTGACAGGCGATTCTGGTTGCACTGATGCCATAATTTTTTACAACAGCGCCGGAAAGCTTCCCGAATACGGAAACATAACAGTGCTCTGTATCAGAAGCACCGACACCCTCCGTAATACTGTCCCCTAAAAAATAAATCTTTTTGCCTTTTAATTCCATGATAAATTGTCTCCCCTTTTTGTGTGACTGCAGCTTATGCGCTGCTTGCAGCAGGCAGTTAGTATTCTCCGTTATCATAGTCTTTTCGGGGAAGATGTGCAAGGCATTTTGCAAATGGCGTATCCGGCATTCGCAAACGGCTGCAAAGTATGGTATACTTGACTATAGTTCACTCGTGGCTTTGTGAGCATCGTAGATGCGATTTTGCGAATGGCGCGTGTGAACTGTAAAAACAACAATCCCAGTCTAACGATGAGAGGAAAAAGCGATGTCGCTGCAGTTTATCACAGGCGCGTCCGGCGCCGGGAAAAGTACCTATATTTATCGGCAAATCATTGCCCGTTCCGAAAAAGAACCGGAGGGGCGTTTTTTTATCCTTGTGCCCGACCAATTTACGATGCAGACACAGAAGGATCTGGTCAGTCTGCATGACCGGAAAGGGATTATGAATATCGACGTCCTGAGCTTCGGACGTCTGACGCACCGCATTTTTGAGGAGATGGGCGCAAATCGGCTTCCGATGCTGGACGATACGGGAAAAAGTCTGATTATCCGGCGTGTGGCGGCGGGGAAGAAAGAAAAGCTTCCGGTGCTGGGCGGCAGGCTTGGACAGACAGGCTATATCCATGAGGTAAAATCGGCGATTTCGGAATTTATGCAGTACGGAGTCGGTTTGCAGGAGCTTGACCAGCTGACGGAGTTTTCGAAAAAACGAGGGCAATTATACTATAAATTAAAAGATCTGCGGACGGTTTACGAGGGGTTCCAGAAGTTCATCCGGGAAAAATATCTGACGACGGAGGAATCTCTGGAGGTGCTGGCGTCGTATGTGCCGCAGTCGAAGCTGTTGAAGGACAGCGTGATTGTATTCGATGGGTTTACGGGCTTTACGCCGGTACAGAACCGGGTCATCGCAGAGCTGATGAAGCAGGCAAAAGAAGTGATCGTCACAGTTACCCTCGGAAGTGGGGAAAATCCATGGGAGGAAATCCGGGAGCAGGAGCTTTTTTCCATGAGCAAAAAGACGATACAGACGCTTGCAAAGCTTGCACGGGATGTAGAGATTCCCATCGCGGACGTCGTTGAAATTGCACCGAAATGTTCGCCGCGGTTTTCGGAAAAAGGAATGCTGCAGCATCTGGAAAAATACCTGTTCCGCTATCCGGTGTGCGTGTGGAAGCCTGCGCCTGCAGAAATGAGCACGCAAAGTGCTTCGGCTGGAATGGCGGCGCAGGAATGTGCAGAGACTGGCGGGCAGGAGCGGTTCGCGGCGCAGAACACTGCGTCTGGTTTGCCGTCCGTGCAGATCCGCCTTCTTGAAGCCTCCACACTGCGGGAGGAGGTGCGCCAGATCTGTATCGCAATCCGGCGGCTCGTGACGCAGCAGAATTACTGTTATCGGGATATCGCGGTCATCTGCGGGGATTACACCTCATATGCAAGCTGCATCGAGCAGGAGTTTGCGGCATTCGGCATTCCGGTCTATCTGGATCAGACGCGGGGCGTCACCTTGAATCCGTTTATCGAGTATATAAAAAGCGCACTGCAGGTACGAGTAAAGAACTATAGTTATGAATCTGTTTTCCACTATCTGCGCAGCGGTCTGGCGGATTTTACGCCGGAGGAAACGGATCGGCTGGAGGTTTATGTCCGGGCGTTGGGCATCCGTGGGCGGAAAAAATGGGAGACGCTGTTTGTGTATCCGACGGAAAATATGCTGGACGCAAAGGCTGAGCTGGCGCAGCTGAATGCGCTGCGGGAGCGGCTGGTTTTGGGGCTTGCGCCGTTGTATGGAAAATACAAAACGACGAAGGAGTACGCACAGGGGTTGTATGAGTTTATCGCGCAGAGTAAAATCCAGCAGAAGCTAAAAAGCTTCGAGCAGCGCTTTGCAGAGGCGGGAGATCCGGTGCGGGAGCGGGAGTATGCGCAGATTTACCGTCTGGTGATGGATCTGCTCGATCAGATCGTGAGTCTGGTTGGGGAAGAGGAGACGACGGTAGAGGAATTTGCAAAGCTTCTGGAAGCCGGATTCGAAGAGCTGCAGGTCGGCACGATTCCTCAGAATGTGGACCGCGTGGTGGCGGGGGATATGGAGCGGACGCGTTTAAAACAGGTGAAGGCGCTGTTTTTTGCAGGCGTAAATGACGGCAATATTCCGGGCAACGCGGGAAACGGAGGAATTATTTCCGACCTCGACCGGGAATTTTTAACCGGCTCCGGGCAGGAGCTTGCGCCGTCGCCGCGGCAGCAGATGTACATTCAGCGGTTTTATTTGTATTTGAATATGACAAAGCCATCCGAGCTTTTGGTGCTTTCCTGGGCGCGGATGAATCTGGAAGGAAGGGCGCTGCGAAAGAGCTTTCTGGTGGGTCAGGTGCAGCGGCTGTTTCCGACGATTCCGACAGAAAAGCCGGAGCTGGAGCCCATGCTTTTGCAGGTGCAGTCTTTTTCGGATGGACGGGAATATCTTGCAAATGGACTTAGAAGCTATGCGGATGGGCTGTTGGATGAGGCAGCGGAGCGGGAGTTTCTGACGCTGTACCGGGTTTACCAGCGGCAGGATGTGTACCGGCTGTGGAGCGGACAGCTGACGGATACGGCATTTTTTTCCTATCAGGAGCCATCCCTTGGAAAAGCAGTGGCAGCAGCGCTTTACGGGCAGACGATTTCCGGAAGCGTCAGCCGTCTGGAGCAGTTCGCGGCGTGCGCTTATGCCCATTTTCTGCGCTATGGCATGAAATTAAAGGAGCAGGAAGAGTTCGCATTTGAAGCGGTGGACATGGGAAATCTCTACCATGGCGTGCTGGAAATTTTTGCGGAAAAACTAAAGGAGATCGGCAAAAGCTGGTTTGATTTTACAGAGGAAGAGGGCGAGCGGCTGGTGGACGAGGCGGTGGATGCGTATGCGGTGACATATCATCACACGGTGCTGTTTGACAGCGCGAGAAACGCCTATATCGTGCAGCGGATCAAGCGGATTTTAAAACGGACGGTAAGCGCCATGCAGTATCAGCTCAAAAAAGGCAGCTTTGTGCCGGAGAAGTTCGAGGTTTCGTTTTCGGTGCTGGAGGAGTTGGATGCGGTCAATATCGCGCTTTCTGAGCAGGAAAAAATGCGGCTGCGCGGCAGGATCGACCGTGTGGATATGAAAGAAGACCGGGAGCATGTTTATGTCAAGGTCGTGGATTATAAGTCCGGCAGCAGGGAGTTTTCGCTGGCAGCGCTGTATTACGGGCTGCAGCTGCAGCTTGTTGTATACATGAATGCTGCGATGGAAATTGCCGGAAAAAAGCATCCGGAGAAAGAAATTGTCCCGGCGGCGATGCTGTATTACCGGGTGCAGGATCCGATGATTGAGATGCCGGAGGGCGAGCCTTCGGCGGAGGAGGTCAATGCGCAGGTGCTGCGCGCCCTGCGGACAACCGGCATTGTGAATGCCAGGGAGGATGTTGTCGAGGGGCTGGATCAGGGCTTTTCAGGGCGTTCGGATGTGGTGCCGCTGGAACGGAAAAAGGACGGCAGCTTTTCGGCGCGTTCGAGCGTTTTGGAAGAGACGGATTTTCAGGCGGTATCGGCATTTGTGGAGCAGAAAATCCGGCAGGCGGGACGACAGATTTTGGATGGAAAAATCGCATTGGACCCGTATGAGCAGGGCAACAGAAACGCCTGCGAATACTGCGCGTACCAGAAAGTGTGCGGATTTGACAAAAAGATCGACGGGTTTGTAATGCGCGAGCTGGAAAACCTGAAAGAAGACGAAGCGATGGAGCTTATCAGAAAGGAGGTCGCCGATGGGAATGAAGTTCACGGAGGATCAGCAGCGGGTCATTGATCTGAGAAACTGTAATATTTTGGTGTCGGCGGCGGCAGGCTCCGGCAAAACGGCGGTGCTGGTCGAGCGGATTGTAGAGCTGGTCTCCGGTTCAGGATGCGATTCGGCGCGGGCAGTGGATATTGACCGGTTACTGATCGTAACGTTTACGAATGCGGCGGCAGCACAGATGCGGGAGCGAATTACGAAGGCACTGTCCGACCGCGCAGAGGCAGAGCCGGACAACGAGCATATAAAAAAGCAGCTGATGCTGATCCACAATGCGAAGATCATGACCATCCACAGCTTTTGTTTATATCTGATCAAAAATCATTTCAACGATATCGGTCTCGACCCGGATTTTCGGACGGCGGACGAGGGCGAAATACGCCTGTTGAAGCAGGAGGTTTTGTCAGAGCTCCTGGAAGAGCAGTTCGCGCTGGGACGGCAGGAATTTACCGACTGCGTGGAATATTTTGCCTACGATGGTCGGGAAAAACGGCTGGAAGAGCTGATCGAACGGTTATATACCTTTTCCGGAAGCTATCCTTTCCCGGAAAAATGGCTGCGGCAGCACCGCATGGATTATCATGTGGAGACGTTTGAGGAGCTTGTAAAAACAGAGTGGTTTGCAGGCATGATGCAGGAAATTTCGGCCCTGCTTCAGGAATGCAAAGAGCAGGAAAAAGCTGCGCTGAAGGTGTGCGAGGAGCCGGATGGACCGTATTTTTACGCTGCAGCGCTGGAACAGGATCAGGAGCTGATTACAGGGCTGGAACAGGAGCTGGCGAGGGTGGTGCAGGCAGCATCAGAATCAGAGCAGTCTGTGGCATCTGCAGAAAGGGACACGTCCGTTGCAGAAGACGCTTTCGAAGCCCTTGCAGCGCGGGTGCAGGGCATTTCCTACGCCCGCATGGCACCAAAAAAGGATGACAGCGTGTCGGCAGAAAAGCGGGAGCTGGTCAAGGCGATGCGGGAGCGTGTGAAAAGCCTTTTGGGGACGCTTTCCGAAAAATATTTCGTATCCGGCCCGAAGCAGTGGCTTGCAGAATGCAGACAGGCGGACGCAGCGCTGTGCGAGCTGGTGGATCTGGCGCTTTTGTTCGGAGAAAGACTGACGGAGAAAAAGCGGGAAAAGAACCTGCTGGACTTTGAGGACATGGAGCATCTGGCACTGCAGATTCTGTTAAAGGAAGAGGAAAACGGACAGATGGTGCCGTCGGATACGGCGCTGGAATACCGGGAACAGTTCGTAGAGATTCTGATCGACGAGTATCAGGACAGCAACCTCGTGCAGGAATTTCTCTTACAGAGTATTTCCGGCGAGGACGACGGGCGATTTAACCGGTTTATGGTAGGTGACGTCAAGCAGAGCATTTACAAATTCCGTCTTGCACGGCCGGAGTTGTTTTTGGAAAAATTTGCGACCTATCAAAAAGAAGACGGAAACTGCGTCCGTGTGGACTTAAAGCAGAACTTTCGAAGCCGCCATGAGGTGACGGACTGCGTCAACGACCTGTTTTTACAGCTGATGCACCGAGAGCTTGGCGGAGTGGAATACGACGCGGATGCGGCGCTGTACCCGGCGGCGCAGTTCCCGGAGGGGGATGGCGAAGCAGCGGACGCGCGGGAGAAGGGCGTAGCGCTCGGTAGCGAAGAAAAGCAGGGGAGTGCTGTGCCGGTGAGTACGGCTTGCGAAGCCTCGATCGCCCGCTCCCCTTACGAGCCGGAGCTTTGCATTGCTGCAATATCCGGCGAAAAGGGTGAAGACCCGAAGGAGCTGGAAGCGAAAATGATCGCCGGAAAAATCCGCGAAATCGTTGGAAAGCTCCCGGTGCGGGACAGCGAAAGCGGACAGCTGCGCCCGGCGCGGTATCAGGATATCGTGATTTTGCTGCGGACGACATCCGGCTGGGACGAGACGTTTAAAAAGATACTGGAAGAAAATGCCATTCCGGTCTTTGTGACGTCCAAGACGGGGTATTTTGCGGCGACGGAGGTGCAGACGGTTTTGAATTTCCTGCGTGTGCTGAACAATCCGCTGCAGGAAATTCCACTGTTCGGCGTACTCAAATCGGTGCTGTTTGGATTCAGCGATGCGCAGCTGGCGACGCTGCGCGCACTGGATGAGACGGGAAAACGCTGCCTGTACGATTGCGTGAAGCTGGCGGCGGGAGAAGGAGAAAGTGGTGAAGGCAGCGTAGGATATGGCAGCGGAAGCAATGGTGCCGATGCCTCCCTTCGCGAAAAATGCTGCAGCTTTCTTTCCTTTTTAAACCGCTACCGCGAGTACGCGGTCTATCTGCCGATTCACAAGCTGATGGAGCAGTTTTTGGAGGAAACGGGCTATCTGTACACGGTCAGCGCACTGCCGGGAGGTGTGCAGCGCAGAATCAACGTGGAAATGCTGCTGACGCGGGCAGAAAGCTTTGAAAAGACGAGTTATTCCGGTTTGTTTCATTTTATCCGGTACATGGAACAGCTGGAAAAATATGACATAGATTACGGCGAAACGGGCGCGTCGGACGAAAACGCGGATGTCGTGCGAATCATGAGCATTCACAAGAGCAAGGGGTTGGAATTTCCGGTATGCTTTGTGTCGGGACTGTCGAAACGCTTTAACCGGCAGGACAGCGTAGCTCCGGTGCTGATGGATATGGATTTGGGACTGGCGATCGACTGGGTGGATCCGACAGCACGGATCCGACATACGACGCTGAAAAAAAATGTGCTGGCGCGCAAATTAAATGCCGACAGCATGGGAGAAGAACTGAGAGTTCTATATGTTGCGCTGACGCGTGCGGAGGAAAAGCTGATTCTGACCGGAACCTGTAAAGAAGACAAGCTGCCCCGGGAGGATGCTGCACAGGGTGCGTATGGCTATTCGGCGCTGCGGCTGCAGGAAGCGTCTTCCTATTATGATCTGGTGCTTCCGGCATGGCAGTCCGTCGGACGTCGGCTTCAGATCTGTACGCAGGAAGAACTGCTGCAGGCAGAGCTTGTGCGTGCGTCCTTGGGATACAACAGCAGGCAGAAGCTTTTTGAGGAAGCCGGAAAAGAGCCGGAGGCGGCAGAGCTTGCGCTGTGCGAGCGCCTGCAGAAGCCCTATGCACATGAAAACCTGGCGGGACTTTTTGTCAAAACAACCGTTTCCGAGCTGAAAAAAGAAGGCATGCAGGAGGAAGCTGCGGAAGGGCTCGAGCTGTTCCCGGAGGAAGAGGTCGTGCCGTATCTGCCACAGTTTGTCAGGGAACAGGAAGAAACCGTGAGCGGGACGACACGGGGAAGTGCGTACCACAGACTGCTGGAGATTTTCCCCTTTGAACGGCAGGAAACCTGGACGGCGGAAAAAATCCGTACGGTCATCGAAGAATACAAAGCAGACCGAAGGCTGTCGGAGGAATATGCTGCTGCGATCAATGTATACAAGATCCGGGCATTTTTACAGACGCCTCTTGCAGCGCGCATGGCAAAGGCTGCCCGAAGCAACAGACTGCACCGGGAGCAGCCCTTTGTGCTGGGGCTTTCGGCAAACCGTTTAAATACAGACTTTCCGGAGGATGAAACCGTGCTGATCCAGGGAATTATCGATGTTTATCTGGAGGAAGAGGACGGCATCGTGCTGGCAGATTATAAGACCGATCTGGTAAAAGACCCGAAGGAGCTGATTTTGCGCTACCGGGTTCAGCTGGACTATTATGAGGAAGCACTTGTGCGGCTGACCGGAAAATGCGTGAAGGAAAAGCTGATCTATTCCTTCGGGCTGGAACAGGAGATTACACTGTAAGATGGAAGAATTTTATTATCAGAAAATGGACAGGCAGAAGCAGGCCGTGTATCACGGCATGCTGCAGGGCGTCCGGCAGCTGGCGGATCAGATTCAGCTGCCGCGTGTGGATGGAAAAGAGCTGTATGACATTTTTTTCCAGATGCGGCTGGATCACCCGGAAATATTCTGGGTGGTCGGGTTTTCATGGAAATATTACCCCGACTCCCCGAACCTGATTTTCGTGCCGGAATATCTGTTTGAAAAAGGAAAAATCAAAGAGCATCAGATAGCGCTGACATCGCGGGTGGAAAAGCTTGCACGGCAGGCGCAGGGACTTTCGGAGTGGGAAAAAGAAAAATATGTACACGATTTTATATGTGAAAATGTACGGTATGACAAGTTAAAGAAGCCGTATTCTCATGAAATCATCGGACCGCTGGGGCAGGGCGTAGGCGTCTGCGAGGGAATTGCAAAGGCGGTCAAGGTGCTCTGCGACGCCCTCGGGCTATGGTGTATGATTGCTATTTGCGGCAACAATCCGGAAAAAGGCATCAAATACCGCCACACCTGGAATATCGTGCGCATCGGCGGGCAGTATTATCATCTGGATGCGACATTTGACAATAGTCTGACCAGAGGGGCGCGGGAGGATGCCGAGTACCGTTACGATTATTTTAACCTCGACGATAAGGCGATGTTCCGCGACCATGAGCCGCTGATCGCGCCGGCGCCGGCGTGCACGGACAATGGACATTTTTATTATAAGGAAAAGAAGCTTTCCTTTACGAAAATGGAGGAGGTCAAAAAGCGCGCGCAGCAGGCGGTAAAAAAAGGAAAAGTCCTGACGTTTCACTGGCGCGGTTCGTATCTGACGAGGGACGTGCTGAGGGAAATCCTGAATGTGCTGGAAGACGCCGGAAAAGAAAAATCGAAGCTGCCCCATATTTACGCGAATGCAGCGCAGGCGGTATTTCGGGTGTGCTATTCCGATATCGACACGCTTACGCCGGAGGTTGTGCTGGAAGATGCGAATGAGGGAGAAAAGACAGAAAAGGGATTGAAAAATCCGGAGTGATTCGTTATAGTAAGAACGTGGTTTTCCACAAATAAATACTTATGAGGAGGATTTACTCATGGATAAGAAGTTTGGCATCAAGCATGTCGTAGCGATGGGTATCGGAACCGCGCTGTTCGTTGTTTTAACCAACGTGCAGATCCCGGTTGGTTTCATCCCGAACACAGCTCTGCAGACCCGAGCAGCGGTACTTGCATTTTTCTCCGCTATTTTTGGCCCCGTTGTAGGCGGTGCCATCGGTCTGATCGGTCATGCACTGGGTGATGCAGTATTTTACGGAAGCGTATGGTGGAGCTGGGTATTCCCGGACGCTGTATTCGGCATCATCGTTGGCCTGTTTGCTGCGAAGTATAAAGTAAAAGAGGGCAGCTTCGGCGGCAAGGAGATCGGTCTGTTCAATATCGTACAGGTTGTTGCAAATGCACTGGCATGGATTCTGGTTGCTCCGGTTCTGGACATCGTAATTTATGCGGAGCCTGTAAATAAGGTATTCACACAGGGCGTGGCTGCTTTTGTTGCAAATGTAATTATCATCGGCATTCTGGGAACTCTGCTGTTAGTTGCCTACTCCAAGGTCGGCGCAAAGTCCGGAAGCCTTTCTAAAGAGGACTGATACATGACTCCGATCATCGAGTTTAAAAACTATACTTTTAAATATCGATCACAGTCAGAGCCTACACTCCGGGACATTGACCTTAGGGTCAATCCCGGAGAGAAGGTTTTAATCGTGGGACCGTCCGGGTCGGGAAAATCGACTCTGGTGCACTGCATCAACGGGATGGTTCCTTTTTCATACCCTGGCGAAAGCAGCGGAACTTTGACTGTGGGCGGTAAAGATCCTGCGAAAACCGGTATTTTTGGAATGTCCAAAATCGTCGGTACGGTGCTGCAGGATACAGACGGCCAGTTTATCGGCCTGACGGTTGCAGAAGATGTTGCTTTTGCACTGGAAAACGACTGCGTAGAGCAGGAAGAGATGTTCCGCGCAGTAGACGAAGTGGCAGAGGTTGTTGATATCAAAGCCCTTCTCGGCAATGCACCGACGGAGCTTTCCGGCGGACAGAAACAGAGAGTTTCCATGGCAGGCGTGCTGGTAGATGATGTGGATATCCTGCTGTTTGATGAGCCGCTGGCAAACCTTGACCCGGCGACCGGCAAGCGGGCTATCGACCTGATCGACCGGATCTGCCGGGAGCGCGACAAGACGGTTATCATTATCGAACACCGGTTAGAGGATGCCCTTTACCGGGATGTGGACAGAATTGTGGTGATCGGGGACGGAAGGGTTGTAGCGGATATAACGCCGGACGAGCTGCTTGCCTCCGATATTCTGATTCAGGAGGGCATCCGTGAGCCACTGTATGTGACGGCGCTCAAACATGCGGGATGTCAGGTTGCGGCAAAGGATCATCCTCAGCATATCGAGACGATGAATCTGGAGCCTTATCAGGAAAAGGTAAGGGCCTGGTTCGAGAAGGTTTCCCTGCCGGAGATTCAAGGAGAGGAAAAGCCGGCCCTCGAAGTGCTGGATCTGGACTTTTCCTATATTACAGGCAAACCGATCCTGTCGGATATTCATTTCCGTATTAACAAAGGGGAAATGCTCGCAATTGTCGGTAAAAACGGCGCGGGCAAGAGTACGCTGTCAAATCTGATCTGCGGCTTTATCCTTCCGGATCACGGTAAGATCCTGTTAAATGGCAGTGATATTGCGGACAAATCCATCAAGGAGCGCGGCGAGGCCATCGGGCTTGTCATGCAGAACCCGAACCAGATGATTTCCAAGCCGATGATTTTTGATGAAGTGGCACTGGGACTGCGGGTCCGGGGCGTGCCGGAGGAAGAGGTAAAGGAACGGGTTTACGAAAAGCTAAAGATCTGCGGTCTGTATCCCTTCCGGAACTGGCCGGTTTCTGCGCTGAGCTTTGGTCAGAAAAAGCGTGTGACCATCGCTTCGATCCTCGTCATGAATCCGGAGATCTTGATTCTGGACGAGCCGACGGCAGGACAGGATTACCGTCATTATACGGAAATTATGGAATTTTTAAAGCACTTAAATGAGACCCTTGGCATTACGATTATCATGATCACACATGACATGCATCTGATGCTGGAATATACCGACCGTGCGATCGTTATCGCAGACGGCGAGCTGATTGCGGATGACAAGCCGGCAAAGGTGCTGACGGATGAAGCAGTTGCAGACCGTGCTTATCTGAAAAAGACGTCGCTGTACGATCTGGCGGTGCGCTGTGGCATTGAGGATGCGTCCGGCTTTGCAGAGCGGTTTATTTATTATGAAAGGCAGGTGAGAGCGGATGGCAGGCAGAATTCTGACGTACAGTGAAAAAGATACCTGGATCCATCGGCTTTCCGGCGTTTCTAAAATGATCTTTTTCCTGCTCTGGTCGCTGACCGGTATGCTGACCTATGACACGAGAGTGCTGATGGTTATGCTGATCTGCAGTCTGGTGATCTTTAAGGTTTCTCATACGGAATGGAAGCAGGTCGGGACAGTATTTCAGTTTATTTTGCTGTTTTTGTGTATCAACCTATTTGCGATCTGGCTGTTTTCCCCGAACCAGGGGACGGTGATCTACGGCACAAAAACGGAGCTTTTACACCTGTTTGGCAATCATAATATCACAAAGGAACAGCTGTTTTACCAGTTTAATATCTTGCTGAAGTATCTGACAGTAACGCCGGTGGTACTGATGTTTATCGTGACGACCAACCCGAGCGAGTTTGCGGCAAGCTTAAATCGTATGGGTGTCAGCTACAACGTGGGCTACGCCATCGCCATCGCACTGCGCTACATCCCGGATGTTCAGTCGGACTTTACCAAGATCAAGCATGCGCAGGAGGCGCGGGGCATCGAGATGAGCAGCAAGACATCCCTCTGGACGAGAATCAGGCGGATGAGCACGATTATTTTCCCGCTGCTGTTTTCCAGCATGGATCGTATCGATGTGGTCAGCAATGCCATGGAGCTGCGGGGCTTCGGTAAAAATAAAAAACGTACCTGGTATATGGGAAAGAAGCTGGTACGAAATGACTATCTGACGATTGGATTTGCGGTAGTATTTATGGCGGTTGCTCTGACGATTACATTTGCGGATGGCAGCCGTTTCTGGAATCCATTCCAGTAAAAAAACGCGGAGCTGTGGGACACGGGTATCCCGTTTTTAGAAAAAATTCGGGGCATGGGCAAATTGGGCGCAGCGCTCCGGGAAAATAGAATCAGGGGATGCAGCGGATTTTTTATCGGCTGCGGAAAGGGGAATGTATGATTTACACACTGGAAAATGACAGCCTGAAGGTTCAGGTAAACTCCCACGGCGGCGAGCTGTGGTCGATTCAGACAAAGGACGGGGCCGAATATCTCTGGCAGGGCGATGAGACTTACTGGAAAGACCGCGCATTGAATCTGTTTCCGTATATCGCGCGTCTGACTGAGGGCAAATATATGCTGGATGGCAAGACCTACGAAATGCCGATCCACGGCTTTGTTAATTCTTCCGATCTGGAAGTAGAAGAGCATACGGCACAGAGACTGGTGCTGAAGCTGACAGACAGCGAGAATACGAGAGAAATGTATCCCTTTGCGTTTGTTTACTGGCTGACCTATGAGCTTGTCGGCAACAAATTAAATGTTACTTTTGCGGTAGAAAATAATGACAAAAAGGTGATGTATTTCGGCGTCGGCGGTCATCCGGGCTTTGCCGTTCCGCTGGAAAAAGGCCTTGAATTTGAGGATTACTGCTTACAGTTTGAAGCTCCCGGGAATCCGATCCGCGTTGGTTTTTCTGAGGACTGCTTCGTAAATGGCGAGGACAGCGAGTTTATTTTATCTGACGGCGGTAAGCTGCCACTTGCACACAACCTGTTCGATCAGGATGCGATCGTGCTGACTGATATGGCGAAGGCAGTGACCCTGTGCAGTGAAAAAGGAACAAGAAGCGTGCGCGTATCCTATCCGCAGATGAATTTCCTAGGGATCTGGCATATGCCGTTTACCGATGCGCCCTATGTTTGCATCGAGCCCTGGTCTGCGCTTCCTTCCCGCAAGGGCAGGATCGAAGACCTTTCTAAGCAGCCCAACCTGGTTCATTTGCCTGCAGGCGAGCGGTATGAAAATACCTGGAGTATTGAGATTTTCTGAATTTTGAAGAACCGTGAAAAGGAATGTGCCTTGGCACATTCTTGCGCCGAGTGCGCGGTTGCTTCGGCAACCATCTACCGCGCCGAGTGCGCATCCTCGCGGAGTGTTTCTTATCGCATGGAAACGAAGTTTTCCGTACGATAAAAAAGAATCCGGCGTCAGACAGCGATAGGACTGTGCGCCGGATTCTTTTTTTATAAATCTGAAATGCTCGCAGAGCGTGCGCTTTATCTCTGTGTCGCCATGGTTTTTAATTGTCCCATGACCTTTTTGACCGGAGGCAGGTAGAGGATGATCAGTGTCAGCACCGCTTCCACGGACAGATAGATGCCGTTGTAAACCAGGGAATAGACCGGTGCGGACATGCCGTAGTCTGCAGCGTAAGCGCCGAAGAAGATCATACCGGATAAAAATGCGAAGAAATAACGACCGAGTACACCTGCGATATAGCCCTTCACCAGACCGTTTTTCGATTTGGAAAACAGGCCGGATAAGCCGAGCGCACCGAATGCGAAGATGTAATCAACGAGCATCTGCGGTATGCTGATGATATACGGATCGCTGACCAGCTGTAAAAAGCCGTAGGCGATGGCGGTCATCAGTCCGGCACGCAGACCGTACCAATAGCCGATCAGGACTAAGAACAGCATGGAAAATAAAGTGATGGAGCCGCCGAAGGGCAGATGGAACAGCTTGATTTCGGAAGTGACAAAGGCAGCAGCTATCGCCATTGCGGAAAATGCCAGCTGACGTGCGGAAAATTTGGGCTGCTTCACAGAATTGCCGATAAAGCAGGCCAGCAGCAAAAGCGCCAGCATGAGGACAACCAGTGCGGTATAACCGGCAGTGGTCAGCTGATAAGTCGTTCCCCATTCATCCGTGATGGGGATTGCAAAAAAATTGGACATAAAAAAACCTCCTTGTGTGCACAGGAGGGGACGAAAAACAGGACAGATAAAAATCTGTCACATGTGCCTCCCTACGCCGGTATTATCCGGTTCAGGTGATGAGGGTCAGAAATCCGGGCGGATATTCAGTCTCAGCAATCGCTCCCCTGGCAATAGTATGAAATTCTGAAATGGAAAAAGAAACGCGTTTTGCGAGCTTTCGCCATTCCACTGCTTATGATAGTCGGGTTGAGGGAGAGTGTCAAGCTTTTTTCGAAGCTGCGGAACCTTGACCTGCGCATTGTGAAAGTTCACCCGCGCCATTCGCAAAAGCGCGTCTTCGACGCTCCCCGCTGCTTCGCAGCTCCTTTTGCTCATAACATGGCGCTCCCTTCGTCCCTTCCTGCAGGCTGATTTTCATGCGAGCATGAAATCAGCCTGCAGGAAGGGACGAGTGAACTGGGAATAAAATTAGGGCTTGTAACCGTTTCGGATTGGGAATATACTAATATACTGAATTGACAAAAAGATAAAAACGACAAAAGGATTGCGAATGAATTGAATAACGATAATTACAAAAAATGGTTCATTGGACTGGCAGGCGGGGTTGTAGTCCTTGCAGGAGTGCTGACCAGTTCGTTTTATGTGTCTTATGCAAAGGTAAAAGGAGAACTGACCCAGACCAGCGCCGAGCTGTTAAACGCACAGAGTCAGGTGGAGGATCTGACAAAGGAGCTGGAAGAAAGCAGCAATGCAGAGGAAGAAACCCGGGAAGGCTATGTGACCGTCATGCTGCAGGACGGCGAGAAAGAGGATCTGCCGGAAATTCCATTTTCTGTAGATCTGGAGGACTGGAACTATGTGCTGGTCAATGAAAAAAATCCGCTGCGGCAGGATTTTGAGGTAGATCTGGCCAAGACGGACAATGGGAAGTATGTGGACAGGCGGATTCAGAAAGCCCTTGAGATGATGCTGGCGGACGGCAAAAAGGAAGGGCTGCCCCTGATGGTTTGTTCCGCTTACCGCGATTATCAAAAGCAGGATCAGCTGATGGACAACTCTATCGCAAAATTCGTGAGGGGCGGCATGAGCTATAAGGACGCTTTTTTCAAGACAAAGGAAGAAATCGCCCTCACCGGTGCGAGCGAGCATCACACCGGTCTCGCTGTGGATATTGTAGGCAAAAATCATCAGGGCCTGGATAAATCCCAGGCTTCCACCAAAGAGGCGATCTGGTTAAACGAGCACGCTGCAGAATATGGTTTTATTCTCCGTTTCCCGCAGGACAAGGTGGAGATCACCGGGATTTCCTATGAATCCTGGCATTTCCGCTACGTTGGGGAAGAGGCGGCGAAGTTTATGAAGGAAAATAACCTGTGCCTGGAGGAGTTTGTAGAGCTTGCAAAGGCACAACAGGCGCAGGAGGCGTTAAAAGAAGCGGAGATGGAGTAGGGATACTGCATCAGAAAGAGAGGAGCTGTCATGGCAGACTGGGAAGCAAATGTACGCAGGGTTGTCCCCTACACACCGGGAGAGCAGCCCAAACGAAATGACATCATTAAGTTAAACACCAACGAATGCCCGTATCCGCCTGCGCCGGGTGTGGCAAAAGCGCTGCTGGAGTTTGAAGCGGATAAGCTGCGGCTGTATCCCGATCCGGCGGCCCTTGAGCTGCGGGAAGCGATTGCAGCAGCGGTTTCTATTCCAGAGCACCCGGTTGCAGCAGACCAGGTGTTTGTAGGCGTCGGCTCCGACGATGTGCTGGCGCTGGCATTTCTGACCTTTTTTAACAGCAAAAAACCGATTCTGTTCCCGGACATCACCTATTCCTTTTATGATGTCTGGGCAGATCTGTATGGCATTCCCTATCGGACGCCTGAACTGGATGAAAGGTTCCGTCTGAAAAAAGAGGACTACCTGACCGAAAACGGCGGCATTATTTTTCCGAACCCCAACGCACCGACGGGTTTGATGGAGAATCTGGATACGATCGAGGAGATCGTGGCAAAAAATCCCGATTCCGTTGTGATTGTGGACGAGGCCTATGTGGATTTCGGGGGTGTGAGCGCCCTGCCTCTTGTGGATAAGTATGAAAATCTGCTCATTGTGCAGACGTTTTCGAAGTCGCGGGCACTTGCGGGTATGAGAATCGGCTTTGCGATCGGTCAAAAGAAGCTGATTTCCTATTTAAATGATGTCAAATTTTCCTTCAACTCCTATACAATGAACCGCCTGACAATTGCCTGCGGAAAGGCATGCGTAGAGGATCGTGGGTATTTTCAGGAGATTACGGGGAAAATCGTGGCGACCCGGGAATGGACGAAGCAGAAGCTGGCAGAGCTGGGCTTTACGTTCCCGGATTCGAAGGCGAACTTTATTTTCGCAACGCATAAAACTGTCCCGGCGCAGGAGTTATTCGAAAACCTGAAAACAGCCGGAATTTATGTGCGATATTTCAAAAAGCCCAGAATCGACAACTATCTGCGGATTACAGTCGGTACGCAGGCAGAGATGGAGCGGCTGGTCGAAGTGCTGGCAGAGCTGGTGAAATAGGGCGCGGCAGAGGGAGCATGGATAACGAATGGAAATGTATGAGGATTTTGCGTTAGTTTATGATCGGTTCATGGATGAAACGCCCTATGAAGAATGGTGTCAGTTTGTAGTCGGACGCCTGAAACAGGATCAGATCACGGACGGAATCCTGCTGGATCTCGGCTGTGGCACGGGCTCCATGACGGAGCTTCTGGCAAAGCAGGGCTACGACATGATCGGCGTCGATCTGTCAGACAGCATGCTGGACATTGCAATAGAGAAGCGTGCGCAGTCCGGTCATAATATTTTGTATCTGCAGCAGGATATGCGGGAATTTGAGCTTTACGGAACGGTCCGGGCGGTGATCTGTCTGTGCGACTCGTTAAATTATCTACTGGAAGAAGACGACTTACTGACAACTTTTAAACTGGTAAACAACTATCTTGACCCGAATGGGCTTTTTATCTTTGATTTTAATACGGTTTATAAATACGAAACAGTCATCGGGGACAGCACGATTGCGGAAAACCGGGAGGACTGCAGCTTTATCTGGGAAAATTATTATACGGCGGAGGATCAGATCAACGAATATGATCTGACGATTTTTGTGAAACAGCAAAAAGACCTGTTCCGCAAATTTACGGAGACCCATCTGCAGCGCGGCTATACGCTGGAAACGATGAAACGGCTCGTGGAACAGTCCGGGCTGATTTTTGTCGAGGCACTGGATGCAGACACGCATGGCAGTGTAACGGAGACGAGTGAGCGGATCTATGTGATCGCGCGGGAGCACGGAAAAAATCCGGCATAAGAAATGAAATATCTGCGCAGTGCAGAAAAGCTATGGGACGAAAAGCGCAGCGTGGAAATGGCAGAGCTTACCGCGAGGTAAGCCTGAGGAATGGAGGAGCTATGGGAGATTATATGGTACGCGCGACGGCGGCGAATGCACAGGTGCGCGCGTTTGCAGTGACAACAAAGGAGCTTGTGGAGACAGCGAGACAGGCACACAACACCAGCCCGGTAGTAACGGCGGCGTTGGGACGTTTGCTGACAGCCGGCGTGATGATGGGCAGCATGTTAAAGGGCGACGACGATCTTTTAACCCTGCAGGTTCGCGGCGATGGTCCAGTTCGCGGTATGACCGTGACGGCAAACGCCAAGGGCGAGGTCAAGGGCTATGCGACGGTGCCGGACGTCATCCTGCCTGCGAATGCGAAGGGCAAGCTCGACGTTGGAGGGGCGGTCGGCAGGGGAACGCTCTCTGTCATCCGTGACCTCGGCTTAAAGGAACCCTATGTGGGACAGACAGCCCTGGTGACAGGAGAGATCGGGGATGACCTGACCTCGTATTTTGCAACCTCCGAGCAGACGCCTTCTTCGGTGGGCCTGGGAGTTTTGATGGAAAAGACGAATACCGTGCGCTGTGCAGGGGGCTTTATCATTCAGCTGATGCCCTTTGCAGAGGAAGAGACGATTTCGAAGCTGGAGCACAACCTGTCGCTGATCAATTCTGTGACGGCGCTGCTCGACCAGGGAATGACACCGGAGCAGCTGTTAGAGCGGGTGCTGGACGGCTTTGATGTGGAAATTACCGACCGGATGCCCTGCAGCTTTACCTGCAACTGCAGCAAGGAACGGGTGGAAAAAGCGCTGATTTCCATCGGCAAAAAAGAATTGCAGGAGATGATCGACGAGGACAAGCCGATCGAGGTAAACTGTCATTTCTGCGGCAAAACCTATAGGTTTGACGTGGATGAGCTGAAAGAGATGGAGAAAAAATCCCGATGAAAGACGGTTTTTTAAAAGTTGCGGCGGCAGCACCGAAAATCCGGGTTGCCGATCCTGCATGGAATGCGCAGGAAATCTGCAAAGTTCTGGATGCCTGTTATGAACAGCGTGCAAAGCTGATCGTTTTGCCGGAGCTGTGTCTGACCGGATATACCTGTCAGGATCTGTTTTTGCAGGAACGCCTGCTGGAAGAAAGCCTGGAAGGGCTGCAGACGGTGCTGGAGCATACGAAAGGGCACGATGCGCTGACCTTTGTGGGGCTTCCCTTTGAAAAAGACGGAAAGCTTTACAATGTGGCAGCAGCAGTGCAGGACGGCAGGATCCTGGGGCTTGTCCCGAAGCAGAATATTCCAAACTATGGGGAATTTTATGAGGTGCGGCATTTTGCGGCAGGCAGCAGGGAAGTGTCCGAGGTGGATGTGCTGGGACAGACCGTACCCTTTGGCGGAAATCTGTTGTTTTCCTGCAGGAATCTGAAAGGGCTTGTGGTGGGCTGTGAGCTGTGCGAGGATGTCTGGGTCATGGACCCGCCGTCTACTGTGCTGGCAAAGGCGGGCGCGACGGTGATCGTCAACCTGTCCGCCTCCAATGAGACAGTTGGCAAGGATACCTACAGAAAGGATCTGATCGCATCCACGAGCGCGCGGCTTCTGTGCGGCTATGTCTATGCGAGCGCGGGGGACGGGGAATCCACGCAGGATCTCGTTTTTTCCGGGCATCATATGATCGCAGAGAACGGAAGCGTGTTGGCAGAGGCTGCGCGATTCGAAAACGAGACGATTTTTTCGGAGCTGGATTTGCACAAAATCTGTCATGAACGGCGCCGGATGAGCACGTTTGTGCCAGAAAATACGGAACACTGTGTGCGGATTGGCTTTACATTGGAAAAAGAAGAAACCAGACTGACGCGAACGTTTGTCCAGACGCCGTTTGTACCGTCTGACGAAGCCCTGAAAAAAGAACGCTGTGAGCAGATTCTATCGATTCAGGCACATGGACTGAAAAAACGCTACGAACATACCGGCGCACAGACGGCGGTGATCGGTGTGTCCGGCGGTCTGGATTCGACACTCGCCCTTCTTGTGACGGCGCGGGCATTTGATCTTCTTGGAAAAAGCAGAAGCGATATCATAGCGGTGACGATGCCGTGCTTTGGCACGACGAACCGCACCTACGAAAATGCCTGCAGGCTGGCGCAGACACTCGGCGCAAAGCTCGTTGAGGTCAATATCCGCGAGGCGGTGCAGGTGCATTTTCGGGATATCGGTCAGGATATGGAAAAGCATGACGTAACCTACGAAAACGGACAGGCGCGGGAGCGCACGCAGGTGCTGATGGATCTCGCCAACCAGAGCAATGGTCTGGTCATCGGAACCGGGGATATGTCGGAGCTTGCGCTCGGCTGGGCAACCTATAACGGCGACCATATGTCGATGTACGGCGTAAACGTCGGCGTGCCCAAAACCCTTGTGCGCCATCTGGTCGCATACTGCGCGGATACATGCAGCGAGAACGAAAAAGTGCTGTGCGAGGTGCTGCTGGATGTCCTCGACACGCCGGTAAGCCCCGAGCTTTTGCCGCCGGAGGACGGAAAGATCAGCCAGAAAACAGAGGATCTGGTGGGTCCCTACGAGCTCCATGATTTCTTTTTATATCAGCTGCTGCGCTGTGGCTTTGGCCCGGCGAAGATTTACCGGCTTGCCTGCAGGGCATTTGAAGGCATTTACAGCAAAGAAACCATCGGCAAGTGGCTAAAGACCTTTTGCCGCCGCTTCTTTGCACAGCAGTTTAAGCGTTCGTGCCTGCCGGACGGACCGAAGGTCGGAAGCGTTGCGGTATCGCCCAGGGGAGATCTTCGGATGCCTTCGGATGCGAGCCGCATGGCATGGCAGAAAGAGCTGGATCAGCTGCCGGAATAAGCCGCCGATCGGCTGCAGGATAGGTCTGCGTTGGCGAGAATGCGGCGCGGGTCAGTCTCCTGGATATGCCGCCTTTTGCAGCGCAGCGTCGATCGCCTGCAGCAGAAGCTGCGACGTGTAGCGGTTTTCGTCCGGATAGGTGACGCCTTCGAGGGACTGTTTTTCACAGATCTGTTTCGCCAGTGTATCCATGCAGGGTTCGACCAGCGGATACATGGCTGTGACAGTCTGGCTCAAATTGACGAGACGGATGGAAAGAATATCGGAGCTGTCCACGACGACCTCCACATCTGCATGGTCGCTGCCAAGCTGTACGGTGGAGGTATATTTTCCGGGCAGGTACAGGGAGGCTTCTTTGTCATAATCCGGTTTAGGGACGGTCTTTTTGGGCAGGAAGGTCTGCAGCAGCAAAAACAGCAGCCCGACGCCTAAAAGGAGCAGGATTCCGGTATAGATCAGTTCTTTTAAATGAAGTACGATAATTTTTGTTTTGGAACGCATTGCGATACCCCCGGGTGCTTTGTTATTCCAGTGTACGCGCGCGCAGGGCGGATTATGTCTGTCCAAAAGGAGAACGAAACTTTATGAAAATCAGATTTACAAAAATGCAGGGCTGCGGCAATGATTACGTTTATATCAACGGATTTACAGAAAAAGTACCGCAGGAAAAGAAGCCGGAATTTGTCCGCTTTGCCAGTGACCGTCATTTTGGTATCGGCGGCGACGGCGTGATTTTTATCAATCCGTCTGACGAAGCGGATTTTGAGATGGAGATGTATAACGCGGATGGCACGAGGGCAGAGATGTGTGGAAACGGCATCCGCTGCGTTGCGAAGTACGTGCATGACAAGGGGCTGACAGATCAGACGCAGTTTTCGATTGTCAGCGGCGGAAAAGTGAAATATATGGACTTGACAGTGGAAAACGGCATCACAAAAGCGATCCGTGTGGATATGGGAGAGCCGATCCTGACGGCGGCAGAGGTTCCGGTTGTTTCCAAAAACGAGCAGTCCGTTGACGAAGAGATCGTAGTGGATAACGAAAAGTACCGGATGACCTGTGTTTCCATGGGAAATCCGCATGCGGTTGTTTTTGTGGACAGTACGGCAGATTTTCCGCTGGAGCAGATCGGACCGCATTTTGAAAACCACGAGCGCTTCCCGCGCCGTACCAACACGGAGTTTGTAGAGGTTGTATCCCCGGAATATGTAAAAATGCGGGTCTGGGAGCGCGGAACCGGAGAAACGCTCGCCTGCGGGACGGGATGCTGTGCGACGGCGGCTGCCTGCGTGTTAAACGGCAAAACCGGACGGAAAGTGACCGTAGAAGTCCTGGGCGGCGCGCTGACGATCGAATGGGACGAAAAAACGAACCATATCTTTATGACAGGCCCTGCGGAATTTGTATTCGACGGGGAACTGGAATATGAGGGTTGAGAGTTAAATGATTCTGAAAAAGAAGATACCGAGAGATTTTTATAAGCTGTTCCGCACGCAGAACATGGATTATTACATGCAGCTTCTGACTGCGCTGTATCAGGCGATGCAGGAGGCGTACGCGCTGACGCAGCTGACGGATTCGGAATGCAGAAGCATTCTGGCGGAAACGATTGCCAGAGTCAACATGGTCTGGTGGGATGACGAGACGGAAAAAACGGAGGACGAAGGCTTTCCCGGGCTTTCGCCCTCTGCTGTTTTGGACAGACTTGTAAAATGGGGCTGGCTTTCGAGCGATTTCGACGAAAAATTAAACTGCTATATCATCGGCTTTCCGGAATACAGCAGACTGTATGCAGAGCTGTTTGACCGCCTTGGAAAAGAGGACGACAGTATGGAGCGGGAGAGCATCCTGTCTGTATACAGTGCGCTTTACACCTATGACGCCGACTCGGAAAAAAACAACAGCATTTTAAAAAGCGCTGTCCGGACGTCCAAAAGCCTGGGACAGATGCTGTCCAATATGCAGGACAGCATGCGGCTGTGGTTTGACGAGCTTTCCAAACGGCGGGATTTTATCGGGATTCAGGAAGTTCTGGTCAACGAGATCAACAACCGCGAGAGTGTCAAATATGCAATTTTGACAACGACAGACAGCTTTTACCGCTATAAGGAGGCGGTCAAGGAGCTGATCGCAAAGATTCTGGAAGAAAATGAAAACCGCCGCGAGAAGCTGATGGCGCAGAAGCGGATGCTGGCGGCACAGACAGGCGGCGCAGACGCTTTACAGGAGACTGCGGCGGATGGCAGCACACCCGCCCTTTTAAAGCTTGAGCGCGGTCTGCAGTTCTGCGAGGAGGCGGCGCAGCTCGTCTTGTCCGTGGAGCGCGAATTTGACTTAATTGAGAAAAAATACAATCGCCTGATCGAATTAAAGACCGTCTTTGCACGCCGGGCTCTGGCGAGAATCCACTATCTGCTGCAGGAGGGCGCAGGCGCAGAGGACAGCACACTGGAGCTGATCGGTCTGCTCAACAACAGCGGCAAAAAGAATGCGCTTCTGGAAGATTTCCGGGATAGCCTGTATGTGACGGCACCGTTTTCCATCGTCGGGGACGACAGCCTGTACAACCGCCGTCAGCGGCAGGAAAACGAGTTTGTACCGCTTGCCCTGCAGGAGGAAGCGTCCTCGGAGATCGCAGATTTTGTCCCGAAGCCGCTTTATACGGGAAAACAGCTTCAGGAATTCCGCAGACAGCATACGAAAGACGGAATCTTTCAGGTTTCGGCGGATACGGTGCAGTCAGCAGAGGATCTGGAAAAGCTTCTGTTTATCTGGCAGGAGGCGACCCAGAGCAGACAGGAGGAAGACCGGATTTTGCTGCAGGAGGAAATCCATCAGGAGGACGGCTTTTCCTACACCGGTTTTAGTATAGACGAAACGGAGAATTGATACATGTTTTCATATCTGGAAGAACGCACGCCTGCCGAGGTGGAAGCGATTCGAAGAACCATACAGGAGCTGCTTCGGCAGACCTGCATTTTACAGGTAAAATATGATCCGGTGACGCTGACGGCGCGGGATAATGCGCGCTATCAGGTCTGCTTAAAGCACCGGGAGTTTATTGCAGATTACCTTTCCGTGATCGGCTGCGAGCTCGTGCATGACCCGCAGGATCACCTGTTCCGGATTACGGGCGACGGCGCTGCGATAGAAAAAATGAGCCTGACGACGACAAAACTTTTACTTTTATTGAAGCTGATTTACCGGGATAAAATCATGGGCGAAGGGCTGCACGCGACGGTGACGACGCTGGCGGAAATCCGCGAATACGGAAGAAATACCGGACTGCTCCCCGGAAAATTGAACGCACAGGACTGGCAGGCTGCGTTGAATCTGATGAAAACGCATCAGATGATCGAGCTGCCGGGCGCGATTTTGAATGTGGAAGATCAGACGCCGATCTATATTTACGGGACGGTGAATATTTTCTGCTCTTCTACGGCGATCAATGAGCTGGTACAGCGTTATCGGGACGATGCAGAAGAAAAAACGACGGAAGGAGAAGTGGCAAGTGAAACAGGCGAAGAAGATCTTTACCCGGATGTGTCTGAATAACTGGGGCGGAATCAACCATAAAATTCTGGAATTTCATGAATATGTGAACCTGTTTTCCGGCAAAAGCGGCTCGGGAAAATCGACGGTCATGGATGCGATCCAGGTCGTTTTGTACGGCAGCTTTTCTCCAAGTTTTCTAAATAAGGCGGCGGACGACGCCAAAAACAGACGAAGCGTTTTAAGTTATCTGCGCGGCGAACAAAAGGACGGCACGGCGAACCGTGAAGGGCAGGATTTCTGTTCCCAGATCGTGCTGGAGCTGCAAGACACCGGGACAAAACAGTATGTCTGCATGGGAATTGCTTTTGAAGTGCGTAAAAACGACTCTGAAATACGGAAATTTGTTTATTTCAGCCACCTGGGAAAAATTCCGGAGGGCGGATATCTGACAGAAGAAGGATATCCGTATTCCAATCAGGAAATCCGGACGCTGACAGAGGCGCGGATGAAGGAGTCTGCAAACGGCAGCCGGGCAGAATTAAACCGCATCTATCCGTCCCGCGAGGCGTATATCAGCACGCTGTATGACCAGATTCTCGGTTATATCGACGGCAACCGCTTTATGACGATGGAAAAAAGCGCAATCGCATTGAAAATGACCAACGGAACGGGGCAGTTTATCCGGGACTACATGTTCCCGAAAAGCGAGGGCGACACGATCGAGACGATCAGCGAACAGCTCGGCGCGTACCGGGACATTAAGGAAAAGATCGACGTGCTGGAAGACAAGATCGGAATGCTTAAAAAAGTGCGGGAAGCCGGACAAAAACTGACGATGACGCGTGCAGATATCGTGAAGCAGCAGGCAATGATCCGCTGTATCGATATTGAGGATCTGAAAATCCGGATCGATGCACTTTTGCAGGATCAGGAGCGGACGCAGGAGCGTTTAAGAGAGCTTCGGCAAAAGGAAGAAGAGCTGGAAAGCCTGTCTACGCAGCTGGAAAACGAGCTGATCGTCGTCAGCGCAGATTTAAAGAGCAGCGATCTGGGAAGCCGTCAGGAGCATCTGGAAGAGCTGGAAAAAAGAAGCCGGATGCTGGCGGACAACGCAGCGCAGTGGCGTAAAATCCTGCAGGGCTTAAAACGCTGGGAGAGCGATGAAATCGTTGCGGATTATATCAGCAACCGCCTCTTGAATAAAATCGGCGCATTCTGTACGGGACCGGTTACACAAAAGCAGTGTTTGGAGCTGCGCAGCCGTCTGGAAGAGGAACGTCAGAATATCGAAGAAGAGTATGAAACATATCATGAGCAGGAGCGTCAGCTGTCCAAAGAGCTGAAAGAAAAGCAAAAGCTTCTGGACGATATGAAAAATAACCGCAAGTCCTATCCGGAAATATTGACGAAAGCGCGCACCGCACTGGAGCAGAAGCTCACCGCGCTGTATGGAAGAACGGTAAAGGTGTGGATTTTTGCAGATCTGTTCGACGTGGAAGAGGAAGAGTGGAAAAATGCGGTTGAGGGACGTCTTGGACGCCTGAAGCTGAGCCTGATCACCGAGCCGAATGTTGCGGCGGATGCGGCGGCAGCCTTCCGGGAGATGCGTCAGTTTGAAGAAGTCGATCTGATCAATTCCGAAGCGGTCACAAAAAGCGATCCGACGGCGGAGGAAGGTTCTTTATACGAGACGGTGCGCGCAGGCGAACCGTTTGCAGACAGCTGTCTGAAACGTTATCTGGGGCGGATCATGAAGTGCCGCACGGTCGAAGAACTGCGAACTGTCAAAGACGGCGTGACGCCGGACTGCTATTCCTACAGCAATTTTATTTTCCGGCATCTGAAAAAGCGCGATTACACGGTCGGCGCGTGCATCGGAAGCAAGGTTTCCCGTGCGCGGCAGCAGGACTATGAAGCGGACGCGCAGCGCCTGAAAAAAGAACTGGACGAAGCAAAGCGCATGGCGGACGGCTTAAAGGCTGTCCGGGAAATGGAGAGCCTGAAAGAAGATCCGGCGTATCTGGAGAGCCTTTCCAGGGCAGCGCAGGAGCTGGAAGCCGTGCTTTTGGAAAAGCAGGAGGCGGAAGCGACGATTGAGAGCCTGCGAGAGGGCGCGTACAAAGAGCTGGAGGAAAAGGAAGCAGAGCTTCGCAAAAAGCGCAGTGAGCTGAAAAAGAAGATGACCGGTATGCAGAATGAAATTGCACAGCAGACCGGTAATCAGGAGCGCATCCGGACAGAGCTGCAGTCCAAAAATGCAGCGTTAAAGGAGGCGTATGTCGGCTATACGGAGCAGCCGGAGATCACAGCGTCCGTGCAGGAGGTGTTGTCGAAGCGTTCCTCCGGCTCGGTCAAAGCACAGAAAAATGCAGAGATCGAGGCGCTTGGCGAAAAGGAGCAGGAACAGACAGAAGCGCTGTCGCGTGCAAGAAATGCCTATATTCTGCAGTATCCGTCCAGCGGCTTTTCTGGTTCGGAAAAGTCCAATGAGGGCTATGAGCAGCTGCTTGCCCAGTATGAGACGGATTTTGAACCACAGTACCGGACAGAGTTTGAAAAACAGTGCGATTTCATTTACCGCAGCCTGCGGGAAAATGTGATCGCAACGATTCATGGTGACATTAAGGCGGCAAAGCGGCATGCTGCGGAGATCAACCGCCTGTTGAAAAAGACGAACTTCTCGGACAGCATTTACCAGATTAAAATCGAGCCTGCCTACAATGAAAACGGTCAGTTTTACGACATGCTCATGGCGCCGGAGTTAGACAGCAAGAACCTGGATAACGACGGCTTCGAGGGGCAGCTGTCCCTTGGAGAAGACAGCTTTTATCAGAAATACGAAGCGAAAATCAAACTGCTGACCGATAAGTTCATGCCGGTGAGGGACGATGATGAACGCGTGCTGGAGCAGCACCGCCGGGAAATGGAGCAGTATGCGGATTACCGCAACTACCTGTCCTTTTCCATGTACGAGCAGGTTACGGATGCAGACGGAAACGTGATCCGAGAGAATTTCGTAGATGATATGGCAGGGCGCGATTCCGGCGGCGAGGGACAGAACCCGAAATACGTCGCGCTGCTCGCCGGTTTTGCGATGCTTTACATGCAGCAGACCAACCGCGACAGCCGAATCAAGCTGGTGCTTCTGGACGAGGCCTTTTCTAAAATGGATCAGGAGAGAAGCGCGGTCTGTTTAAAATATGCGCGGCAAATGGATCTGCAGCTGATTGTCTGCGTGCCGGACGAACGCTTACAGTCCCTGATCCGCAACGTGGACTGCGTCTACGGATTCAGACGCCATAAAAACCAGATTTCGATGATGCATATCGATAAAGGAAATTACCTGGAAATGCTGGAAGGCGCAGAGACAGAGAAAACCGGAGCCGGAACAGCGGCGGAGTGAGGTTGGCAGTCGGATTCCAGCAGCGTTGAAATTGCAGAATAGAGCATAAGAATGCCCCGGGCAGCGGTGACACGATCGCCTGCCCGGGGCATTTTTGCGCGCGGCCGCGGCTCGCCCGCGTCGAAGCCTTTTCGTGCGCAGCCCAGGCTTCACTTCATTTTAAATCACTCCACCGCGCTGAA
>OGZX01000285.1_pt1 | contig 61428 bp, 46 predicted proteins | sample 1576881 | NCBI WGS metagenome assembly OGZX01 (sample SAMEA3541542, study PRJEB24748) | human gut metagenome | biome: human gut; feature: human-associated habitat; material: faeces | place: China | collected 2012 | reverse complement strand
TAGGAGCTGCAAGGATAGAGTCGCGGCAAAGGAAGTTCACCTTGATTTCCATCGGATAACCCATCCATCCGAAGATGTCGATGTTGTCCCAGGCTTCTTTATTGTCTTTGCGGGGAGGATAGTAGTTGATACGTACCTTATGATATACGTCGCCATACAGATCCGGGTATTTTTCAGGTTCGAAGATGTTGTCGATAACAGACAGCTTGCTGACTTCTTTCGTCTTGAAGTTTGCAGGATCGTCCAGCACTTCGCCATCACGGTTTCCCAGGATATTGGTGGAGAACCAGCCGCTGACACCCAACATACGGGTTTTAAACATCGGTGCCAGGACAGTCTTCATCAATGTCTGGCCACTCTTGAAGTCTTTGCCGGAAATAGGTACGTTCATTTTCTTGGAGAATTCCCACATTGCGGGAGTGTCTACACACAGGTTGGGGGCACCCATGATAAACGGAGCGCCTTCTGCGATGGCTGCATAAGCGTAGCACATACTTGGAGAAACAGCTTCCGTGTTATTTTCCTTCATCGCTTTTTCCAGAGCGGCGAGCGACATATGCTCGTCTGACAGTGGAATGTAGATTTCCGTACTCGCAGCCCACAGGACGGAGATGCGTTCGCAATTATTAGCTGCTTTGAAGTCGCGGATATCCTGGCGGAGCTGTTCTACCATTTCCCAGCGAGTAGCTGCTTTTTTAATATGTGTACCGTTCAGACGTTTTGCCCAGTTATGATCGAATGCGGCAGGCATCGGCTTGATAGCCTCCAGTTCGTCTTTCACGCCATTCAGGTCTTTTTCTTTCAAAACTTCTGCGTACATGGCTGCTTCGTATACGTTATCGGGGAAAATATCCCATCCTCCGAAAACGATATCGTTCAGGTCGGTTAAAGGTACAATATCTTTAATCGCCTTTTCTTCTCCGTTTTCCAAACGCATTGTGGCTAATTGAGAAATAGAGCCGATAGGCTTTGCTAATCCTTTACGTGCAGCCAACGTACCTGTAATCATTGTAGTGGCTACTGCACCACCTACACCAACAACAAGAATACCAAGTTTTCCCTTGGCTTCTTTAACTTCGATTTTTTCCATGTCAAATTAAGTTCAAAAATGATTGGGCAAAATTAGCCTTTCTGTTTGAGACCGGAAAGGCCAGATATAGGCTTAATTGGTCAAAAATACTATAAAATATGCCTGTTTTACATCTTAAGTGGATTTGGATAAATGAAAAACAAGTTATGCCGTGGATGAAATAATATTTTTTTTGAAGGTCATGAATTTATTTTTCATTTTATGATGCTATATTCGATTTTAATGCTTTCCTTTGTACCGACAAGCAAAACTGTTTGTATAGTTCTTTATCTCCGACGTGATATTCATTCAGAATAGAATTTTGTAGACATGGATCTTTCCTTACGTTTTATTGTTTCAATTTTTTTTATTAATTATTTTATATTAGTTTTTGTATGAATATTTACATTGGTAACCTGAACTATCGGGTTAGAGAATCAGACTTGCAACAGATTTTGGAAGAGTACGGAACAGTTGATTCAGTTAAATTGATCATTGACCGTGACACTCGTCGTTCTAAAGGTTTTGCTTTCGCAGAACTTCCTAACGAAAATGAAGCAAAAAATGCTATCGAAGAATTAAACGGTGCTGAATATGAAGGCCGTCAGATGGTAGTAAAAGAAGCTACACCGAGACGTTAAGTAAGCCGATTAAAGTATAAAGTAACGGGGATATAGATAAGATTCTATATCCCCGTTCTTCGTTTATTCCTTTTTAATTGTTACGTTTGCATCCAAATTTGCGATAAATGAAAAGTTTTTTGAATAGCCGATATTCCCGTTTAATCTTTTTTTTCTTGCTGTTTACTGCAGGTGTTTTAGTGGTCTATCCTGTTGAGGCCCAGATATCTGATCGTGTTTTTAAAACAGATTACCGGATTAATCCGGAAAATAAAGGAGAACTTTCTGTCGAAATAGATAACCTGAGTTTTTTCAAAGATGATGAATATTCAGGCTCATTTATGAAAGGTTATACCTTGCCGGGACTTTGGTTGCAGGCGAAGGCTGTTTATTATCCGTTGGAAATATTGAAACTGGAGGCCGGTGTACATTTCCTGCGTTTTTGGGGTGCAAACCGTTATCCGAATATGGCTTATCAGGATATTGCTCGTTGGAAAGGAGACCAGTATCAGAAAGGTTTCCATGTCCTTCCTTGGTTCCGGGCGCAAGTTGCTCTGTCCGACCATGTAAATATTATTTTGGGTGACTTGTATGGAGCGGCTAACCATAATCTGATAGAACCGTTGTACAACCCCGAACTGAATATGATGGCAGATCCGGAAATGGGTTTGCAGTTACTGTATAATTCCCGCCGGTTTGATCTGGATATGTGGGTAAACTGGGAAAGTTTCATTTTCAGGGAAGATGTTCATCAAGAGGCTTTCACGGTCGGTTTATCCACTCGTTTCAAGTTTAATGATCCTGAATCCCGTCTCCATTTTTATGCGCCTTTGCAGGGAATGGTACAGCATAGAGGAGGAGAGATCGATACGATTTTCAGTAACTCTGTCCAAACACTGATGAATGGGGCTATTGGCGTTGGTGGTGTCTGGAATACAGGGCATAAGATTTTTAAGAATGTAAATATGGAACTGAATGCAACCGGATATTATCAGCAAGCTGGTAAATTGTGGCCCTTTGATAACGGTTATGGCGTTTACGCACGTGCGTCAGCTGATATATCTGATTTCCGAGTAAAGGCTTCTTATTGGAAATGTCACAAATTCATATCCATGTTTGGCAGTCCGTTCTACGGCGCAGTGTCGACCTCCGAAGAAGGATTAACTTTCGACAATCCCTCTATGCTTTACTTTGGGGCGGAATATTCGCGCGTCTTGGCAAAAGGCTTTTCGCTCGGTATTGATCTGGATATTTATGCCCACTTGCCTGTAACGCTGAGAGGTACGGAACAGGATGGATATAAGACATTTACAAAAACCAGCTTCTCTGCTGGTATCTACCTGCGGGTGAATCCGTCTTTCCTGATAAAGAAGTTTTGATCTTTAGCTGTTTCCGATTTCGAACTCTTTACGTCGCTTTATAAACGTTCTTCGAATCATTTGTGAATTTTTTGTTATTTTTGCAAGATAATGATTGGGATATCTTAAATCGCTGTAATATGTTCGACATTTCTTTATTATATGAACTGAAAAAAGGGAATCGAGAAGCCTTTAACGGTATCTTTCGTTATTACTATCCCCGGATGATGGCTTACGTGGCTTCTATGGTTGAGCAGAAGGTTGCGGAAGATATTGTTCAGGATGTCTTTTTATATGTATGGGAGAACCGTGAAAAGTTGTATATCAGCGATGGCTTTCATTCGTATTTATTTCAATCTGCTTATACCCGTTGTCTGGATCATTTCAAGAAAAATCTCTCTGTAGAAAAATACCATTCCCATACTTATGAGAAATATCTGGAAGATTATCAAAATTTGTTGGAAGGTGACAATCCTGTCATAGAAGAACTTAGCATGAAAGATTTTTACCGGCGTTTGTATGAACTGTTGGAACTGTTGCCCGAACAACGGCGTGAGGTTTTTGTCCTTGCCTATATAAAAGGCTTGACAGCGAAAGAGGTTGCCGAACAGATTCAGATGCCGCAGCGTACGGTGGAAAGCCATCTCTACTTAGCTCTCAAATTCCTAAAGAAACACATGTCTAAAAATGACTATTACATACTCTGTGTTTTTCTTCTTTCCCACGGGACATATGCTTGACGTAGATAAAAAAGTTTCGTCCTTGCTCAGTATTTATTCCGGATTATTCGTTTAGCATAAATAAAAGGACACAAGATGGATTTTGATTATAGACTTTTAGCTAAATATCTGATCGGCACGCTTTCTCCGGAAGAATTGGAGGCGGTGAATATGTGGCGTACATTGTCGATTGAGAATGAAGATGTTTTCTCTAAATTGATAGAGCTTCGTACCTCATGGATGTTTATGCAGTATAATACGCCTGATCATATCGAAAAGGCTTTAAATGCTATGAATGTCAGGTTAAATCGTAAAAATCGATTCAAAATATTCCACATTGTAATGAAATATGCAGCTGTAATCTTATTGCTCGTCTCTTTTTCTTATATGGGATGGGATTATTTGAAACCTGAAAATTATGTTACGATAACGGTGAAGCAAGGTGAAGATGTGAAAAAGATAAAACTGGCGGATGGATCGGCTGTCTGGCTAAAATCGGGTTCTTCTTTAAAGATACCCGAAACTTTTACCGCAGACAACCGTAAGCTCTCCTTGCAAGGAGAAGCATTCTTTGACGTTGCAAAGAATGCTCAATCTCCACTATATGTTTCAACAAAATATTTGAATATAAAGGTTCTCGGAACAGCTTTCAATGTAAAAGCAGACGAGAATTGTAAAAAAGTAGAAACTGTTTTAGCAAGAGGTAAAGTCGCTTTGCTTGATAAACAGGGAAATACAGTTTTAGACATGTCGCCGGGGGAAAAGGTGACATATAACAGTTATAGGAACGAATATGCCACAGAGATTGTGGATGTGAATATAAGCACGGCGTGGCGGCTGAACCAGTTCATCTTTGAAAATGTCACGCTTAGGGAAATCGTTAATCAACTCTCCGTAAAATTTAATGTAAACATAAATCTGGAATCATCGAAGCTTGCCCAGCGTAAGTTTCGGTGTGTGATCAATGCGGATGAAAGTTTGTCTGACATCCTGACGCTCTTGAAGTATTTAGCCCCGATCCAGTATAGGATAGAGGGAAAAGAAGTTTTTATTTATGAATAATAATGAGTTGCCTATGGTATAAAAAAGAAATGTAAGAATAGAGAGAATAATATTATAACTGAAATTAATACTAATTTATAAATCACATATTATGAATAGAAAAGCATATATTGCGACATTAGTTCTGTTGCTTGGTATTGTTCCGCCATCATTGGCCGCAAACTCTCCCCAAGCTTATGTAAATTTAGAACTGTCATTGAATAAGACGACAGTCGGTACTTTGGTTCAACATCTTAGCCAACAGACCGGATATGAATTTTCTTATGATGAATCTTTATTGAATAAAGAGCTAAGAAATGTATCTGTTAATGTGAAAAACGAATCTATAAAGGATGTCTTAAATAAAGTATTTAAAAATACAGGGATAAGCTACAAAATTATAGAGAATCGTGTCTTTCTGAAAGATAATTCCAAAATAAAAGGCGAACAGGCCAATAACTCTTTTGCAGTTGCTCAACAGGATAAAAAAATATCAGGTACTATCATTGACGAATTGGGTATTCCTGTAATTGGTGCTAATATTATTGTAAAAGGCACGACAAATGGAACTGTTACTGATGCTGATGGTAGGTTCTCGCTCGACAATATTCCGGAAGGGGCTATATTGGTCGTTTCTTATATCGGCTATTTGGATCAGGAAATTGCGGTTTCTGGGAAAAGTGTATTGAATATCAGCTTAAAAGAAGATACACAAAAGTTGGATGAAGTAGTCGTCGTAGGATATGGAGTACAAAAGAAGGCGAATTTAACGGGCTCTGTTTCAACGGTCAAATATGGACAAGAGCTTGAAAACAGGCCTATTACCGATCCGTCTCAAGCCTTGTCCGGAAAAGTTACAGGTGTCTGGGTGAGCCAGAATTCAGGTGCTCCCGGTTCTGATGGCGCTACAATCAGAGTCCGTGGTTATGGTACCTTGAATAATAGCGATCCATTAGTACTTATCGATGGTGTAGAAGGACGAATGGCTGAATTGGCTCCTAATGACATTGCCTCTATCACTGTTTTGAAAGATGCAGCTTCTGCTGCTATTTACGGTTCGCGTGCTGCGAACGGGGTTGTCCTGATCGAAACCAAGAAGGGTTCGGGGGATAAAGTCTCTGTCAATTATACAGGCTATTTTGGTATGCAGCAGTTAGGACGGAGATACAATATAATTACGGATAGCCCGGAGTATATGGAACTTTGGAACTCCGCTTTTACAAATAGCGGTAGTAATCCTTTATTTCCGGACGATGTGATTCAGGCATTTCGAAATGGGAATGATCCCTATAAATATCCGAGTACGAATTATTTTGATGAAGTATTTCATAATTCATTTACGACCCAGCATAATTTGTCGGCAACGATAGGTGGTAAAAAATCGAACAGTTATATCTCGTTGGGCTATTTGAAGAATAACGGTATTGTAAAGAATACGGATGCAGAGCGTTACAGTTTGACTGTTAATACAGAAGCCAAAATAAGTAACTGGTTACGTTTGGGGGCGAGAGCTCGTTTGATGCGTAAAGTGACTAATCAGCCTTACGATGGGATTGGGCGTGTTATTTATATGATGGCAAACGGACATCCGTTTTCAACTCCTTATCTCCAGGATGGGAAAACTTTTGGCGGAACGCAGGCACTTTATCTTTCCGGTGATAAGGCAGGGCAACCGATTGTCGATACACGTAATCCTTTCCCTGATCTGTACAACGGACAGAACCAATCCATTAACGATTTCATGAAGGGTAATGTCTACGCAACGATTGATTTTATGGAGGGCCTGAGTCTGACCGCACAATATAGCGGCCAATATAACAATAACAATCAGGATAAATATAATCAACTCCATTATTGTTATACGGACCTTGAAGGTTCCAATATGAGTAAGCCGTTGGATTATCCTTCGACTTTAAATGTTTACCGTAAAATTTCGGATGAATTTTATTCTACGTTCTTTGCAAATATTAATTTCAATAGAACTTTCGGTGAAATACATGATGTGTCGGCTTTGTTGGGATATCAGCAGGAGGCTCTGACCAAACGAGTGACAGAGGCCTCAAAAACAGACCCGTCTAAAGGTGATTTGCATCAGGTCAGCTCCGGGACAATGAACCCGACAGCAACGGGGAATAAATATCAATGGAGAATGCTTTCTTATTTTGGGCGTATTAACTATGCTTTAATGGGAAAATATCTTGCGGAAGTTAATTTAAGAGCGGATGCCTCCTCCCGTTTTGCCAAAGGAAACCGTTGGGGCTATTTCCCTTCTTTCTCTGCCGGCTGGCGTTTAGGTGAAGAAGAGTTTATTAAGAAACTGGGGATTTTCGATAATTTGAAAATCCGTGCTTCATGGGGTAAGTTAGGTAATCAGAATATCGGAAGTGAAAGCAACAGCGACTATTTTCCATATCTGACCGTGTTGACACAGGATTATGAAAACAGTTATAATTTCAACAATACATTAGCTCCCGGGGCTGCCGTTACGGGTTTGGTCGATCCGAAGATTACTTGGGAGACGACAACGACTACTGATGTCGGGCTCGATTTGGGCTTTTTGAAAAACAGGTTGAATATAGAAGCTGATTATTTTGTAAGGAAAACATCCGACATTATTGTACAGCTTCCTATTCCGACTGTATTGGGTGGTTTGTCTGCTCCTTTTGAAAATGTGGGAGAAATGAAAAATACTGGTTTGGAGATAAATGTAAACTGGCAAGATCGTATTGCTGCTTCTGATTTTAGTTATAGCATAGGGGCCAATTTTACTTATGTAGATAATGAAGTGACTAAATTCAGGGGTGGAAAATCTCCGGATCAGCTTTATCTGATCCGTGAGGGATACTCTTATAAAACATTATATGGCTTCATTCAGGAAGGTGTTTATCAGACGGATGAAGAAGCGCAGAAGCACATGTATGATAATGGATATGTGCCGACTGCCGGCGATTTGAAATATAAGGATGTGAATGGAGATGGTAAATTGGACTACAGGGATAAACAGGAGATAGGAAATACAATACCTAAGTTTACTTATGGGATCAATGGTAGCTTATCCTGGAAAAGTTTTGATTTGAATTTCCAGTTTGCAGGTGTTGCCGGTGTGCATGGATATTTCCAGAATGCATGGACGGAGCCTTTAGGAATTTCTGGTGGTACGATTACGGAAAGATGGCGCGGTGCCTGGACAAAAGAAAACCCGTCGAATGAATTACCTCTTATAAAGGTGAATGACACATGGAACAGGCAGGAGTCTTCATTCTGGGCGTGCAATATGTCATGGTTTAAATTGAAAAATCTCCAGTTAGGTTATACCTTACCTACCGCATTGGCAAATAAGATGTTTTTGCAGAAGTGCTATGTCTATGTAAATGCAACGGATGTATTTACTCTTGTAAGTAGTAAGTATGAAGGGTTTGACCCGGAAAGGGATACATTCGCAAATGGATATGACCATTATCCGATACCCCGCGTATTCTCGGTCGGCTTAAATCTATCTTTTTAATGTTAAACGATTCTAATATAGAGAAATATGAAAAAAATAGTAACAATAATACTTTCCGTCGCAACGCTGGGTTTTAGTAGTTGTGAGAGTTATTTGGATATTCTTCCGGATGATAAGATTACAAGTGAAACATTCTGGACTACTCCGGAAGATGCAACTTTGGCCTTGAACGGTGTTTACAATGTTTTGCGGAATGATTATGTATATGGATACGGTGGGGGTGAAGATGCCTGTACCCCTAATGCTTATCAGTGGGCCCACTGGGAAGGACAACACATGCAAGTAGGCGATGGTTCTATCTTTTCAGGATCTGGGGCGATTGTTTCCGAACGTTGGAAATTTTGTTATCGTGGAATTTATCGTGCAAACTATTTTTTCGAAAATATAGATAAAATAGAAGGCTTGGACAATGCTGCGAAAGAGGTAATGCTGGGTGAAGTCTATTTTCTGCGTGCCGTTTTTTATAATTTGTTAGTCAAATCGTATGGCGGAGTTCCGATTATCACAAAAACGCTTACTTCGGAAGAGGGACGTAATGTGACGCGTGCTTCAGCCGAAGAGGTCTGGGCACAGGTACATGCCGATTTTGATGAAGCAATTAAACGGTTGCCGAAGGATGCTGCTGTAAATGGGCATGCTACATTGGGGGCTGCGTTAGGAATGAAAATGAAGTCGTATTTGTATACTTCGCAATGGGATAAAGTATTGGAATATTGCGATAAGATTGATGCTCTCGGAAAATATAAATTATATCCGTCTTATTATGGCTTGTTCCAGTATGAGAATGAAGGGAATGACGAAACGTTATTTGCTCTTTGTTTTATGGATGGTGCATTTTCCCAAGGTAGCTCGTTCGACCGGCATTGGCAGCCTCAGAATCTGAAATATGGGATGGATGGTTCTAACTCTGTAGCTCCGACTCAGTTGTTGGTTGATGAATATGAGACATTGGATGGTTCGCCTGTAGATCCGGCTGATCCTTATAAGAACAGGGATCCTCGTTTAGACTTGACGATCTTACGCCCGGGAGCTTATTTTCAGGGACAGTTATATCCGGTTGAGATAAAAAACCATACAGGTCAGAAAGTCGGTTTCGGCATACGTAAGTATACGATCGAGACAATGCAGGTTGTCGCAAACCAGTCTCCACTTGATTTTATGATTTTGCGTTATGGGGATGTCCTGTTATGTAAAGCGGAGGCATTAATTGAAACAAATACGGATATAGATGGTGCCATCGATTTGATCAATCGTATCCGCTCCGAACGTGATGATGTAAAAATGCCATTGATCAAAAAAGGTTTGGGGCAGGTTGAGGCTCGTAAAGTTTTACGGCATGAGCGTCGCATCGAATTGGCATTGGAAGGACAATTCTGGGATGATATTAAACGCTGGAATGCAGGGCCTGAATTTTATCCATGTGATGTGATCGGTGGAATGGGTGAATTGATTGAGGTGAAGTTCCCTAATGGTTATGATCTGACTAAAAATAATTTGTTACCGATTCCGGATAGTGAAATCTCATTGAATCCGAATTTAGAACAAAACCCGGGATATTAATGGAATAAATTATTACTTTTGTTTTTTCTGAGAAAAGAGGGAGACCAAAAGACTTACAACCCTTTGGTTGTCCCTCTTTTATTTTAGTTATTAACTTAATCTGTATCAGGCGATGAAAACGAAATTCTCTTTATTGATTTTTGCTTTGTTATTTGTGCTCTCCGGAGCAAATGCTCAGAATAATATTACGATCGGTGTCATTCAATATGACTTAAGTAATATAGATAAAAGTTTTAAAGATTTGCATGACCAGGGGTTCGGCTCTTGCGAGCTTAGCTACCACAACAATACGTTTACAAAAGAGTTTGCTGAAAAAGTAAAGGCGGCATCGAAGAAACATAATATAAAGGTAACTACGGTTGTCGGTGTTCCGGGAAGCCATTGTGTCTGGAATTTCCGTCAGGGGCCGGCTACAATAGGCTTGGTGCCGCAGGAAGAACGGGCCGAAAAAATCAAAGTATATCATGAAATGATAGATTTCTGTGCAATGGCTGAGATACCGGCTATGCATTCCCATTTCGGTTTTATTCCGGAAGATCCGTCTTCCGGGCAGTATAAGGATTTTATCCGGGTCATGCAGGATCTGGCAAATTATGCGAAAGAGCGGAATGTCATGATCTATTTTGAGACAGGACAGGAAACTCCGACAACTTTGATCCGCGCAATTAAGGATATAGGCACGGGGAATGTGTTTATCAATTGTGATTTGGCTAATTTGTTGATGTACGGAAAGGCTAATTCCCTGGATGCCGTGAAACAGTTCGGTAGTCTGATCAAGGAATTTCATGCAAAAGATGGTAAATATCCGGATCCGAATAATCCGTATGAATTAGGTGCTGAAGTGCCGATCCCGACCGGAGAAGTCAATTTTCCCGCTGTTATAGCAGAACTGAAGAAACAAGGTTTCCAGGGAGCATTGACGATCGAATGTGAATTGAACGGTGCACGGCATGATTATGTTATTAAAACTCGTGAATATCTGCAAGGACTATTGGATAATTAGTATCTTTGTCTGATATTGTTTGTATTATTAAGGAGATAGTTGCTAATCTATATAAATTATTATTTTACTATGAGAACAAGCAGAAGAGGTTTTTTAAAAACCCTTGGGGGTGTTGCTCTTTTTTCCATTGTGCCGCGTAGCGTCCTGGGAAACGGGTATATTGCTCCGAGTGATCAATTGACCAAAGGTATCATTGGTACCGGAGGTATGGGAAGAGGCCATGTGAATTACGGCGGTACACGTTTGGTTGCCGTTTGTGATGTCGACAAGAACCACCTGGAGCTGGGGAAAAACCTGGTGAAGGACAAAATAGCCGCTTATCATGATTTCCGTGATTTGATTCTGGATCCGAATGTCGATATCGTCCATATTGCGACTCCTCCTCACTGGCATGGAATAATGTCGGTAGAGGCAGCGAAAGCCGGTAAGGATATCTGGTGTGAAAAGCCGATGACACGTACGATCGGAGAGGGCAAACGGGTGATGGAAGCGATGAAGCAATACGGGCGTATGTTTCGCCTAAACACATGGTTCCGCTTTACCGACCAGTTCTATGGCCTGGGTACGCCGGTCAAACCGTTGAAGAAATTGGTGCAAAGCGGTATGCTGGGCTGGCCGTTGAAGGTGACGATCAGTAAACATACCGGTTTCGACTGGAAATTCTATTGGGTAGGCAAAGAGTATCTCGAACCGCAATCTGTTCCGTCGGAACTGGATTATGACATGTGGCTTGGCCCGGCTCCACATAAGCCTTATAACCCGCACCGTGTACATCAGACTTTCCGGGGCTATTGGGATTATGATGGTGGTGGACTGGGAGATATGGGACAGCACTATATCGATCCTGTACAATATATATTGGGTAAGGATGAAACCAGCCCGGTAAAGGTGGAAGTAGATGCTCCGCAACAGCATCCGGATGCTGTCGGTACGTGGCGTTCGATCACGTATACCTATGATGATGGTTGCCAGATCGTACTTTGGGGTGGTGATTTCGGAGATCCGAATACACCGTATATTGCCGGTCCGAAAGGAAATGTATATAAGAATTTTGTATGCGATATACCTGATTGGGAGAAGAAACTTGCCGATTATCCCGAACCGGAACCACAGGTTACGGATTTTATCGAATGTGTGAAAACCCGTCAACCGTTTGCTCTGAACGAACGCAACGGATTCCGTTCGGCTACTATTGTCAATATGGGAGCAACGGCACTCCGTTTGAACCGGACATTGAATTTCGATCCCGTAAAACTTGAATTTATTGATGACGAGGCTGCTAATCGTTTGTTGGATCAGCCGATGAGAGCACCCTGGAATATTTAATTCATTCAAAATTCAAAAACATATGAGAAAAGCATATATATCAATAGCTGCCTTACTGCTATGCGGAAGCATGCTGATGGCGCAGACACCGGCCAACCGTACGGCCAAAACGACCGCAGCCGATGTGTTGGCTCAAATGCCAGCGGCGCAGCAAGCGGAGTATAACAAACTGATAAGCGATCTGAGTTCTACTGGCGAAGAAGGTGTTCTGATGCTGGTTAACATGATCAATGCACCGGGTAAAGGTAGTAATGCGAATGTGGATTATGCCCTGAGCGGCCTGACACATTATGTCATGGCGAAAGGGGAGGAAAGTGCCCGCCTGACTACCGCTAATGCTTATCTGAAAGCATTGGAGATGGTGAATGAGCGCGAAACAAAAGCGTTTATCATCCGTCAGTTACAGATTTTAGGACAAGATGAATGTATAGACGCACTGGCTTCCTATCTGAATGATGAATCATTAAGTGGACCTGCAGCGCGGGCGTTGGCTTCTATCGGCAGTAAAAAGACCGGGCAGGTTTTAGTTGCTGCCTTGAAGAGTCGTTCCGGTTCTCCGAAGACGCAGAAAGACGTGATCCGTGCGATTGCCGATGCGCAGGTCAGGGATGCAGAGCCTGTTCTGCAAGCTCTGCTGGGGGCCGCTGATCCGGATATGCAGAAAGTGGTGTTGTATGCCTTAAGCCGTGTCGGTTCTTCCGAATCGATGGATGATTTGGCGGATGCTGCTGCAAAAGTTGGTTACAAGATGGAAAAGACTGGCGCAACTGAAGCATATCTCACTTTGCTTAAGCGTGTCGTGGCTCCGGGTGATCCGGCTAAAGCGATAAAAGCCATTAAGAAATTGCAGAAAGATGCCACAAAAGCGGGACAGGAATATGTTCGCGAAGCAGCTTTACAGCTTCTATTGTCGGCAGAACAACCTGCTAATATCTCTAAAACCGTGGTAGCCGCCATGAAGGACCCGAGCAAGAATTACCGGAATGCCGCATTGGATTATGCCTCTTGCTATGCAGATAAGGATTTGTATATCGAACTGGTAAAGATGGTTCCGAAAGCTAAGCCGGAACTGAAAGTCGATATCCTGAACTGGATCGGCCGTGAGGCTAAAAAGCCTTCCAAACATGATATTATCCGCGATCTGGAAATCCGTTTCGACCTTCCTGTCAAGCAAGTTCTGCTGGAGCAACTTAACGATGCCGACTTTAATGTGAAACAGGCTGCTACCTGGACATTGGTTAAGATTGGCGATAAAGCCTATATCCCTTCATTAGCCGAATTACTGAAGAATAACGACAAGCAGGTCGTCTTGTTAGGGCAGGATGCTTTAGCCGCTTTCCCCGGAGACATTGACGGAGCTGTGGCAAAAGCGATCTCTTCTGCCACCAATGCCGGTAAGATTGCCGGCTTGGAGCTGTTGGCTATGCGTAAGGCGACTGCTAATATCAATACCGTGTTGGACCAGATACAGTCGGGGGATCCGGAGGTAAAAGCTGCGGCGTATGTAGCACTGAAAGATGTGGTGGGCGAACGTGATATCACAAATATGTGCGGTATGCTGGAAACAGCTGATGCTTTGGCTGTCCCTCCTATGCAACGTGCAGTGATTTCAGCATTATCATCTTTGTCGCCAGCTGAACAGGTGGAGACAGTAACCCGTCGTATGTTGCAGGCCGGCGATAAAGATTATCTGTATTATATGGTTCTGTCTGCTACCGGACAGCCGGATGCTTTGGCAATGATCGTGAAAGGTTTCCGTTCCGGTACGGGAGCTAAACGTGATGCAGCCTTTGAAGCTTTATTGAACTGGAAGGGCGTTGAAGTCGCTGACGAATTGTATACGATCTGTAAAGAAAATCCCTCTTCCAGCTATTTTAATCCGGCTCTGACAACTTATGTGAAGTTAGTCTCTGATCCTGCATTTACAGGTGAAAACCGTTTGTTAAGCCTTCGTAAGGCAATGGAAATAGCACAGATAGATGCACAGAAGATCGCTATTTTGCAACAGATCGAAAAGACAGGAACATTCCTCGGCCTGCTATATGCCGGTGAATTCCTGGATCAGAAACCTGTACAGCAGGCTGCCGCCAATGCTGTCATGAACATTGCTTTGGGCAACAAAGAGTATATGGGCACCAATGTCCGCGCTTTGCTGAATAAGGTAATGGAAGTGCTCGATAATCCAGATGCCGGCTATCAGAAGGAAGCCATAAAGAAACATTTGGCTGAAATGTCGCAAGGAGAAGGTTTCGTATCTCTTTTCAACGGAAAGGATCTGACAGGTTGGAAAGGGCTTGTCGAGAACCCGATCGTTCGTGCGAAGATGAAGCCGGCCCAACTGGCGAAAGCCCAGGAAAAGGCGGATGAGAACATGCGCAGGGACTGGAAAGTAGAAGATGGCTTGCTGGTCTTCGAAGGCTCCGGTTATGATAATCTGTGTACGGAAAAACAATACGGCGATTTTGAAATGTATGTAGACTGGATGCTTGATCCGGCTGGCCCCGAAGCGGATGCCGGTATTTACCTGCGTGGCACTCCCCAGGTTCAGATCTGGGATACTTCCCGTGTAAATGTAGGCGCGCAGGTCGGTTCCGGCGGTTTGTATAACAACCAGGTAAACGAAAGCAAGCCGTCGAAAGTGGCCGATAATAAATTAGGCGAATGGAACAGTTTCTATATTAAGATGGTGGGTGACCGTGTAACGGTTGTCTTGAACGGAGAAAAAGTGGTAGACGATGTGATCCTTGAAAACTACTGGGATCGCAAGCTCCCGATCTTCCCTGTTGAGCAGATCGAATTGCAGGCCCATGGCAGTAAGGTCTACTACCGTAATATTTACGTAAAGGAGTTGGAACGTAAAGAACCGTTCAAACTATCCCCCGAAGAAGAGAAAGAAGGTTTCAAGATTCTGTTTGACGGAACGAACATGCATGAATGGACTGGTAATACAGTCGACTACACATTGGAAGACGGAACGATCTCTATGATTCCGAGCAAGAGCTACGGAGGCAATTTGTATACGAAGAACGAATATGGTAACTTCATTTACCGTTTCGAATTCCAGTTGACCCCGGGCGCTAATAACGGTGTCGGAATCCGTACTCCGATGGAAGGAGATGCTGCTTATGTAGGAATGGAAATTCAGATTCTGGATTGTGAACATCCTATCTATAAGGATATTACTCCTTTGCAGCATCACGGTTCCGTATATGGTATTATCCCGGCTAAAGCAGATCATCATAGTGCTTTCAAACCTGTGGGTGAGTGGAATTATGAAGAGATTGTTGCCGATGGCGATAATATCCGCGTAACAGTAAACGGCGTTGTGATTCTGGAAGGTAATATCCGTGAAGTGACCAAGAACGGAACTCCTGATCATAAAGAGCATCCGGGTCTTTTCAATAAGAAGGGACATATCGGTTTCTTAGGCCATGGCTCTCCGGTTAAATTCCGTAACATCCGTATTAAAGAATTGAAGTAACAGTTCAATATCACATTGTTAAATTGCAGTATAAGCATTTATTTGTTTATACTGCAATTTTTTTATACGGATAATTTGCTTGAAAAGCCTTGAATATTAACATGAATAAATTTGTAGATCTGGTTTATAATGACGAATTTTGTGTCATATTTAACTAATGAAGAACTCATGGATGCTGATCAGTATAAATTATTATTAGATAATGCTCAGGTAGGTTGGTGGGAAGCTAACTTCGAAGGCGGGTATTATATCTGCTCGGATTTTTTGGTTAGTCTGCTGGAATTAGATGGTCCGCAACTTCCTATTCGTGATTTCCTTGCTTTGATCCGTGAAGATTACCGGGACCGTATTGCCAATGAATTTACTTTCTTTAAAGGAATAGGTATTTATGAACAGATATTTCCGATTAAAACCTGTTTTGGAGTCAAGTTTGTCCGTACTAAGATTTGTAAACGCGAAATAGATGGTAACGGCAAGATAACGGTCTTAGGAATTTTGCAACTGATTCCATTTAGTGAAGCCGAGGAAAACAAACCGATCGTGAATAGCCAGATCGATGGGATTCTCCGGCATTTGGGAAGCCTTTCGCGTGCCTTGCATTCTTTTATCCAAACAAATGATTTGCATAAATCGATTCATTTGGCCTTGATGGAAATATTGTTTTCTATCAATACCAGGGGACGTGTCTATATTATGGAGTATGAAGATGGGCGAAAAATCAGTTGTACATATGAGGTTTGTAGCGAAGGAGTTACACCTGTCCGTCTTTCTCTGCAGAATATTCCGCTCTCCACATTACCCTGGTCTACACGCAAGATACAGAACTTGTATCCCATACTGGTCAATAATCTGGATGAGTTGCCTGCCGAAGCCTCGGGGGAAAAACATTATCTGGAGAAGCGGGGTGTCCGTTCATTGATCCTGATTCCATTAATTATAAAAGGTGAGTCGTGGGGATATATGGGGATCGATATCGTTGACAAACATCGCCTGTGGAGCCTGGAAGATTATCAATGGCTCTCATCGATCTCCAATATTATCAGTATTATCACCAAGATGGCACGAATTAACGAGGCGCTGGATCACAGTGAAAAACTGCTTCGCAACATCTATACAAATATCCCTGTCGGTATCGAGTTGTATGATAAGGACGGTTATATGGTGGATATGAACAATATGGATGCCGAGATCTTCGGCCTTACGGCTAAAGAAGAAGCCTTTGGTATTAATATTTTCGATAACCCGATGATTCCCGTTGAGATACGGGAAAAGCTGAATTCCCGTGAACCGGTTTCTTTCCGTCAAACTTATTCTTTTAATGAAATCCGGAAAGAAAATTATTATCCGACAGCCAAAAGCGGTACAATCGATCTTTTTACGAAAGTCAGCATGCTTTATGATGCGCACGGCAATCTTATTAATTATATGTTTATCAATCTTGATAATACGGATAAGGCGATTGCCTATAACCGTATCGAAGAGTTTGAACATTTTTTCAGTTTAGTCAGCCGTTTTGCAAAGGTCGGATATGCAAAGTTTGATTTGTTGAGTCGTGACGGTTATGCTATCGACCAGTGGTATCGGAATCTGGGAGAAAAGGAAGGGACTCCTTTGTCGCAAGTGATTGGCATTTATAATTATATCCATCCCGATGACCGGAAAGCCATGCTTCATTTCTTTGAACGCGTGAAACAAGGTAAAGCGAATAGTATCCGGAGGGAATTGAGAGTCCTGCACGGAGATAATTGGCAGTGGACTCGCGTGAATGTAATGCGGAATACACAGTCCGTCGATCCGGATAAGTTGGAAATGATTTGTATAAACTACGATATTACCGAATTGAAGGAAACGCAGAAACAGCGCGAGAAGGCGGAAGAGCTGGACCGTCTGAAATCCGCTTTTATTGCCAATATGAGCCATGAGATCCGGACACCTCTTAATGCCATTGTCGGTTTTTCCACTTTGCTGGTGGATACGGATGATGCGGAAGAAAAGAAACAATTTGTAGAAATTATCCAGAAGAATAATGACTTGTTGTTGCAACTCATCTCCGATGTGTTGGATTTGGCAAAGATCGAATCCGGTATAGTTGAATTAAAGCCTGTCGATATCGATTTGCAGGAACTGTATAAGGAACTGGTCATTTCAATGAGGATAAAAGTCTCGGCAGAAGTTGTACTGTGTATGGCTCCCGATCTGCCTTATTGCATATATCGTTGTGACAAAGTACGTCTGACTCAGATTTTATCCAATTTTATCAATAATGCGATCAAGCACACTGATAGGGGGACAATTACGCTTGCCTATCATTTGCATCCGAATCAGGTAGAATTTACAGTGACAGATACGGGAGAAGGGATGGCTTCGGATGTGCAGCAGCATGTGTTTGACCGTTTTTATAAAGGCAATAATTTTAAGCAGGGTACCGGTTTGGGGCTTTCCATCTGTAAAAGTATCGTCGAGCAGATGGGCGGAAAAATCGGAGTAAAGTCCGAAAAAGGTAAGGGTTCCTGCTTCTGGTTTACTTTACCCCGCTAAAACAATCTCTTATTCTTTTTCGCCGTAGGCCAGATCGCCGGCATCGCCTAATCCGGGAATGATATAGGAATGGTCGTCCAATTCGTTGTCGACGGCAGCAACCCATACGGTTGTGATGTCATCCGGCATTTTACGCTGGATGTATTCGATCGCCTGTTTACTGGCGATAATGGAAGCTACATGGATATGAGCCGGATGCCCTTTTGTGCGTAAGGCTTCGTATGCCAGCTCCATAGAACTGCCGGTTGCCAGCATCGGGTCCGTTATAATCAGTGTTTTGTCCGTTAACCGGGGAGAAGCGATATATTCAATATGAATGTCAAAGTTCAGACGATCCTTATACTTACGGTATGCAGAGACAAAAGCATTTTCCGCATTGTCCAGATAACTGAGAAATCCTTGGTGATAGGGAAGCCCGGCGCGCAGGATGGTACTGATAACGATCCGGTCGTCCGGTGTGTTCATCGGAGCTATCCCTAAAGGTGATTGAATGCCTTTCCGGCTGTAAGTGAAATCTTTACTGATTTCATAAGCCATGATTTCACCGATCCGCTCGACGTTTCGGCGGAAACGCATACTGTCTTTTTGTATATTCACATCACGCAATTCGGCGACAAACCGGTTTAAAATCGAGTTTGATTCTCCAAGATTAACTATTTTCATTCTTACATTGTTATTTTCCGGTGCCGAAATTAATCATAATTTGGACAGGTCGCAAAAAAGAAGGCAACCTTTTTAGGCTGCCTTCTTCAGATAATGCAAAAAAGTATTACTTCTTTTCCCCAGGTTTGTTGATTGCATCCAACAAATATTTTCCCGGTTTAAATTTCACGGTTGTTCTGGCCGGAATCATAACTGGAGTACCAGTCTTGGGATTACGAGCCAAACGGCTGGTTTGTGGACGCGGTATCAATGTACCGAAACCAATTAATACGATCTCTTCGTCGTGGGACATTGCTTCTGTAACAATCTCAATGTAAGCGTCCAACATCTTTTTTGCTTTCTGCTTCTGTAATCCCGATCTTTGGGCCAAGGCCTCAATCAATTCTGCTTTGTTCATGAATGTTTCTATTTAATTATGATTTTCAAGGCAAATGTACGCTTTTTGTTTATATCTGGTGTTGCTTTTTGCATATAAAGAAAACATCGTTCATTTCTTATTTAACAACGCCTGCGGGCATTTGTTACGTTTTGCGAAACAAAAAATGTTAATTGGCTCTTAGTTCCGATATTTGAAAGGCTTTTTATTATATCTACTCATGAATTTGATATTTATAGTTATTTTTGCCATGGAAAATAATACAGACTGTAAAATGAGAATAGAAGAGAATTATTCGTTGGAGAAACATAATACTTTCCATCTCCCGGTAAAGACCCGCTGGTTTATGGAATATGCGAATGAAGAAGAGTTGGGACGGATCCTCCGGGACGAATATTTCCAGGAATGCCTGTCGTTGCATATCGGAAGCGGGAGTAACCTGTTGTTCATAAACGATTTCAACGGGATCATCCTGCATTCACAGATAAAAGGTATTTCCGTAGCGGAGGAGACAGACGATACGGTCTTGCTACGTATCGGTGCCGCTGAAAAATGGGATGATGTGGTTGCTTATGCCGTTTCCAAGGGATGGGGCGGCATTGAAAATCTCTCCCTTATTCCCGGAGAGGCCGGTGCTGCCGCTATTCAGAACATCGGGGCATACGGGGCGGAGATCAAAGATGTGGTCGAGGCGGTGGAGGCTTATAACCAGCTTTCGTTCGAAAAGCGTACGTTTACAAACGAAGAATGTCTCTATGGTTACCGAAGCAGTTACTTTAAAAATGAGCATAATGATCCGTATATTGTTACATATATATATATACGTCTCAGCAAAAAGCCTCAGTTCTCTGTCGGTTATGGTAATTTGAAGGAAGAACTGGCAAAATATCCGGAGGTGACATTGCAGGCCGTGCGCGACGCCGTGATCTCGATCCGCCGTCAGAAATTGCCCGATCCGGATGAGTTAGGAAACGCAGGCAGCTTCTTTATGAATCCGGTTATTTCGGCCGCGCAGTTTGAGAAACTGAAAGAGCAGTATCCGGATATCCCTTCTTATCCCGCAGGCGAAGGGAAGGTGAAGGTCCCGGCAGGCTGGCTGATCGAGCAGTGCGGCTTCAAGGGCAAATCGCACGGTCCGGTCGGGGTCTATGAAAAGCAGGCGTTGATATTGGTCAATTTAGGAGAAGCCAGAGGGCATGAGATCGCGTTGGTTGCCGAAAGCATCCGTACGGCGGTCAATGAGCGGTTCGGCATCGAGATCATGCCCGAAGTTAAATATGTAGGTTAAATGGATATTACGTTTTTAGGAACGGGGACTTCTACCGGTGTCCCCGAAATAGGTTGCCAGTGCGAAGTGTGTACAAGCACGGATAAGCGCGACTGGCGTTTACGCACGTCGGTGTTGGTTGAAACCGCCGGGAAACGGATTCTGCTGGACTGCGGTCCTGATTTCCGTTGGCAAGTGATTAAGAACCGGACCTACCATCTGGATGCGGTCCTGATCTCGCACGAACATTACGACCATGTCGGCGGGCTGGACGACCTTCGTCCTTTTTGCCGGGAAAAGGGCGTCGACATCTTCGCCGAAGATTATGTGGCGGAAGCGATCGAAACACGTATGCCATACGCTTTTCGCACCCACCGCTATCCCGGCGTTCCGAACCTGGAACTGCACCGGATAACGGACCAGCCCTTTATGGCCGCCGGCCTGCAGGTTATCCCTATCCGGGTGATGCACGGCAAACTGCCTATCTTCGGTTACCGAATCGGCAATATGGCCTACATCACAGACGTGAAATATCTGCCGGAAGAAGAATATGCCAAACTGGAAGGTTTGGATCTGTTGATCCTGACTGCCCTCCGGAAGGGCCCTCACCCGACGCATGAATCCCTGGAAGAGGCACTCGCCAATATCGAGCGCATCCGTCCGAAAGAATCCTATCTGATCCACATGAGCCACCGCATCGGCCTGCATGCCGAGGTTGAGAAGGAACTGCCGCCGCATGTTCATCTGGCTTACGACGGGTTGCATGTTTCGTGCTGAAACGGTAATATCAATGGATAGTTTTATTGAAAATAAAACTATTGTTTCACTATTTTGCAGAAGTGAGCTATCTTGTTCCCGCGCTCCGACGCGGGATCGCAAAGGAACAGGCGTTATTCTGAAGCTATAAATGATGATTTAACGGTGTATTTCGTATTTGTGACATAGCGTCGGGAGTATCTGTTTCCCCTCTCGAGAGGGGATAAGGGGTGTGTTATCTTTCTGTCTATCAATGAAAATTCACACACCCCCCTGCCCCCTCTCAAGAGGGGAAGTGGTTACCACCGGTCGATATAAACAAACCTATAAATCTGCATTTACAGGTTCAAATATTCTTAAAATATAAGCCTATACATAGGGCTGATTTGAGATTATAGCCATCAGTATGGTTTTTCTGTATCATAGTTATGATTTGCCAATACCATTACTATGAGGCAAGAAAGCGGAAGAGGGGATCATTGTAATATCAAAGATAGTATCTTCTTTTTCAGCTTACAATACCAGGCATCGCTAATGCCCATATAGTGGGCAATGTATTTATCGGGAACGCGGTTGATCATCCAGGCATAGTTGGTGTAGAGGAACTGGATAAACTCCTCGGCCGTCGACGAGAGACGAACGGCCAACAATACATCTAACTTATAGATGATAGTCAACATAATATTCTGGTAATAGGAGGCAAATAAAGGGTAGCGGAGCGAAAGGCTCTCGATATGATCGCGGGAGAAGCAAAGCAGCTCACCCGCTTCAAGCGCCTTGATCTCGAAGTCGGAAGGCTGTTTGGTAAAATAGCCGATGGCGGAAAGGAACGGAAACATATTATCGGCGGCAAAACCGGTGACGCATTCGTTGCCGTTCTCGTTTACATATAAATTAATGAATAGTCCTTTGTTGATGAAATAGGCATCCTGGCACAACTCGCCTGTACGCAACAGGTAATCCCCTTTCTTCACGGAGATCACCTTGGCATGGCTTTCCAGTTCACCAAGGAATGCTTCATCGCGGGCGAGAGCTTCCGGCAGGTCGGCAAGGAGTCGCGCGAAATGGATATCCGTCTTCATCGTTATTTTTCAAGCGTGAAACTCTTACGACCGATCAGATTGCCATCCGCAAATATGTCGACCCGGTAGGTCCCGGGAGAAAGGAATTCTTCGATATTCCAATACATCGTTACCGGTAGTTCCTCCCCATCATATTCGACCAGTTTCTTCATGGAGTAGTTGATTTCTTTTCCTTCGAAGGTAAAGACATCGGCACGGCTCTTGAGCAAAATATCGTCGTCAGGCTTCATGATGCGCACATAGACCGTTTTCTCTCCGACCGGAGCCGTGATATTCTTGGCCAAACGGAAATCGACCACGAACTGCTCCATCTTCTTGATCACCTTCGCTTTCTTTCCGCGACCGTTAACAGGGGTTACGGTGATTCCCGTAGCATCCAGCCGGCTTGCCAGCGTGACGCGTTCGGTCAGCTTCTCCTTTTCCTTCTTCAGCGTAGTGGCCGTAGAGGAGGCTTGCTGATATTTCTTTACGGCTTCGTTCTTTTCGACTTTCAGCTGTTCGTTTGCACGGTTCAGGGAGTCGATCTGGACAACATAGTTACGCATAATCTTACGCAAGGTCTGCAACTCCTTCTTCAGACGGGCTATCTCTTTCGTATTGGTAGCCTTAACGGTCCGGAGTTCTTCTTGCAAGCGTTGTACTTTGGCTTGTTCGGTAGACAAAAGATTCAGCAACGAGTCGTTGCCTATCGTAAATTTATATCCTTCGTATTGGAGGGACAATTCGTTAAACTCATCTTCCAACGACTCCTTATCCAATACGTATGCCTGTTCCAGATCCTGCATCTGTTGCTTCTGATGGAAAATATAATAACCGGCTCCGGCTATAATCAGCAGTAACACAACTACTGCCATGATTAACAATGATAGCTTATTTATTTCTTTTGTTTCTTTCTTTTCTGAATCCATACAATCACTATTAAAAATGAACACGCAAAGGTAGTAAAAATGATTTAAGTTCCGAATATTATTCATACCTTTGTGCCACTCAATTAAATAATAATTTGCATGCACGAGAAACTTATTATTCTTGATTTCGGCTCGCAAACAACTCAATTAATAGGACGTAGAGTCCGTGAGTTGAACATGTATTGCGAGATTGTCCCCTATAACAAATTCCCACATGATGCAACAGATGTGAAAGGTGTAATCCTTTCCGGAAGTCCTTATTCGGTATATGACGCGAATGCGTTCAAAGCTGATTTGAGCGAGATACGGGGTAAATATCCCGTATTGGGAATCTGCTACGGAGCCCAATTCCTGGCTTATACATCCGGCGGAAATGTCGAACCGGCAAACTCCCGCGAATACGGACGTGCCAACCTGTCTCATATTGACAATGCAGACGAATTGCTGAAAGGTATCAACGTAGGTTCGCAAATCTGGATGTCTCACGGAGACACTATTACCGTCCTGCCTGACAACTTCAAGATTATCGCCAGCACGGACGATGTGAAGGCTGCCGCCTATCACGTGGAAGGTGAAAAGACTTGGGGCGTACAGTTCCACCCGGAAGTATTCCATACGACCGACGGGACTAAGTTGTTAGATAATTTCCTGAATATCTGCGGATGTGCCAAAGACTGGACACCGGCTTCTTTCATCGAATCGACCGTAACGGAGCTGAAAGAACAATTAGGTGACGACAAAGTGATCCTGGCTCTTTCCGGCGGTGTGGATTCTTCCGTTACGGCCGTCCTGTTGAACAAGGCGATCGGTAAGAACCTGACGTGTATCTTCGTCGACCATGGCTTGCTACGCAAGAATGAGTTCGAAAACGTATTGAAAGATTACGAACATCTGGGACTGAACGTAATCGGAGTAGATGCAAAAGATAAATTCTACAAGGAACTGGCCGGCGTCTCCGACCCGGAAAAGAAGCGCAAAATCATCGGCAAAGGTTTCATCGACGTGTTCGACGAAGAAGCCCACAAGCTGAAAGATATCAAATGGTTGGGTCAGGGAACGATCTATCCGGACGTCATCGAATCGCTCTCTATCACCGGGACGGTTATCAAGAGCCACCACAACGTGGGCGGTCTGCCTGCCAAGATGAACCTGAAGCTGGTCGAACCGTTGCGCCTGTTGTTCAAAGACGAAGTGCGCCGTGTGGGTATGGAGTTAGGAATGCAACCGCATCTGATCAAACGTCATCCGTTCCCCGGCCCCGGCTTGGGTATTCGCATCTTAGGTGACATCACGCCTGAAAAAGTACGGATCTTGCAAGATGCCGACGATATCTATATGTCGCTGATGCGCGAATGGGGATTGTACGACAAGATATGGCAGGCCGGAGTCATCCTCCTTCCGATCCAGTCTGTCGGAGTTATGGGTGACGAACGTACATACGAGAACACGGTTGCCTTGCGTGCCGTAACCTCTACGGACGCCATGACCGCCGACTGGGCACAACTCCCCTACGAATTCCTCGCCAAGGTTTCCAACGAAATCATCAACAAGGTGAAAGGCGTAAACCGCGTCGTGTACGACATCAGCTCGAAGCCGCCAGCTACGATCGAGTGGGAATAAGCCTCTTAAAAACATTTATAAAGCCTGGTATTCATGTAATACCGGGCTTTTATTTTGCCCGGAAATGAAAAAAGCATATATTTGCCTCAAGTATAACAGAATGTAAAATCAATAAAATCAAGAGTCACATGAAACAAGATATGATTGTTATCCTGGACCTGGGCAGTCATGAAAACACAGTGTTGGCACGTGCAATCCGTGCCTTGGGCGTTTATAGCGAAATCTACCCGCATGACATAACGGCGGAAGAGTTGAAAGCGTTGCCGAACGTAAAAGGTATTATCATCAACGGCGGACCCAACCATATTATCGACGGTGTCGAGATCGACGTTCACCCGGAGATCTACACGATTGGCATACCTGTAATGGCGGCTGGCCACGGGAAAGCATTATGCGAAGTAAAGTTAGATGAATTCAAGAATGACGTAGAGGCAATCAAGAATGCGGTAAAGTCTTTCGTATTCGACACTTGCAAGGCGGAGGCAAACTGGAACATGACGAACTTCGTCAATGACCAGATCGAATTGGTCAGACGCCAGGTTGGAGACAGGAAAGTATTGTTGGCATTGTCCGGCGGGGTTGACAGCTCGGTCGTTGCCGCTCTGCTATTGAAAGCGATCGGCGACAAATTGGTTTGCGTACATGTGAATCACGGGCTGATGCGTAAAGGCGAGTCGGAAGCCGTAGTTGAAATATTCAAAAACCAATTGAAAGCAAACCTGATTTACGTAGACGTAACCGACCGCTTCCTTGATAAATTAGTGGATGTGGCCGATCCGGAACAGAAACGTAAAATTATCGGAGGCGAGTTTATCCGCGTCTTTGAAGAAGAAGCCCGCAAACTGGATGGTATCGACTTCCTGGGACAGGGTACTATCTATCCGGACATCGTGGAAAGCGGAACCAAGACAGCCAAGATGGTGAAATCGCATCATAATGTAGGCGGCCTGCCCGACGACCTGAAGTTCGAATTGGTGGAACCGTTACGTCAGTTGTTCAAGGACGAAGTTCGTGCCTGCGGTTTGGAATTAGGCTTGCCATACGAGATGGTTTACCGCCAGCCGTTCCCCGGACCGGGCTTAGGTGTACGTTGCTTGGGAGCAATCACCCGTGACAGACTAGAAGCCGTACGTGAATCGGATGCGATCTTGCGTGAAGAGTTTCAGAATGCCGGTTTGGACAAGAAAGTATGGCAGTACTTTACGGTCGTGCCCGATTTCAAATCTGTAGGCGTACGGGATAATGCCCGCTCTTTCGAATGGCCGGTTATCATTCGTGCCGTCAATACGGTAGATGCCATGACGGCCACCATCGAACCGGTAGACTGGCCTGTCCTGATGAAAATAACAGACCGTATCCTGAAAGAGGTGAAAAACGTCAACCGCGTTTGCTACGACATGTCTCCGAAACCCAACGCAACGATCGAGTGGGAATAAGATAAAACAAAACCTATGCTTTAGCCCCCGTAACCCTATGAGTTAGGAGGCGTAAAGCATAGGTTTCTTACTTCTACCCGATCTTCCTGATCACCCGGCAGGGATTCCCTACCGCAAGTGAATAGGCAGGTATGTTTTTTGTCACTACGCTACCGGCTCCGATTACCACGTTATCACCTATTGTAACTCCGGGAAGGATGATCGCTCCGGCACCGATCCATACATTATGGCCGATTGTGACCGGATAAGCATATTCCAGTCCCCGATTGCGTTGTGAGGCATCCAACGGATGTCCGGCTGTATAGATCCCAACATTAGGGGCAATAAAAGCATTATCACCGATCTTCACCTTTGCCCCATCCAATATGACCAGATTGACATTGGCATAGAAATTCTCTCCTACCTCTATATTATATCCGTAGTCACAAGCAAAAGGAGGCTCAACAATAAGACTCTCTCCTGTCTTTCCCAATAGATTCTTCAGGAGTTCCGTCCGCTCTGCCTGTTGTGAAGGGCGCAAACGGTTATAGTCGTAAAGCTGTTCTTTCGCTTTCTCACGGTCTGCCAACAATTCAGGATCGTAGTTGGCATCGTATAGCAGGCCGAGACGGCATTTGTCCTTTTCGGTCATAAACGATATGTTATTGATTCAATACGTGTATTGTATGACACGCCACTAATGCCGCCGTCTCCGTACGCAAGCGGCTTTCTCCCAACGAGATAGGCTCAAAGCCATGTTGCTGGGCAAGGGCTATTTCTTCCGGGCTGAAATCACCTTCCGGACCGATCAGTATCAAGACATTCTCGCCTGGATAATATACTTTCTTTAATAAAGGCTTTTCGCCTTCCTCACAATGGGCAATAAACTTTCGGCCTTCAAAAGGCTGGCTGACAAAAGAACGAAAATCCGTCATACCATTCAATTCCGGCAATGTTGCTTTCTGAGACTGCTTCATCGCACTAACCAATATCTTTTCCAGACGGGCCGGCTTAATTTCTTTCCGTTCAGAGAAACGACAATTCAAACAAGTGATCGCATTGATACCAATCTCCGTTGCTTTCTCCGCAAACCATTCCATCCGGTCCATATTTTTAGTCGGAGCGACCGCTATATGCAAGTTGAAGTCCCACAAAGCCGGTTGTTCCCAGCTTTCCAATATATTGACTTCACAATGTTTAGGGTGAGCCCTGCTAATAGCGGCTTTATAAAAAAAGCCTTTACCATCTGTCAGTAAAATCTCGTCGCCCTCTGTCAACCGAAGAACACGGACACAATGACCGCCTTCTTCTTCCGGCAACTCCGGATTAACAACAATATCCGGCGTATAAAATATCTGCATCTCTCTCCAACTTTCAATTTTCAATTTTCAACTTTCAATTACCCAAGTATCATGCCCACTATGGTAGCAGAAAGCACTGAGACCAAAGCACCTCCGATCATGGCAGGAAAACCGAAGCGGGTAATGAGTTCCCGTTTTTCCGGAGCCAGCACTCCCATGCCCCCCAACAGAATACCGATGGAGGAAATATTGGCAAAACCACATAGTATATAAGTAGACATCAAAACCGATTTCTGGTACATGAACATACCGGCATCTTTCCATTCCTGCATCTGGAAATAGGCAACAAACTCATTCAGGATCGTTTTCTGTCCCAACAAAGAACCGACCAACATAACATCCTGATAGGGAACCCCGATCAACCACATGAAAGGAGAAAGAATCACTCCTAAAATAAACTGGAATGTCAGCCCTTGCGCCTTACCGCCCGTAATCGACACAATCCACTCATTCAGTCCGGTATACCGTCCGACCAAACCTTCCAATATATAGTTGGCAAGCGCCACCATCGCAATAAACACTAACAACATGGCAGCAATGTTGACCATCAGGCGGACACCGGTCGATGTCCCGGCAGCCAATGCATCCAATGCCGTAGAATGCTGCCCGATTTTTTCCATCTTAACCAGCCGGTCATCGGCTTTCTCCGTCTGCGGACAAAGAATCTTAGCCAGAACGATCGACCCCGGAGCTGCCATCAACGATGCGGAAAGCAAATGTTTGGCAAACAAGACCCTGGCAACCGGATCACCTCCTGCCAGCATGCCGATATAAGTACCCATCACTGTTCCGGCAATCGTTCCCATACCGGAAACCATAACCAGAAATATCTCCGACCGGTTCATAGCCGGCAGATAGTTCTTTATCAAAACAGGCGATTCCGTCATTCCCATAAAGACATTCCCGGAAGTGACCAATCCTTCCGCACCGGATATATTCATAAACCGACGCAAAACCCAGGAAAAAGCGCCTACTATCCGCTGGATAATCCCCCAATAATAGAACAGGGAAACCAATGCTGAAAAGAAAATCACGACCGGGAGTGAATTCAGAAGGAAAATAAATCCTTCGCTTTTGGTCACCAACGACCCTAACAGAAAGGCAACCCCCGATTGCGTAAAGTCCATCAACTTGATAAAAGCCTTTCCCAGCCATTCCAGGACAGTCCCGACTACCGGAACATACAAGACGGCAAGAGCAAAAATTACCTGCATCAACAATCCGCCTCCGACCAGTTTCCAGTCGACCCGTTTCCGGTCGTAACTCAGGAGATAGGCAACTCCTAACACGGTTGCAATTCCCAGAATGCCACGCAAAAAAGACTCCAAGCTAAAACCAAGTTGTTGTTCTATCATTTGGTTCCGCCCTCCTCTTCGCGACGCCTTATTTCATCCTTATACATTTTTGCATACTCATAGTTCTCATCTGCAATTGCTTCATCCAGACGATCCGCCAGTTCCTCGGCGTCCAGGAGTGAAAGCCACTTTTTCAATTGGGCTTCATCTTTTATGTCTTCCGGCTCCAGATCCAGTATAAAATCATCATCATCCTTATCTTTTTCATCCATCGCTACAGCATCTTCCAGAACAACGCCACATTCTTTCACGATCTCAGGAGTTGTATAAATATCGCATTTAACGCGTAAAGCGATAGCAATAGCGTCAGACGTACGCGAATCCAGACGAACCTGGTTCACTCCATCTTCAAAAAGTAATTCGGAATAAAACACCCCGTCTTCAAACTTATAGATAAAAACCTCACGTAAGCGGACACTAAAGGCCTGGGCAAACGTTGCAAACAAATCATGCGTCAAAGGACGAGGGGGCGTTATGCGCTCTAAAGCAATAGCAATTGACTGCGCTTCCGACGTTCCGACAATAATAGGTATGCGGCGAGCCCCTTCTTCTTCCGCCAAGATCAAGGCGTATGCCCCCGACTGTATCTGGCTGTTCGTCAAACCCTGTACCCGTAGTTTTATTCTTGTATCCACACTATTTAGTTTTTTAGTCAATACACAAAAGTAATATTATTTCGGAATCTTAAAAAGCATTCGAAAGGAAAGAAAAGAACAAACGGCTTAAAAAAAGAAAAGGTTGTCATCACGACAACCAATCTTCATTGCTAACCTTAAATCTAATACCATGAAAAACACAGTGCAAATATACCCGTTTTATGTTATGCAGCATAGTTTTCCAACAGAAAAGATTGGGCATTTAGCATTATTTTAATCTAAAAGCCACTCGATTAAAGGCTGTTAACGATTTATTTCTGATTCTTCACGTATTCATCTGCTTTCGCTCTCATCCGTTCCACTCGTTTCTGTGTTTCCGGATGGCTGGAGAACAACTGGCGAAATTTAGACGACTTGGGAGCTTCCGCACTCAACTCCAATAGCTTGTTCAATGAATTACACATACTATAAGGATCAAGGCCGTTAGCAATACTGAATTCAAAACCATAATCATCCGCTCCATTTTCCTGTGTCTGCGAATATTGGGCACCGGCCAGCGATTCAGCCAGATCTCCCAATTGCGAATCGGTCAGCTTTGCAACTGTATTGCTGGCAGCACCAGCAGCGTTCTTGGCAGCCGAAGTCAGATAGGCCTGCTTCATGGCGTCTTTTGAATCCGTATGTACCACATGACCGATTTCATGCCCGATAACAGCCAGCACCTCATTGTCATCCATGATCTTCATCAAGCCGCCACAAACACGTACACTTCCGTCTCCACAAGCAAACGCATTTACGTCAATCACATTATATACTTTGAAATTCAGGTTGAGGCCATCCACCTTTACATCCTTTGTCAGATTAGCCAGACGCTGTCCCATTTCCGTATCAGGACCGGCAACTTCATTATGCGTATCCATCCACTGGATATATTCGCGAGCCATATTTGCCACATCCTCGTCCGACAAGGTTATCGCTTTTGCGGCATCCGCCGCCGCATTTACTAATTTCTTCGTATTGATGGATTTACCGCCAATTTTAAATTGTGCCGATGCACTCAAGCTGACACCAGCCACTAAAGCCATCGATAATAAAATAGTTCTTCCTCTCATTGTGCTTGTTTTAGTTGTAAATAATTATCTATCTGGTTAAATGTAACATCCTTTAAAATGACCTTCTTATCCTTATCCAGCAGATAAAGTGTCGGAATGGCTTTCAGATCATAAATTTCATCATTCTTCAGGCTGACCGTGCTGTCATAAGAATTGATCCAGCTTGCCGGCATATAAGAAATATGGTTCTTCCACGCATCCAGATCTTCATCCGGGTAAACGGCCAGGATTTTGAGCTTGTTGTCCTTGATCCATGCGTTTACAACCGGGGATGCAGCCAACTGATCGGTTATTTCTTTGCAGGCATGGCAATCCGGATTATAAAAGAATAAAAGCAAATAATCAGCTTTCACCCGATACAAAGTACCTTTTTTCCCATCTGCCAGCGTATAGGTAAAATCGGTAGCAAACTCTCCTATCCGGTTTTTAAGAGCTACTTCAAGAAGATGTGCCGGACGCACTTTATGGACTTCGTCGAAAACCGGAGCTTCCAAAATCGCTTCCAACACCGGTATATAGAGAGATTCATCCCGCATGGGTGAATTCGGATCATACAGGTATTTTTCATATAATCCGGCAAAATAAGCAAACATCGTACTGTCGACAGCCGCCTTATTCATCATGTTTTTAATAGAGGAAGCCGCTGTTGCCGACGGAACATATTTCATCATATCGATATAGTTGGATGCCGCCTGTTCCGTAATTTCAGGGAGGTGAACCAAAGCCGTATCTGTAAAATCAAATTTATCCCAATAGTGTGTAATCAGATAGGCAGCACGTTCTTCCGGCTTGGTTATGACACTGGGGACAGAAACCATCTCAAATGTACGTTCTTTTGTGTCCCCTGTTTCTGCCTTTTTAGATTGTTGACCGTTACAAGCGCTAAAAATCAACATAAAAGATAATAAGTGAAGTACTTTAATCCGCATAGTATCTTATTTTTTTATTTGCCACAAAGATACGCTTTATCGGCAATTAAATAATCAGAGACACAATATTTAATCAACCGGTCAACTAAAGTAAGAGGTTATCCGAAGACCGGCGGGGCTCATTCAGAAAAAATGCCGATATCCGAAGACAACCTCTTACACACTACAGGATAAAAAATTCGAGGTACCCATATCTTTGTCTTACTCTGCTGATAAATCAAAACAGATTATAGTTTGTCCGTAATACTTTAAACTCGGTCCGACGGTTTATCTGGTCTGCAATCTCCTGCTGTTCGGGAGTCAGATTCTCTATAAATTCCTCCGTCAGGACATCTCCTTCATTCAGGAAATCATATTCCTTAGCCATCTTTTTATTGATCACTTTAGGAACACTTTCCCCATATCCTTTGGCTTCGAGACGGTCTTGAGCTATACCTCCCGTAATCAGATAATCGACCACCGACTGGGCACGGCGTTGAGCCAGACGTTCATTATACTGGTCCGAACCCTTACGGTCGGTATGCGCACCCAATTCGATCGTTACATTCGGATTATCGTTCAACATCTTGATCAGCTCATCCAATGCCTTTTTCGATTCCGGACGCAATGTTGCCTTATCGAAATCATAGAATATATTTTCAATCACGACGGGTTTGCTGATCGGGGAAAGGAAAAAGTCCACGATATACGTCTCATTCTTTTCTTCCGGTCCGGTCTTCAACTCGAAATTCTGGTTGAGGTAACCGCGTGCACTTGCCATCATCACATACCGGATGTCGCGCTCCAGCTCAACCTTGTATTTGCCGTCTTTCTTTGCCAGCACCTTTTCGTTCAGACCGTCCCGGCCGACAATACGGACTGTGGCATCCTCTATCGGGTTCTCATCCACATCCGACACGATACCTTCGATAAAGATCGTGATAACCGGCACCTCAAAAGAATAGAGATGATCGTATCCGCGTGCATCGTTACGATTGGAGCTGAAAAAGCCTTTTTCCTGCTTTCCGGCAAAAGTGATACCGAAGTCATCCCCGGAAGAGTTGATCGGTGCCTTCATGTTTTCGACATTCCATTTGCCGGTACTGTCTAAAGTAGCCTTGAATATATCGAGCCCTCCCATACCCGGATGACCATCCGATGCAAAATAAAGCGTAACGGAATCGCGCACATACGGAAACATCTCATCACCCGGCGTATTGATATCCGGTCCCAGGTTTTCCATCGGTCCGAAATCATTCCCGACAACACGTGCCCGAAACAGATCCTTACCTCCGTAGCCACCTACCGCATCCGATACGAAATAGAGATATTTGCCGTCAGGCGAGATCGCCGGATGGCCAAGAGCCGTCACCGAGTCTTTCACAATACTGGCACGCGTCCCTTTCCCCCATTTGGCACTGCTACGAGTAGAGATATAAATTTCTGAAGTACGCGGTCCTTCCGGGTCTTGCGCACAGTAGGTGTAATACATCGTATTCCCGTCCTTGGAAAAAGAGGGTGTCCCTTCGTCAAATTCCGTGTTTACTTCATCTTCCAACTCTATCGGGGCTTGCCAGGCTCCGTTCTCATCCTGCTTCACCAGGAAGAGATCGTTATTCCGCTGTCCGGTAATCGCATTGGTAGTTTCATCTTTGTCTTTTCCGGCTCCTTTCGGCGTACGGGTCGACGCAAAATAAAGCTGGTCATATTTTTCACCGTACAACATCGGACCAAATTCGGAACGGCGGGAGTTAAACTTCTCCATCCGCTTGACCACATAACGAGTCGGATTCTGTTTCCACTTCGTGGCCTCCTCGCAACCGGTTATGCCGTTAAAGGCTAATATACTACCCGGCTCGGCCAACAAATAATCATTATAATATTTGATCGCCTCACCATAACGTCCGCTCTTATGGTACATCTGTCCGAGACGGAGGTTCACAATACTGTCGGGATAGTTATAACGCAGGGCATTCATATACGCACTGGTAGCACGCGGCGTATTATTAATCAAACGATTGCAATCAGCCATCCTGTAAGCGATATAACCACGCAAATCCCGCTTGGCAGGAGGTGTTTTCGTATATACTTTCCGGTATATGGCCGCTGCTTCAAAGTATTCGCCAATACGTTGCTTTTCCTCCGCATCGCTCAACTTCGCTGATTTACAGGAATACAAAAACGATGCTGCCAATAACAGGAACAAGTATGGGGTAAATTGTCTCATTTGCTATAATCTATGTTATATATAACAGGATTATGTACTATTTATTGTATAACTTTTACAGCAACAGCGAACTATCCCCGTAACTTAAAAAGCGGAAATCATGCGCCAGGGCATAATCGTAAATATTTCTCCAATCTCCTTTGACAAAGGCTGAGATCAGCAGCAGCAGCGTACTTTTCGGCTGGTGGAAATTCGTCACGATTCCCCGTACGATTTTAAATTCATAGCCCGGAGCGAGAATAATCCGGGTAGCCGTCACCAGCTTATCCACCTGATGGCGATCCAGATAATCCAGAATATTTTGTAACGCTTCATCAGCAGTCAGACGGTTATTAGCCTCTTCATACGGCATCCACTGCTTGACTATCAGCTCCTCGGCCGTAGCCTCCGGATTTGAAGCCAGCGTAACACCCATATAATAGAGGCTTTCAAGCGTACGGACGGAAGTCGTACCGACCGCAATGATCCGGCCGAGGTTCTGCTTGATCCGCTCGATCGAACTACGGCGTACGGATATAAATTCGGTATGCATTTCGTGCCCCTCGATCGTTTCGCTTTTCACCGGCTTGAATGTCCCGGCTCCGACATGAAGCGTCAACTCTTCCCGTCCGATGCCGTGCGCATCGATATCGGCCAGGACTTCCGGAGTGAAATGTAAACCGGCAGTCGGAGCGGCTACCGATCCTTTTATCTTCGAGTAGACAGTCTGATAGGTCTGCAAATCGCTTTTTTCGGTTTCCCGGTTCAGGTATGGAGGAATAGGCAATACGCCCGCCGCATCCAAAAGATCGGCAAATGTACAAGTCGGATGATCCCAGGTAAACTCAATCAGGTGACTGTCTCCGCAGGTCTGCAACTTCTCAGCCTTCAAGGTGACAATCTCGCCGCCATCGAGCTGCACCTTCTTGCTCAAAAGCCCTTCTTTCCACTTTTTCAGGTTTCCGACCAGACACGTCCAGCGGCAACGTTCGGTCTGCTGGAATACCAAAGCATAGTCATGCGGTTCGACCGGTTCCAGACAGAAAATCTCGATCTTAGCCCCCGTCTCCTTATGAAACAGAAGGCGAGCCTGGATCACCCGCGTATTATTAAAGACCATCAACGAACCTTCCGGCAGATAGTCTGTAATACGTTTGAATATGCTTTCGCCTACTTTTCCTTCCTTATATAATAAGAGCTTCGATTCGTCCCGCTTAGGCAACGGGAATTTAGCGATCCGCTCGTCAGGCAGCGGATAATCGAAATCTTCAATACGTATCTGTTGCGTCTTTGTTGTCATGATAATTCTTCCAATTCTATTGTTTGTTCGGCCCAGAGGTCCATCGTCTCCGACAAATCTTTCTTCAAAGCCGAATATTCACTGTATAAAGAGACATCCGCCGCCCCTTCAGGCGTTGCCAGTTTGGCTTCGATAGCCGCTATGGATTTTTCCAGTTCCGCGATTTTCTTTTCGGATTCGGCAATCGCTTTCTCCACTTTCTTGATTGCTCTGCTCTGTTCCTTGCGGGCTTCGTAGGAGAGTTTGTTTTGAGTGGGCTGTACATCTGCCGCGGCAGCATCGGAAGCCACTTGTGCAGAACGCTCCAACTCTTGCAGACTGTCCATCTTCTTGTGTTCGAGGAAATCATATATACCGCCCAGATGCTCGACCACCCGTTTATTACCGAACTCATATACTTTGTCGACCAGTCCATCCAGGAACTCACGGTCGTGAGAAACGACGATAACCGTCCCGTCGAACTCTTTCAATGCATCTTTCAACACATCCTTCGAACGCATATCCAAATGGTTCGTCGGCTCATCGAGAATCAGCAGGTTCACCGGTTCCAACAACAAACGGATCATTGCCAGACGAGTCTTCTCCCCTCCCGACAAAACCCTGACCTTCTTATCCGAGGCTTCCCCCCCGAACATGAAAGCGCCCAGAATATCGCGTATCTTCGTACGGATATCCCCTTGCGCCACATAGTCGATCGTATCGAACACAGTCATATTTTCATCTAAAAGCTGAGCCTGGTTCTGGGCAAAATAGCCGATCTTGACATTATGCCCCAGTTGCAACTTGCCGGTAAAGTCGGTAATCTCTCCCATTATACATTTTACTAATGTAGACTTACCTTCTCCGTTCTTGCCGACAAAAGCGACCTTATCTCCCCGGTTGATCGTAAACGTCGCATGCTCGAAGATCAGGTGTTCACCATACCGCTTGGCAAGGTCTTCCACGATCACCGGATAAGAACCGGAGCGGGGAGCCGGCGGAAACTTCAGATTCAGCATAGCCGTATCGACCTCATCCACTTCGATGCGTTCCACTTTTTCCAATTGCTTGATACGGGATTGTACCTGTACGGACTTAGTCGCCTTATAGCGGAAGCGTTCGATAAAAGCCTCTGTATCGGCCAACTTCTTCTGTTGGTTCTCAAAAGCACGAAGTTGCTGCTCACGCCGTTCCTGGCGCAACACGACATATTCGGAGTATTTTACTTTATAGTCATATATTTTACCAAGCTCGATCTCGACCGTACGGAAAGTCGTATTGTCGATAAACGCCCGATCGTGGGAAACGAGGATAACGGCATTGGCACGTGTCGCGATAAAGTTTTCGAGCCACTGGATAGATTCGATATCCAAATGGTTGGTCGGCTCGTCCAGCAGCAGGACATCCGGCTTGCGCAACAAGAGTTTGGCAAGCTCGATACGCATACGCCATCCCCCGCTGAACTCGGAAGTCGGCCGGTCAAAATCACTCCGGGTGAATCCCAATCCGATAAGCGTACGCTCCAGTTCCGCATGATAGTTATTACCGCCCATCATCTGGAAGTGCTCCGTCAGGTGGGTGACACGGTCGATAAGTTTCTGGTAGGACTCCGTCTCATAGTCGGTACGTTCGGCCAATTGCTGATTCAACCGCTCCATTTCCTTTTCCATTTCGTGGATATGCTCGAAAGCCTGCTCGGCTTCTTCACGGACAGTTTGTGTATCTGCCAGTTTCATCTGTTGGGGAAGGTAACCGATTGTTGTTTCCTTCGGCACGCTGACCGTCCCCGCCGTCGGTGACTGCAAGCCTGCAAATATCTTCAGCATCGTAGATTTTCCGGCACCGTTCTTCCCGACCAGTGCAATACGATCTTTCTTATTAACCACAAACGAAACATCATCAAAAAGCGTAAACCCGCCAAACTCAACTGTTAGTCCTTCAACCGAAATCATATATTTTTTCTATTATGGCTGCAAAGATACAATTTATCCCTAAAAGTCAGGTTCAAAGTCTGCCCCATATTGCTAAATCCGATATTCCCGTCATAAGTATGGTTTGGGTAAGTCATAATTATGATTTACCCAAACCATTACTATGAGACAGAAATACGAAATGTTCAGGATTTGTCAATAGTGAATCAATACGCTCCACTCCCGATAGACACAAACAGGGCGGAAAGAATCAGGGCGAAGAGGAATACATTCCGGGCAGTATGTCCCAATGTACGGTTCAGGGCTTTTCCTTCCTGTGTAAACAATTCGCGGGTCGTATAAAAACAGAGCGCAAACAGCATCCCGAATAGAAACAAAACCCACCAGGGAGCATCCAGCAGAAGCGGAAGAATAAGAATAAACGCTAAACATTCATTCATTATATAGAACACCCGACCGAAACGGCGGCCAAACAGCACGATTGTAGTCCGCTTACGAGCCGCCTTGTCCTGCTCATAATCCCTGTAATTATTGACAACCAAAATATTAACAGACAAAAGCCCCAGGGCGACAGACAACAAAAAAGAGAGCAAAGAGAAACTCAACGTCTGTATATAATAGGTGAAACAAACCGGAATAATCCCGTAAAACAAGAGCACGCAAACATCTCCCAGCCCGTTATAGGCCAGCGGAAACGGCCCGGCAGAATAGGCCAATACGCAAACAGCAATCGCCACTCCTACCAGCAACAGCCGCCAGTCGGCGAAGCAGACCAGCAACAAACCAAACAGGCAAGCCAACCCTAAGGCTACAAACGTACCCGTCAACATCGCCTTCGGACTAATCCAACCCTGTGCCACAGCCCGTTCAGGCCCCAGGCGGTCTTCCCTGTCGGCTCCTTTCTTAAAATCAAAATAGTCATTCGCAAAGTTACTGGCTATTTGGGCAAAGAGCGCCACCAGCAGACAAAGGGCTGCCGGCAAAACATCAAACGCCCCATCATAATAAGCCAACGCGCTTCCCAATAAAACCGGACTTACAGAAGCCGGCAGTGTCTTGGGACGCGCAGCTTCCACCCAAGCCCCGACAAGAGATTTTTTATGTTCCATATTTTTCTGCATAATTCGCGTGCAAAAATAAAAACAAATGAGCATAGATTTGCTTTTTACATAAGAATTCATATATCTTTGCAGCATGAAGAATTTCCTATTCATATTGACCATGCTGTTCGGCATGTTGCTTTTTGTCCCCGAGGAGGATCAGAAAAGCAACACATCCCCCGATTTGTCAGCACAGAAAGAGGCCATTATGATGGAAAAGGGCACTGCCGACATGCAGCATAATCTGGAAATACTGACCAGCGACCTGAAAGGCAGCAACTGCCTGACACCGCGCAGAACAGTCCAGACTGTCAGCAACACAATAAACATACGATTACTGAAGATTGAAAAAAAAGCAATCCAGTACTTCCGCCTGAAAGAGATCAATCTTTTGCGGAAAGTATCTGAAGAGGTAACAATATGTCAAACCATTAACTTTTCAGCTCTCCTTTGCCGTATGGGCTATCATGTGTATGGCCTGCGGAAAATCGTTATTTGATTCAAAGTGAATAATCTGTCTTTTTGTATGGGATGTTTGTTCCATACCGTTTTTCTATTGCATTCCCCGGAATGCAAACAAATTATTATTCACTTAAAAATCAAATTATTATGTCTACAAAAAAGAATAAATCCAGCATCTATATTTATGTAATCATTACTATTATCGGTTGTGTACTCGCTTGCAGTTCCATCATCCCGAACGACTATTTAAAACTTGTAGTCGTAATGGGAGCCCTTGGCACAGGCCTGTACGGTATCATGAAAGGGCTCAGTACGCCTTCCACTACGGAAGAAACGGCTGTCGATGAGAAATAAAAACCGGATTATACAACCTCAAAAAGACATAGAAATGAAAATAAATAAAGATTTAGTGGATGCAACCATGATGTTGTCATTCATTATTTTGGTATTGGTCGGAACAACTGACTTCTCAAATATGTTAATTAAAGAGATAACAATGGGTGGTCTTGCCCTGCTGAGTATAACGATGATTGTTTTGCGTATCATTGGTATGCGTCAGGAAGCCAGTAGTCCTCATGGAGAATACGAATATTAATAATATACGAATTCCTAACAACCCTAACTGAATGTCTATAATGCTTCCTGTTGCTTACTTCGGGGTGATCCCGAGGTTTTCCGAGGTACGTTTTTCTGCCTATAAAACAACTTGCTGTTAACTTGGTCACGGCAAAGATTCTTTGCCGGGCAGCAGGAAGCAAGACATTTTTATTGATTAACAAAAAGGAAGGAGCCATGATAACAAGTCTGACGTTATTGATTCTCTCGCTGGTTGCACTTTATATCGGAGCCGGCTGGCTGGTTCAGGGGAGTTCCGCTTTAGCTCTCAAAGCAAAAATTTCACCGCTGGTGATCGGTCTGACAATTGTCGCATTCGGAACAAGTGCACCTGAACTGGTGGTTAGCCTGAATGCCACACTCGGAGGGCAGGGAGACATCGCTATTGGAAATATTGTCGGTTCCAACATCTTCAATATCGGAATCATATTAGGTATTTCTGCAACAATCTATCCGCTTCAAGCAAAAAAACAATTGCTACGCATCGATATACCGGTTATGCTGATTGCTACGATACTGCTGACTGTCTTTTTCTGGAACGGAGAATTAGGTCGGATGGAAGGAGGTTTCTTCCTGGCCGGTATTATTCTCTACACCATATTCAGCCTGTACTACTCCCGCAAACATGGCGAAGAGCCCAATCTGGAACTGGAAGAACAACCCAGGCACTGGGCGTTCGACACACTCGAAATCGTCGGCGGGCTGACTGTTCTGATCTTTGCCTCCCACCTGTTGGTCGAAAATGCGGTTTCCATTGCCAGAGATGCAGGTCTCAGCGAAGCCGTTATCGGACTTACAATCGTTGCCGCCGGGACAAGCATGCCGGAACTGGCAACAACCATAGTAGCCGCTTCCAAAGGTAAGACGGACATTGCAATAGGCAACATTGTCGGTTCGAACCTGTTCAACATCCTGGCAATAACCGGCACCTGCTCGCTGGTACATCCTATCGTGGCAAAGAATGTGAACTACATCGACCTGCTGGTCATGTTGGCAATCTCTTTGCTCTTGTTGCCTCTGGTAAAAAGCGGGCAGAAAATTACAAGGACAGAAGGATTGTTTTTGGTTATCGCTTACGTCATCTATATGTTCTGGTTGCTCCGCGATGTGATGTAAACCAGAAAGAGCAGATCAATCGAACGTCCATTTAACAGCCAGTGTCGGAATTGCATAAAATCCTTTACGGGCACCGAAGTTCTGGCTCAGCTCGACCTCGCTTCCGACGCTTAGTTTAAACTTATCGTCAACATGTTTCAACTTATTCAGGTTCACCCAAAACTGGGGTTCCGAGAGGAAGATGAAGTTCCGGTGGCTGCCGTCTTCATAAAATGTCTGTTCGCGCCAAAAGTCGGCAAAGCCGATAAAGGTGCACAAGCCGTTCTTGGCAAAATGGATATACCAGGTTCCCGTCAACTGGAAATTATTGGGCTGTCTGTGTTTCTGGATATATTTATACATGGCGGTAAGGGTGAAGCCTTTCGTGAATGACTTGTTGTTCCATGTATAGGTAGGACCGCCCAGATAGGCATTGTTGTAAGAGAAACTGTTGGAAGCTCCTCCGTTATACTCGACATGTATGGAGAATGGCGGCTGCCAGAAACGCAATTCGCGGGAAATCTCCCAATAGCCGGCGGCAACGCCTTTGCTGGTATAATCCATATCGATAAAGAAATAGGTGCTACCCCACTTATCCGCCTTGAACATCTCGACCGTAGAGGTCAGAACCGGGCGCCCGTGCAGGTCCTTGTCATAAAGCGCACCCCCGAAATCGTAATGTAACTGTACGTTCTGCGCCTTCACACAGAAAACCACCGCCATCAAGGCTGCCAGCATAAAGAGCTTTTTCATCTTATCTTGAATTGTTAAAGTATTAAAGAAAGGTACAAAGATATAAAATAATCATATTCTATTCGTGATAATCCTTATTTTGGAAGGTCCTCAAATAATTTTGAAAGGTCTTGTCGACAATCAAAAACAGTCATGATATAAATATTCGCTCCTTTTTGTTTATAAATAATCTTATAATTACCTTCTACAAGATATCGATAAGTCACAGGTAAATCTTTTAAGTAAGGTTCTACTTGGCCCATATTGCACTGGATTTTGGTTATTTTCTTTTCTACCATGCTTTCATTTCTTTAAGAAGATCGTCATGTGATGTACAGCGATTATGGGTTATATCGGCTTCGGCCTCTTCAATTTCTTTCCTAAGCGTTTTTTTATCAAATGATAAAGGATAATCGACGGCTTTGGTACGATACATTCTTTTTACCCAACGTTCAGCTTTGGATATCGCCTCTTCATTATTGAGTAATTCAGCCATCTGTTGCAATAGACTTTCACGACGCGAATTTAATTCATAGGTTGTCATATCGATTCTTTTATAGATTTATGCCAAAGGTAAAAAATATCCTGATACAAAACAGCTTATATCAGGATATTCTTTTCAATTATTATCAATCTCCTTATTTACCAAATAACCACCCGCTCAGCCGGCGACATATACATCGGATCGCCTTCCTTGATATCGAACGCGGTGTAGAATGCATCAATGTTGCGGAGGGCGGCGTTGACGCGCCATTTGCCTAATGAGTGCGGGTCGATCTTGGTCAGGCGCAGGATTTCTTCGGGACGTATGTTTTGTGCCCAAAGGTTGGCGTATCCCAGATAGAAACGCTGTTCGTTGGTGAAACCGTCAATCGGCGCCGGCGTCTCTTTTCCTTTCAGAGAATTGAGGTAAGCCAGGTGGGAAACCATCAAGCCACCCTGGTCGGCAATGTTCTCACCCAATGTGTAACGGCCGTTGGCATGGACGCTGTCTACCACAATAATATCGCTATATTGCTGGGCCAGGCGGTCGGCTCGTTTCGTAAAGAGAGCCGCATCCTCGGCTGTCCACCAGTCGCTCAGGTTACCATCCTTATCGTAGTTACGCCCCTGGTCGTCAAACCCGTGCGTCATCTCGTGACCGATTACGACACCGATTGCACCGTAGTTCACAGCATCGTCAGCTTCCGGATTGAAGAAAGGAGGTTGCAGGATGGCTGCCGGGAAACAGATTTCGTTTGTCGTCGGGTTATAATAAGCATTTACGGTCTGCGGGCTCATACCCCAACGGGCTCTATCGACAGGCTTGTCTACATCCGCCAACATATAATTGTATTCGAAGATATTGGAGCGGCGTACATTCGCCCAGTAAGAATCGTTTTTGATCTCCAGATTGCTGTAGTCACGCCATTTGTCCGGATAACCGATCTTGACGATAAAGGCAGCCAGTTTCTCCTGCGCCTTTGCCTTCGTCTCATCGCTCATCCATTCCAGTCCGGCAATCCGGTCACCCAGGGCTTTCTGCAGATCGCCGACCATCTTCAACATCTTTTCCTTTGAAGAAGCCGGGAAATATTTAGCTACATACATCTGGCCGACAGCTTCCGACAGAGCGCCGTTGACCGTAGACAGGGCACGTTTCCAGCGCGGCTGCTGTTCCTGGCGTCCGGACATCGTCTTTCCGTAGAAATCAAAATTAGTCGCCACAAAGGAATCGCTCAGATAAGGGGCGGCGGCACTAAGCAGGTTGAACGTCAGGTAATACTTCTGCTCATCCAGCGTCGTATTCTTCATCAGGGTTGCCAGGCCTTCGTAGAAAGGCAACTGTTTTGCATCCAGATATTTGATCTCCATCAGGCCCATGCTTTCAAAATAGACATCCCAGTTCAGCGGGTCATTCTTCGCCTTGAAGTCTTCTATGGATATTTTGTTGTAGTTCTTCTGGGAATCACGCAGGTCTTCGCGGCTGAAGGAGATTTCGGCAATGCCTTTCTCGATCTTCATGATGGCATTGACCGCAGCATCGGCCTGTTCGGGAGAACTGCCGGTCAGCGTAAACAGGCGGGTGATATATTCTTTGTAAGCCTCGCGCATCTTCTGGCTGCTTTCATCTTCTAACAGGTAGTAATCGCGGTCGCCCATACCGAGGCCGGCCTGGTACAACTGAACGATGTTCATGGAACTGTTCTTTTCATCGGCATCCACAAACAGGGCGAAGAAAGGAGCCATTCCTTCTTTGTGAAGGGTGGCAACCATTTTTGTCATCTCGTCTTTTGTTCCCAACCGGTTGATTTCGGCAAGCTGATCTTTGATCGGGGCATACCCGTCTTCGTTCAGCTTCACACTGTCCATACCCATTGCAAACAACATACCGATCTTCTGCCCTACGCTACCTTCCGGCTGCGGCTCGGCACTCAGTCCCTCGATAAGGGTGCGGATCTGTTCCTGATTGTTATCACGCAACTGGTCGAAAGTTCCGAAACGTGCATATTCCGGTTTCAGCGGGTTATTCTTCATCCAACCGCCACAGGCGTACTGGTAGAAATCGGTACCCGGAGCCACGGTCGTGTCCAGGTTTGCCAGATTGATTGCGTCGTTCTTAGCAGCCTCCTTCACAGGAGTTTTGCTGCATCCTGCCATTGCAACCATTCCGGCTGCAATAAGAGGTATCGCCATTAACTTTTTCATTTTGTTCAACGTTTATACATTATATCTATGCTGCAAAGGTACACAAATTGAGCTAAATAGAACTATTTTTTTCTATTAAGAGCCATAATTCCGTTTGTCGATAAGTGTATTTTATGTACTTTTATCCCCTGAAAATATTTATAAACTTAATTTATATCATGAAGTACCTGCAAAACACTGCTATCTGGCTGGTTACCTTGTTGCTCATTGCCTTCTCAGGTTGTAGCCAGAAACCGACAGCCGAACACTCTTTCGCCATTGGCAACAAGACTTTCCTGTTAGATGGGAAACCTTTTGTAATCAAAGCAGCGGAGATCCATTACACCCGTATTCCGGCTGAATACTGGGAACACCGCATCCAACTCTGCAAAGCGCTCGGCATGAATACGATCTGTATCTATGCATTCTGGAATATACATGAACAAAAGCCCGGCGAGTTCGATTTCAGCGGACAAAACGACATTGCCGCCTTCTGCCGCCTGGCGCAAAAATATAATATGTACATCATGCTGCGCCCCGGACCATACGTCTGCTCGGAATGGGAAATGGGTGGACTGCCTTGGTGGTTGCTGAAGAAAGAAGATATCCAACTGCGTACCAACGATCCGTATTTCCTGGAACGTACGAAACTCTTCATGAACGAAATCGGCAAACAGCTTGCCGGCCTGCAGATCACGAAGGGCGGCAATATTATAATGGTACAGGTTGAGAACGAATATGGTTCGTATGCGACGGATAAGAAGTATATCGCCAATATCCGCGACATCGTAAAAGGCGCCGGATTTACAGACGTTCCCCTCTTCCAGTGCGACTGGAGTTCCAACTTCCAGAACAACGCGCTCGACGACCTGGTCTGGACGATCAACTTCGGTACGGGTGCCAATATCGACGAACAGTTCAAGAAGCTGAAAGAAGTTCGCCCTAACACTCCGCTGATGTGTAGCGAGTTCTGGAGCGGCTGGTTCGACCATTGGGGACGCAAGCATGAGACGCGTGACGCCGAGACGATGGTTGCCGGAATCAAGGACATGCTCGACCGCAATATATCGTTCTCCCTCTATATGACGCACGGAGGTACGACTTTCGGCCATTGGGGTGGCGCCAACAGCCCGGCCTACTCGGCCATGTGCAGTTCATACGATTACGACGCTCCGATCAGCGAGGCCGGATGGACGACCCCGAAATATTTCAAGCTGCGCGAACTCCTTGCCAATTATATGGATGAAGGGGAAACACAGTCCGAAGTGCCGGCTGCACAACCGGTCATCCGAATACCCGAATTCGGGATGAGCGAAACAGCCCCCTTATTCGATAATCTGCCCGAACCGAAAACATCCGAAGACATCAAACCGATGGAACAGTTCGACCAGGGTTGGGGCACGATCCTGTACCGGACCACCCTGCCTGCCGTGACATCGGGTACGACCCTGCTGATTACGGAAGTACACGACTGGGCACAGGTCTATGCCGACGGCAAACTATTAGGCCGCCTGGACCGCCGTCGCGGCGAGAACTCCCTCAAGCTGCCCGCACTGACCGCCGGAACCCGGTTGGACATCCTGGTGGAAGCGATGGGACGCGTGAACTTCGACAAAGCGATCCACGACCGTAAAGGTATCACCGAAAAAGTGGAACTGCTCAACGAAGGCTCGACACAGGAGTTGAAGAACTGGCAGGTGTATAACCTCCCCGTAGACTACCCGTTTGTACAAAACAAGAAATATGCTCTGGGAAAGAAGGTGGACGGCCCGGCTTACTATCGTGCCACATTCAATCTGGATCAGGTGGGCGACGTCTTTCTCGACATGCAGACATGGGGAAAAGGCATGGTCTGGGTGAACGGGATAGCCATGGGACGTTTCTGGGAAATCGGACCGCAACAGACCCTCTTCATGCCGGGTTGCTGGCTGAAGGAAGGCGAAAACGAGATCATCGTGCTCGACCTCTTAGGTCCGAAGAAGGCAACAATCACCGGCCTCGACAAGCCGATCCTGGATATGCTCCGTGCCGAAGCTCCGATGACGCACCGCAAAGAGGGCGAGAACCTCGACCTCAAAAACGAGAAGCCCGTAGCCGAAGGCGCCCTGAAAGCAGGTAACGGCTGGCAGGAGGTTAAGTTCAATGCCCCGGTCAAAGCCCGCTTCTTCTGTCTCGAAGGCTTAAGCGCGCAGGACGGTAAGGACAATGCGGCCATTGCCGAGTTCTACCTGTTGGGCGAAAACGGAAAACCGCTTTCCCGCCAGCACTGGCAGATCGCATACGCCGACAGCGAAGAGACGCAAGGAGGCAATTTCACCGCCGACAAAATCTTCGACCTGCAGGAATCGACCTATTGGAGCACGGTTCGCGGTGATAAATACTCGCACCAGGTTGTGATCGACCTGCGCGAAGATGTCGTCATCACCGGTTTCCAATACCTGCCCCGCGCGGAAGAAGGATATCCGGGTATGATCAAGGAATACAAAGCGTATGCGAAGATGAGCCCGTTCAAGTTCTGACCAATCATTAAAACCGTAAATAACATACATTATGAAACTGAAAACATCAATCATCTGTACAGCCCTTCTGTCCGCCGGCTGGTGCCTTGCCCATGCAGCCCAACCGGAAAGTACGGACAATGAAGTGGCCGTGATCGACCCCACCCAAAGCTACCAGCAACTCGAAGGCTGGGGCAGCTCCCTTTGCTGGTGGGCCGCCCAGGTGGGCAACTGGGATGAGAAGAAGGTGGACGAGATCGTCGACCTCATCACCTCGCCCGACAAACTGAACATGAACATCTTCCGCTATAACATCGGAGGCGGCGACGATCCTGCACACGCAGACGGCCACATGGTCAAAGGGAAAGGGAAACGGGCTGAGATGGAGGGGTTCAAGGACTCTCCCACAGCCCCCTATAACTGGAATGCTGACAAGGGGCAACGTACGATTCTCCTCAAGATCAAAGAGAAGCGACCGGATGCCGTCTTCGAAGCATTCTCCAACTCCGCCCCCTACTGGATGACCTATAGCGGATGTGCGGCCGGGAACGTAGACCCGTTGAAGGATAACCTGAAGCCGGAGTACTACGAGATGTTCTGCGACTACCTGTTGGATGTCTGCAAACACTACAAGGCGGCCTACCAGATCGACTTCAAGACACTGGAGCCTTTCAACGAGTCGTACTCCAACTACTGGTATGCGGAAGGGAGCCAGGAAGGCTGCCACTTCGAACCCGCAACCCAGATACAGATCATCCGGATGCTATACCCGAAGCTGAAGGCGTCCGGCCTCACCACCGTCCTGTCGGCTTCCGACGAGACGAACCTCGATCAGTTCCTGACCGTACAGAAAGCCTACCAGGCAGCCGGTGACATCTGGGATAAGTTAGGACAACTCAACACGCATACCTATTCCGGGACAAACGCAGAACGGGAAGCCGTACGCGAACTTGTCCGTCAGGCAGGCAAACCCTTCTGGCAATCGGAAACCGGCCCCAGCGGAGGTAGGGATTTTGAAAGCAACCTGCTGCTCACCCAAAAGATGTTCGACGACCTGCGGATCATGCGCCCGCAAGCCTGGCTGGACTGGCAGTTGATGGAAGAGAACAACGGCGAATGGTGCGTCATGCGCGGTAATTTCAAGACACAGGAATACAAGCCGGTCAAGAACCTGTATGTCCGCATGCAGATCTCCCGTTTCATTAAACAGGGTTATACCTTTATCGAATCGGGAAACGAACATACGCTGGCCGCCCTCTCCCCGTCGGGCAAAGAGGTGGTTGTCGCCGTCCTGAACACGACAGAGCGGGAACTTCCTTTCAACATCGACCTGAACAAGTTTTCCGGCAAGATCAAGGCCGTAAGCAACTGGCGGACAAGCGAGACGGAAGATTGCCAGTCGTTCCCGGCAGCCCCCTTCAAAGGGAAGAAGCAGGCGTATGCAAGTCCGGCCAAGTCGTTGACGACATTCGTGATCGAACTGGAATAAGCAGCTTTTATTCAAATAAAGCATAGCTTTTCGTATAACAAAGCATAGCTTTCACACCTATAAAGCATAGCTTTTATTCAAATAAAACATTGTAAACTAAAATAACATGAAAACAGTATTAGTAAGTTTATTGGCAGCCGCAACGTTGCCTCTGTTTGCGCAGAAAGACGCAAGCATCCGCATCTACCCGCAACAAGGGACACAACAGATCAGCAAACACATCTACGGGCAGTTTGCCGAACACCTCGGAACCTGTATCTACGGCGGATTGTGGGTAGGCCCTGAATCAGACATACCCAACACGCAAGGCTATCGTAACGACGTGTTGCAAGCCTTGAAGGACCTCCACATCCCCAACCTGCGCTGGCCGGGCGGCTGCTTTGCCGACGAATACCATTGGATGGACGGTATCGGACCGAAAGAGAACCGTCCGAAGATGGTCAACAACAACTGGGGCGGGACGATCGAGGACAACAGCTTCGGCACGCACGAGTTCCTGAACCTCTGCGAACTGTTAGGTTGCGAGCCCTACATCAGTGCGAACGTAGGTAGCGGAACGGTTGAAGAGATGGCCAAGTGGGTGGAATATATGACCTCGGAAGGCGACAGCCCGATGGCACGCCTGCGTCGCCAGAACGGCCGCGACAAAGCCTGGAAAGTGAAGTTCATCGGCGTGGGCAACGAGAGCTGGGGATGCGGTGGAAGCATGCGCCCCGAATTCTACTCCGACCTCTACCGCCGCTACTCCACCTATTGCCGCAACTATGACGGCAATAGGCTTTTCAAGATCGCCAGCGGTGCCAGCGACTACGACTACACCTGGACCGAGACACTGATGAAGAACGTGGGCGGCCGCATGGACGGCATCTCACTCCACTATTATACGGTGACCGGATGGAACGGCAGCAAAGGCTCCGCAACCGGTTTCAACAAGGACGATTTCTACTGGACAATGGGCAAATGCCTCGAAATCGAAAACGTCGTACAAAAGCATATTCAGATCATGGACAAGTACGACCCGCAGAAGAAGGTCGCCCTGATGGTAGACGAATGGGGCACCTGGTGGGACGAAGAGCCGGGAACGATCAACGGCCACCTGTTCCAGCAGAACACCATGCGCGACGCTTTCGTGGCAGCCCTCACCCTGAACGTGTTCCATAAATATACGGAGCGCGTCAAGATGACCAACATCGCCCAGATCGTCAACGTACTTCAATCCATGATCCTGACGAACGGGCCGAAGATGTTGCTCACACCGACCTACTACGTCTTCCAGATGTATAACGTGCACCAGGACGCAACATTCCTGCCGATGGACCTGATCTGCGACAAGGCGAAAGTGCGCGATAACCGCGAAGTGCCGATGGTAAGCGCTTCAGCCTCCAAGGACAAGAACGGAGCGATCCATATCTCGCTGGCAAACGTAGATGTCGACAATGCGCAAAACATCACGCTCGACCTGCAGGGACAGAAGATCAGCCGTGTCAACGGACGCATCCTGACCTCCGCCTCTATCAACGACCACAACACCTTTGAAAAACCGGACGCAGTTAAGCCGGCAACCTTCAACGGTGCCAGGATCGAGAAGGGACAGTTGAAGATCAACCTGCCCGCTAAGTCGATTGTCGTGCTGGAAGTAAATTAATTGGCAATAGGCAGTTGTCTATTCTCAATTATTTCCTACTTTTGTCCGGAGAAAACAAAAACACTATATAAACTTAAAGATTATGAAACCTACATTATTCTTATTGGCTGCCGGAATGGGAAGCCGCTATGGAGGCTTGAAGCAATTGGACGGACTGGGTCCTAACGGTGAAACAATCATGGACTACTCCATTTACGACGCCATTCACGCCGGTTTCGGTAAACTTGTATTCGTTATCCGCAAAGATTTCGAGCAAGACTTTCGCGATAAGATCATATCCAAGTATGAAGGCCATATCCCATGCGAACTGGTATTCCAGGCATTGGACAACCTGCCCGAAGGCTTTACCTGCCCGGCAGAACGGACGAAACCTTGGGGTACGAACCATGCTGTCATGATGGGTGCCGACGTGATCAAGGAACCGTTTGCCGTTATCAACTGCGACGACTTCTACGGCCGCGACTCTTTCCAGACAATGGGCAAGTTCCTCGCCGCACTGCCCGAAGGCTCTAAGAATGTATATTCGATGGTAGGCTTCCGCGTAGGGAACACGTTGAGCGAAAGCGGTACGGTTTCACGCGGTATCTGCAGTACGGACGCAAACAACCTGCTGACTTCGGTTGTAGAACGCACGAAGATCCAGCGTATCGACGGCGAAGTGAAGTACATCGACGACAACGGCGAATGGACGGCAACTCCCGACACGACACCGGTCAGCATGAACTTCTGGGGCTTCACTCCGGACTACTTCGCCTATAGCCAGGAATTCTTCAAGACATTCCTGAGCGATCCGAAGAACATGGAGAACCTGAAGAGCGAGTTCTTCATCCCTCTGATGGTCGATAAGTTGATCAGTGACAAGACCGCCACGGTCGAAGTATTGGACACCGCCAGCAAATGGTTCGGCGTCACCTATCCGGAAGACCGCCAGGAAGTGGTCGACAAGATCCAGGCATTGGTCGATGCCGGAGAATATCCGAATAAGCTGTTCTAAGAACCAGATTCCGATATTTGCGCTATAGGCGCCACATATAGAATGTGTCAAAACATCCTTGTCCCCGCGCTTGACGCGGGGCCGCAAAAGAACAGGCCTTATCAATCAGCTGTTTATATTGCCGGTTCTAATGCGATCCCGCGTCAAGCGCGGGAACAAGGGACTTTTGACACATTCTTTATTTGGCCGTATCATACCCGATTGCCCGCCCATACGGAACATTTCTACCCATCAATCATCCCCGCCCCCTTTAACTCTCCTTTCTCGTAAAGACGGATTTAAGTGAATACTCCTATTTTCTATTGCGTGATAGCAGTTATCTTATCTGAATACTTCTTCCAGAAACTGTCGTTCTGATAGGCACTTACAGAATTGGCCGGCACATATATATTTTTAAGACTCCCCAGACCATTGGCAGCCAAAGAGGCATTAGGATCTGAACCTTCATATTTTGGGGGACTCGTAGCTTCGCAAGTTATTGACTCTAAAGCGGAGCAGCCAGCAAAGATATTACCTTCTATTTTTTCCAAGGAACCAGGTAGTGTAATCGTTTTTAAAGAAGTACAACCAGAAAAAGCTGTCCCACCTATATATGTCAATCCTTCCCCTATTGTTATCGTTGTTAGTGGGCAATTCGCGAATGCAGATGCTCCTATCTTCGTTAAACCTTTCGGCAGCTTTACGGTGGTTAGATTACTAAAGCTATTAAACTGACTATACGGAATACCACCATCCAAAGTTGCATCTTCCAAATCTATCTCTACCAAGGATGAGTTCAAACCCTTGATTTTCTCCATGTGCTCAGTCGTCAATGCGCCGCCCACTTTAAGTTTCTTCACGTTGGGATATTGTGTCAACAGACTTTGCAGGTCGTCGGCATTGCAATTGATAAAATCATTGGATATTGCCATCGTCCGGATGGTGTAGAAGGCATTCAATCCATTTCCGCTGGAAACCACAACAACCGTTTCTACGGGGCCTGCCAGCTGGGAATTGCTCGAATAGTCATCCTCAGACGGTGAGCCGATAGTGATCTTATTTTGTTTTCTGTCCAGAATGGCAGTCCAGCCTGTGGGGGGAATCACGACGATGGTGGAGCCGGATGCCAATTCAGAGTAGACAAAGACGGCAGTTCTGGAGAAAGCCATTATTTCGACTCTGTCTTTGTCTACAGGAATGTTGCTGCTGTTTTTTATTACCAAATTCAGTGCGACGGCGTTATAGCGGGGAACGGTGAATGTTGTCATACCATCCACCAGAGTAAAGATTACAACTGAGGGCTTGGAGTTATCTATTCCTGAGAAAAGCCCGCCACCGGATCCTGAAGAGCCGGGGGCACCGGTGGCGCCTGTATCTCCTTTATCACCTTTATCCCCTTTGTCGCCTTTGTCGCCGGATACTTTATTCCAGGTCTTTCCGCCGTCCACCGAGAGGTAGAAAGCATCCGTTTGCCATGTGCCGGGGACGGAAGCGGCTTTCAGTTGGCTGCCTGTTTTCAGTTGTGGTGTAGGGGCAGGAGTTCCCGCGGCACCGTTGGCACGGATGGGGGCGCCGTTGGCATCGGTCATCAGGTCGCCGTTCAGCGTCCAATACCAGTTGCCGTCTTTTCCCTGTTGCAGGCTGATTAGCGGGGTGTCGCCTTTGTCGCCTTTCTGGCCGTTCATCAGGGTGATGGTTCCGCTCTTTTTAAAAGTGATGGTGTATCCGGTGCGGATGGTGCCATCCATGATGGAGTCGATAGAGAGGATATAGTCGCTCTCGTCGGTGATAGCCTTCAAGGCAGCGATTTCCTGGCTGGCCTGTTTCTGCCATGTTTCCAGAGCCGCGATGCGCTCTTCCTGTTTGTTGACGGCATCCCACAGGGCATCGTCGTCATATTTACAGCCGGCCAGCGATAGCACTGCTACGGCAATCAGAAGTAGATTCTTTGCTTTCATACTTTTATCAGTTTATTAAAAAATGAGTAATATCTATTTGCAATGCATGGAGCAATACGGCCCATGCACAGTATAAGGTACTTCTTCCCGGATAGCGGGAAAAAGCATAATAAGAAAGTACATATAATAATATATGTAGTGCGACATACATATTCGGAATGAATATGTATTTTACAGTATATGCCGGAAGAAAGGAGGTCTTTTAATAAACTAAATTGTGTGTGTGTGTGTGTGTGTGTGTGTGTGTGTGTGTGTGTGTTAGCAAAGTTTTTCACCTCGCCAAACATATTCAGCAAATAAACTTTAATATTACCTATTTTGTTCATGCCGTTCATGATCTCTCGGATGTAAATTTATGACAAATATGAGAATTGTATGTCAACAAATACTCTCATTTTGTCATAGTTTTATTCCATTTTGTCCTAATTTGAACAAATAAGACAGGTCAGGAAGAATAAAACAGTAAAAAGGGTGGTAAATGTATCGGCCCGAGAAAGGAATACCTATCATTACAGACGACGCAGACAAACGCAGACTTATAGATGTCAGGTTCAGTTCATCTTAAGTCCGAATCAATGTATACCAAGGGGCTTATTGTATAAAACACATTTTTCACGCTCAATAGACATCCGAAACGAAACAAATGCTAATCCATTTTTTAGCCCTCAAAAAGGAGCTTTGTCTCCTTTTACGGGAGTTTTCCGCCATCAGGACCGTCCTTTTTCTCATCACGACCGTCTTGATAGGGGATGATCCCGGCACCTCACGGCGATTCGGACGGTCGTCGTGGCGATTTGGACGGTCGTAATTGAAATGATGACCGTCTTCATCGCAACAAGCCCCTGAAATTCCCTTTGAATATTTGGAGTGCAGCCCGCCTTTGTTTTGCTACAGGCGATTCTCCGGGAGTTAAGCTTTACCACATTGCCGGCGTTTCTGTTTTCCGGCAATCAAATTGTACGCTTTTCGGAACGACCCCGGCACCTCATACTCTCTGTTGTCAGCCCAAAAAGGCTAAAAACACAAAAAGAGTCAATTCAAAACGGATCAACATTCCGGACAAAATAGAAAAACTACTAAAAAGGGGGGGGTGTTGTAAAGTTTTTGTTTACGGAAGCTTCACTATTTGACAGATGTGAGCTATCCCGCTCCCGCGCTCCGACGCGGGAGCGCAAAGGAACAGGTTTTATATTTAATCTGTAAATGATGATTTATGAGTGTGTTTCGTATTCGTGGTTACAGCGCCGGGAGTATCTGTTTCCCCTCTCGAGAGGGGAAGGGTTACCAACGGTCGATATAAACACACCGCTAAATCATCATTTACAGGTTCAGTTTTTCTTAGACACTAACTAAAAATTACGCCCCGTATCCCACCACAAACGGCTACCGGCATGGTCGGGGCGGCCGAAGGCTTCGATGAGTTTTTGGTAGAGAGGGGCGTCGGTATCGGCGATATCGGCGGGGAAGTTCAGGCGGCGGATCATCGTTTCGGTGTCGATACAGCCGTCTTTACTGTTGTTGATGCGCACCGGGAATAGACGCGGGTAACCCGTTCGCCGCTGTTCGGCCCAGGCTTCGCCACCTTCGGGGAACAGGGCGATCCATTTCTGGGTGATTATCTTTTCGAGTTTCACTTCGCGGGATGCCTCTTCTTCCCACCTGGGGGTGACCAGACAGCGGGCTTTGATGTTGTTTCCCGGGTCGAAAGCATCGATATAGTCGGCCCCTACCCTGTCGGATTGCAGGTAGTCATCCGATCCGTCGGCTCCCCATTGGCGGAAGGAGGCGACAACGCCTTCACGGTAGCAAGTGCCAGGATCTTCCGCTGTCCAACCGCGGAGGGCGGCTTCGGCACGCAGGAACCAGACTTCGGCGGCGGTCATAAGGATCGGGGCAGTCGACTGGTTCACATACAGACGGGAATGGGTAGCGTAAAGGAAATGGGAAAAGCAGGTTCCCTGGCGGATTCCCTTGTAACGGTTCCTCAATGCCACGACCGTTTCGTCTCCCGGGATCGCCACATCCTCCGCACAAGGCTCGAAAAAGAGTTCCAGGCGGGGATCTTCGTAGCCGGTGAGAATCGACTCCATAGAGGCATTCATGAAGGCCTCGCCCCATACCCGGTTGATCTCGCCCAAAGGATTCTGATAGCCGTTGCGGGTCGAGACACGTAAACACTCGGAAGGCTGCTCGAAGACGCCTGCCCGGTCGGAGGCCGATTTGAGGAACTCCGCCTTAGCCCGTGCAGGGTCGGCCATTGCGATCCGGACAGCCAAACGCATCCGGAGCGAATTGGCAAAGCGGAGCCACGAGACGGGACGGCCGTCTAACAGGATGTCGAACTTCGAGATATCCGGGCCTTGCGCTCTCGATTCGGCATATTCGCGGAGTATGCCGGTTGCTTCGTCCAGGTCGCGGAAGAAGGCGTCGTAGGCCTCCTGCTGCGTATCGGGGCGGTAATCACCTTCGACGTTCGCAAAGTTCGTATAGACGACAGGGCCGTAGATGTCCGAGATGCGGTGCATCACTTCCACCTTCAGTATCTTGGTCACGGCATAGACCGAAGGGTAGGCCACGCGTGTAGAGTCTTCCAGCTTCTTGATCTGGGGCAGGACGTAAGCGTAGGTATAGCCCCAATCGGTACCGTTCCAGCCGTCCTGCAGGTTATAGTCGGAGTTATGGCTACCGCCGTTAAGAGGCTTGTAATCGTGCATATAACCGCTGAACATATCGGCATTCAGGTTCTGCATCAACTGGAAAGGCCAGTTCTTGCCTTTACCGAAATCGTAGTTGAAGTAGATACCCTGCTGGATGATGTCGAGCGGGATACCGAGATTGTTGAAGTCGATCTTCATGTCCTCGTCGGTGATACCGGACTGATCCGTATTGAAGTCCTTAAAGTCGCCGGTGCACGAGACGAACAGGACGGAGAGTGCCAACAGGGCGGCTGCGAGTGTTATAGATAGCGTTCTCATAAGTCAATCTTTAAAATTCACATTTGACAGTAAAGCCGAAACTGCGGGTGGTCGGCAGTCCGTATACTTCGATCCCCTGGTTATCGTTTCCGGTGGAGAGGATCAGGTCGGGATCGAAAGGCGCTTCCTTATATATAAAAAAGAGGTTACGCGCGACGAACGAGAGATGCACCTGGCTGAAAACACGGCTTGCGGCCGTCCACTTCTCCGGCAGGCGGTAGCCGAGGGAAAGCTCGCGCAGGCGGATGTTGGTGGCGCTATACATGTAGTATTCCGTCACCCCGGCACGCCCTGCCACTACATTCTTATAAAAACCTTCGACATTCTCGATCTTGTGTCCTTCGAGCATCACGTAGCCGGCATCGCGTGCGGCAGCCGTCTCTTTCGTTACGCCGAAGAGGTCCATATCCGCCTGCGTCTGCGAGAGGAGATCGCCTCCGATACGGCTGTCGATCAGGAAAGAGAGGGTGATGTCACGATAGCTGACCGTATTACTCCAACTGAGGTTGAGCTTCGGGTTGCAGTTGCCGACTTTGATTAGGTTCCCCTCACCTTCTACTTGCGGCAAGCCCTTCTTCTCCCCTTCCGTCTCATAGAGGATTTGTCCGTCCGCATCCCGGCGGAAGGCTTTGCCGTAGATGTCACCAAAGGCGCCTCCCTCCTTCAACTTCATGGCATAGCTGGACGAGAAGCCGCTGGGACCGTAGACGAAGACGGGCAATTCTTCGTGCAGCTTCATCACCCGGTTCCGGTTGGCCGAGAGGTTCAGTTCGCTCTTCCAGGTAATATCCTGCCGCATGACGGGCACACCGCCGAGGGTAACCTCCCACCCCCTATTACGGATATCTCCGGCGTTGACATAGCGGTAAGCATACTTGTCACCGGAACGAGCGGGGAGCTTGAAGAACTGGTTGCGCGTATTGGTCTGGTACCAGGTCGCACTCAGGTTAAGACGGCTGTTGAAAAGACGCCATTCGGTACCCAACTCGACGGAGGTCGTCATCTCCGGTTTCATGTCTTCGAAGGGGGCGGCGTCGGCATATTCGATCTCGCCTCCCGCACCGACGTGCGACACGGGGTTGGTGACATAAAGCGGTATATCGTTACCAACCTTGCTCCACACCGCACGTATCTTGGAGAAGGAAACCCATTCGGGTAGCGGCAATGTCTTATCCATGATCCAGGCCACCCCTACCGAGGGGTAGAAGAAACCGGAACCTTCGTGCGGCGTATAGGCCAACGTGCTCGCCCAGTCGTTGCGGGCAGTCAGGTCGAGAATCAGGGTTTCCCGGTAACCAACCTGCGCAGTCGCAAAGAGTGACTGCATCTGCCGGCGGGCGTCGATCTGCTGGCTGATGTAGGCCGAACCGTTCATATTGATGTTGGCGATGTTGAAGACGTTGGCATACTTGAGCGAGGCGGTCTTCGAGTCGTAACGGAGGGAGTTGACCGTCTTGTCGTTGATACTGGCACCGATGGCCGCCTGAAGGGAAAAGTCGCTGAACTTCTTTTCAAACATACCCATTACGTCGCCGTAGAACATCGTCTCCTGATAGTCCATTTCGATATAACGCCCGTTCACCCCGGCAAGAGCGGGGGCGGTGGAGGCGTAGAACTTCTGACGGATCTTATCCGAGACGTTATCGACGCTTCCGCGGGCTTGCAGGCGGAACCAGTCCGTCACTTTCAGTTCAGCAGTCAGCGAGGCCATTGTCCGGTTGCGAAGATCCTTGCTCTGGATACGGTTGACGACCCAATAAGGGTTCTGCTCGAAGTCCTCTGTTCCCGAATGCCAGTTCTGGACGTACAGGTTGCGCGACTCGTCCCACACTTCGAAATGGTCGCGATATTCGGAAATGTCTTTCCCCCGCGGAAAGCGGTAGAGGCCGACCAGCGAATTCATGTAGAAACCGCCGCTTGGGTTGCGGTCGTTGATGACCTGGCGGAAGAGGTTGACGTTCGCATCCAACTTCAGGCGGTCGTCAAAGAGCTTGGCAGTCTCACGGAAGTTTATATTATGCTTGCGCAGGCGGTTGTTATCCATAATGCCTTTGCTGGTCGTATTGGCATAGGAGAAATAGGTTTGATAACGCTCGTTACCGGTACTGACGGAGAAGGAGGTCATCGAGTTGAGACCGGTACGGAAGAAATCGCCGGCGTTATCGTAGGCCGGCATAGCCTGTTTCTCTCCCCAGCTCTCCACGCCGTTACTCTCGCCATACGTGTTCTGGAATTCAGGCAGGCAGAAGGCCTTATCGAAGACGAGGCTGGTAGAGAAGCTGATCTTCCTGACATCGGTCCGTCCTTTCTTGGTCGTAATGAGGATGACGCCGTTCGCCGCCTGGCTGCCGTAGAGGGCGGCGGCGGGAGAACCTTTCAGGATGCTGATGCTTTCCACATCTTCGGGATTGAGATTGGAGATGCCGTCTCCCCCGTCGCGGTTGCCGGCATCGGCTGTACCGCCGATAGCGGTAAAGGCTTGCTCGTTGGAGGTGTTCAGGACCGGCACGCCGTCTATCACATACAGCGGCTGGTTGTTTCCGGCAACGGAGCGGACACCGCGCATCAAGACTTTTGCCGAGCTGCCCAGGCCCGAGGAGGTCTTGTTCACCTGCATACCGGCAACCTTTCCTGCAAGCGACAGGATCATGTTCGGGTCTTTCACCCGCGTCAGTTCCTCCCCGTCCACCTGTTTGACGGAGTAGGTCAGGGCGGACTCTTTCCGCTTGAGGCCCAAGGCGGTCACGACGACATCATCGAGTTGCAGGGCGTCTTCCGACATCTTTATATACAGGTTTTGCTGTCCCCGGACAAAGACTGCCTGGGACTCATACCCGATAAAAGAGATCGTTACGATCGAATTGTCTGTGACAAAGAATGTGAAGTCTCCGTTTACGTCGGCAATAACGCCATTAGCGGTACCGTTTTCCACGATATTGGCGCCCGAGAGCGGCCTGCCGCTTTCATCCACTACTTTTCCCGAGACCTTGACCTTAGACACCTGGGCTTGTGAAATATGCGACTCCTCACCGATCGCTCCGTTACCCCCATAAGCATATACTGATCCACACAACAGAAACAACAGGAAAATACTCCCTGACAAATATCTCATTTCGCCTATCCTTTCGTTAAACCTACGACAAAGATATACAAAAAAAGTCATAGTTATGACTTGGTGAAATCATAACTATGACTGGACAGACTCATAGTAATAAGACTGATATACAGACAGAAACCTTAGAAACTATACTGTACGGCAAGATTCATCCGGTTGGCGTGCCGTTTGTCGCTGTTGAAGTCCGTTCGCCAGCCGCGAAGATATTCGGCACCCACCTGCAAATTGGACGTAATATTCCAAAAAAGTGTTGCATTCAGATATTGTCCGTAACGGTACTGGCCGGACGGGGTGGCGGGGTAACCGTCATGGCTGTACAGGCGGGACTGCCCGTAGGTGCTGGTAAGGAAGACCTTCGGACAGATGTTGTATTGCAGGCCGGCAAACCAGCCCATCATCGGAAGAACCTGCATCCGGCCTTCCTTCTCCGGGTTCGGGACGACATCGACGTTCAGCATGCTCATATCGTTCAGGAACTGGCCGATACCTTTACCGTAGACACCCTGGCCGTAGACCTGGAGACAGCTGGTCACATTGACCGTGGCAGAAGCCAACACGCCCCAACCGGTTTCCGACTCCGCCTTGTGGGCCGCGAGGTTGTCATACGTCATGCTGCGGATGATACCCGCTGCGCGGATATGGCTCTTGGGATTCCAGCTATATTGCAGGTAGACGGGGAAGTTGGGCATCCGCTGTTTGGTGATACTGACATGGTCGTTCGTCAAGCCGTCCACAACCGGCATCTCCACGCCGATACCGGCTTTCAGCCCCTTGGCAAGCGCGTGCTCATAACGGATCTGGGTGGCATGGTAGATAGAAAGCCCGTTCGGGCCGGCAAAGTCGATCGTCGCAGGCACATTGGCAAGGTCCATGAACGAACCGTAATCGTAACCGACCGTGAAACCTCGGGCCGACATATAGGCATTCCGGAGTTCGAAAGTCTTACCGCCTCCCCCGCGGAAGTTACCGGCCGTGTAGACGACAAAGTCGCCCAGCAGGTCCGTGTGCCCGACCAGCTTCAGGAAGATCGTACTGGTCGTCGCGTCCATCTGAAACTGGTTCCGTACGTAAGACTGCCCTTTGCCGGGGATCAGGGCCGGATAGAAATCTATATTATCGGAGATACCGCCAAAGTCGTATTCGGCTGCCAATTTCACATATCCGCCGATACCGAGTGCAAACTTGCCTTTCCGGTCCGTCAGCAGGAAACGGGGGGCTTTCGGTTCGTGGAAGCGGGGGCTCTGTGTTTCATTCATGATCCGGATAATTTCATTACCTGCCTTATCGATCGAGACAAACATGACAGAGTTCGGTTCATTATCCTCAACCACAACCGTCTGGGCCTGGGAATGAGTAGAAACCAGTCCCATTCCGAGCAGTAGAACTGCGCTTTTCAACAATGTTTTCATAAATGTGCTTTTTGTTTAGATGAATTTCAGATTTGAACAGATACCGGCGTAAAAGGTTGTGTTAAATGATTGCTTTAACGAGTAAATATCACTATTTTTGTTGCCGTAATAAAAAAATAAGAAGAAGATGAAGAAGCTGTTTGCTATATGTTTAGTCGCCCTTTCGGCTCTTATATCCGTTCATTTGCAAGCGCAAGAGGTTGAAACGCTGGTTCAGATCGACACCGACATGGGAAAGATCAAAGTGAAACTCTTTAACGACACGCCCCAGCACCGTGATAATTTTATCAAAAACGTGAAGGAACACCGTTACGACGGACTGCTGTTCCACCGTGTCATCAAACAGTTTATGATACAGGCCGGCGACATTAATTCCAAAGACGCCCCCATGGAGCAGCATTTAGGAGACGGCGACCTCGACTATACCATCCCGGCAGAGATTGTCTATCCGAAATATTTCCACAAACGCGGTATGCTGTGTGCAGCCCGCACCGGCGACGATGAAAACCCCGAACGCGCCTCGTCGGCCACCCAGTTCTATATCGTGACCGGTAAGTTCTTCACGGAAATGGAACTCAACAAAATGGAACGTGAACAGGGCATCACCTTCACCCCCGAAGAACGCCAAGCCTATATGATGGAAGGCGGCACACCGCATCTGGACGGTAAATACACGGTCTTCGGCGAAGTCGTAAAAGGGATGAAGGCCGTCGACAAGATACAGTTTGTCGAGACGAACGCGGACGACCGCCCTGTCAAGAACATCAAAATCAAATCAATGACAATAGTCGATAAATAAACAACAAAACATGGAAACAACAGAAACATTGGTGGTTATGGACACCACACTCGGAGAGATCAAGATCAAACTATATAACGACACGCCCCGGCACCGTGACAACTTTATCAAGCTGGCAAAAGCCGGACAATACGACGGCCTGCTGTTCCACCGCGTCATCAAGGACTTTATGGTACAGGGTGGCGACGTCACGTCCAAAGACGCCCCGATGAACAAACAGTTGGGCGCAGGCGACCTGGGCTATACCGTCCCTGCCGAATTCATCTATCCGAAGTATTTCCACAAGAAAGGAGCGCTCTGTGCCGCCCGTACCGGAGACGAAGTAAACCTGGAGAAAGCGTCGTCCGCCTCCCAGTTCTATATCGTGACAGGCAAGAAATATTCGGAATCCGAACTCGGCCAAATGGAAAAACAGTTGGAAGGACGCCTGAAACAGGCAATCTTCAACCGCTTGCAAACGGAGTACAAGCCCCAGATCATGGAGTTGTACCGCAGTGGCAATAAGGAAGAGCTGGCAGTTCTGCGCGACACCCTGATCGGCAAGACCGAACTGGAAGCCGAAAAGCGGAAAGACGAAACCAAAATGCCGGCGGAACTGCGCGAGACATACAAGACGATCGGCGGTGTCCCCTTCCTCGACAACCAATATACGGTATACGGCGAAGTGGTAGAAGGACTGGACGTGGTAGACGCCATCCAGCAGGTAAAGACAAACAAACAGGACCGCCCGACAGAAAATGTAGTAATCAAGTCGGTAAAGGTTTTGGAATGACACAGCTTTCGGTCTATAAAGAACATTATAAAGAAACAATACGCCTGGGTGTCCCGATTATGTTGGGAC
>OGZX01000282.1_pt1 | contig 61830 bp, 47 predicted proteins | sample 1576881 | NCBI WGS metagenome assembly OGZX01 (sample SAMEA3541542, study PRJEB24748) | human gut metagenome | biome: human gut; feature: human-associated habitat; material: faeces | place: China | collected 2012 | reverse complement strand
AAACCTTAATTTCGGGGGAATACCTAAAGATACAAAAAAGCCAGCTAATTCGCAATATTTTGTGTATGAATTAGTTGGCTGATTTTATATTATTTACTGAATGTCCCCTTTTATTAATAATAATTTTATAGTCTTTCTGGATATATAATTTTATCTTTTGACAGGCTCTAATATTATCGGATTATCCTTTGGCTTTTTTGTATGTTATTGCCTTTTATGTGGATAATGTATATTCCCGGTACGAAACCTGATAAATTTAAAATTTCTTCTTGACCTATCGTTATGGAATTTAACCTTGTTGATTTTAGTAATTGCCCGTTTGTATTATATACAGATATGGTTGTTTGGTTATCGGTTTTCCCGAATAATAGATGACATATTCCATTTCCCGAAGTGTAGATTGTCACGTCTGGAATGTTGTTTTTTTCTTCGTATATTCCCGCTGTCATTTTTATACATTCTTTTATGCCATTCCATGCATCTATTTTCCCGAAACCCCAAGTATTATCCCCATTTTCGGAAATAGTTCCTGTATAGTTATCTTGTCGTGCTGTTTTTTTGAAAATGTTTCTGACATTATTCGGGCTAAGTGTCGGGTTTGCCTGAAGCCATGTTGCTAATACTCCTGTAATGAAAGGAGTTGCCATAGAAGTTCCGGACATATATCCGTAATAATATTTTTTCCCGTTTACAATAGTATTATCACAGATACCGCTATCATAAGATTGTGCACTGGAGTATGATGAGATAATTTGATTTCCGGGTGCTGTAATATCCGGTTTTACACGTCCGTCAGCTGTCGGACCTAAACTTGAAAATTCTGCAATCATACCTTCTTCTCGAGCATAACTTCCGGTACGAGTTGCATAAGCTCCTACACTGATTACATTTTTCCCTGTTCCTCCGATTTCTCCGACAGTATATTTTGAGTCACCATCACTCCATCCAGATAAGCCGTTACCGGTGAGTTGACTATAATAATCATCAGCCCAGATATGTACAGTTCCGCTTGTTGCAGTAATTGTTATTCCTATTGCGTAACCAGAATTCATGCTATTTACCTCAGATACTATAAAAGCGTTCGGTTTGTTGTTATTAGCATTTACTTCATAGTAAATTTCAACATATCCGCTAATCCCGTTTTTTAATGAAATAGTTTTAGAACCATTTCCTGAAATATTGACCGTTTCTGAGTATTCAGACTTGTTTTTTGAGATATTATATCGATCGATAGTAATCTGAAATGTTTCTCCGGGCTCACCCCAGATATCAAGCATCGAATAGCGGTCAGAATTATCCAAGAAATCGATAAATGTTTTTAATGTATTATCAGAAGATGTAAATGTTTTGCTGAGATGCATAGGATCACAACCTTCGTTGCCTGCTGCTCCGGCAAATAGTTTTCCCGGACCTTGCAGATTATCTGCAACTTGGTCAAAAGTGGAAGTTCCGTCGTGGGGGCCGATATGAGAACCCAAACTCATATTAATAACACAAGGTTTTCTCACCGATTCGGCATAATCATATATATATTTCATTGCATCCGAGAGGCTTACCTGATCAGTAGTATTGTCATTCAGATCATAGCTGACCAAAACTATATCTGCTTCTCCGGCTACTCCGTAATAAGATTTTGTGTGGTCTGCTCCTGCCGCTATACCGGTTACATGAGTAGCATGAGTTTCGTCTGTTACATCATATTTTGCTGCAAGAATTTCATCAGTAGTTTTATATTCTGTTCCGTAGGTAAAACCGCTTGGAGCTTTACCGTTTTTATTTTGATTCCACACTCGTTTTACCCGTAGTTGAGTTCCGTCTGTATTGTAAAAATTGATGTGTCCGTATTCAAAACCATTATCGACAATTCCTATAACAACATCTTTTCCTAAAAATGGTGTCGTTAAATCTTTCCCGCTTTGAACGTTATCTACTAGAGTCTCGGTTCTGGCTTTATTCATTTTTTGATATATCGGTGTACTGATTTGTACATATTTGATGTTATTTAGGGAGGATATGGTTTCAATTTTGCTGACAGGAATTTGCGCTGTGATTAAAGAATCTATGCAAGTATTGACTCTTACTCCATAACTTTCTAAAAAATAGGGATCTGTTTGAGCCTTTAAATAAATATAAGCTTTAACATAATCGATTTCGTCAATTTTCTTTACTTTAAATTTAGAAGAAAATGTTTTGTCCGTTTTTATCTGTTCCTTTTCATTTATAAAATGCCGTGTATATGGCGACAATTTTGATTGAGCCATAATGAATGTGGCAAAGCAGAATAATAATAGAGAGATAATGGTTTTCTTCATAATCAATATTTTTTAGGTAATCGTAAATTGATAGACTTACTTAGTTCTATGGCAGAAATATCGGGTAGGGTTATTAATTCCGGTAATTGTGAAATCAGGCATGAGAAACTTTTCAGTGTGTCGGTATACGAGACGATTGATATTCCTTGGCTTTCAGCTTTGTTTTTATCGAAATATGGTCGGGTATGTAGATACCCTTTAATATAATATTTCCCGTCAGAATATTTCAAATTATATTTTTCTCGCAGTTGTTCTGACGGAGTGTAATCTTTAGATGATAAATAGCCATTGGCTTCTTTTAGTAAATCGTCCCATAACATTCTGAAATTGTTTGAGAACCGAATTGTATCGGGTAAAACAGATATTTTCATGTATTCGATTTTGTTATTTTTTCCTCCGGGCATAATTGGAATATGCCGGAACGAACATGAAATGCTGTATAATAGAATCGATATTAAAATAATCTTTTTCATAAAATCAGCTATTGATTAAAAATGCGATTAAATCATTTTTTTGTAAAAAAGATTTTATAGAATTTGTTGTTTAAAAACAATATGATACAAATATATGTTATTTAAAATTATCAGCTTGTTGCGAAGCCATTAAATATATCTAAATTCGAATATATTTTTTGTAGGGAATAAGAGATGAAATTCTAAAATAAATAGTTGATTCCGAGGTCTATGCTGTTTGTTCCGTCTTCACGGGAAAAAGCTGCTCCCCATTCTGCCGAAAGAACAAAATTATGGTTCATGACTAGTTTCAGCCCTATTCCTGCGCTTGTGTGGAGACATTCGTTTTTACCGCTGTAAATAATAGGGTCATTGCTTTCTTTTTGCAGTTTCAACCGGTATGGCTGCAGTACAGCCCCTGCGTCGAAAAAAGGGTTCATTCCGATATACCAGTTTTGTTTCAATAGTCTTATCACCCGTGAACGTAATCTTAACTCTATGTTGGTCCAACCGATACCGTTTCCCGTAATTCGGTTACGTAGTACCCCTCTTATATTATTTGTTCCTCCTAATCCTTCAGAATAAGTTTGTCTTATATAGTAAGTATTTATATCTGATAAAAAATAGAACGGAACTCTCCCGACAGGAGTAAGTTGCAATCCGATTCGTCCTGCCAAAGTCAAGTGTTCTTTCCAAAGCGATTGATAATAGCAGACGTTCAAGGTTGTTCTTATAAAGGAGTATCCGTTTTTACTTGTCCAGTCTGGAGAAAAAGCGAAGATAGCTTCTCCATATATACCTTGCGTCGGATCTGCTTCTCTATCACGGGTATCATAAACTATTCCTGCTTTCCATTGCAGAACATTTCCGCCTTTTGCCTCATTCTGATTTATCAGTCCTGCTTTTATATAGCGATTGTAAAGGTTATCTGCTCCGACATATTTTTTCAAGGAAACAGGTTGAATCATCATTTTTTGCCAACTGATGCCTGCCATCCAATTAAGTTGTCCTACAATTTTCCCTTGTAGGCCGAAAATCATACGAATTTGTTTTCGATCTATTTTATAGAAAGAATCATTGTGTGTATCTGAGTAAGGTGCGCTACGACCGTTATATCCGTAAAAATCACACATATTGTCCGGTAAGTATGCAACATCAAATGAGAATCTGTGGTTTTTCCATAATTGGGGAGAATCATAGAAAAACCAGTAAACTCCAGATCCTTTTGTAAATCGGGCTGCTTCGATACAAAATTTATGTGTATAGTCCGGGTAATTTTCCCCATTTCCAAAATCATATAATTCGCAATATATACCGTATTGAAATCCGAGATCGCTATTGTAGGCAATCTCCGGAAACGGTGTCACATTCCATCCTTTCTTATTTTGAGAATTTATCAATGAATCTTGGGGAATGGCATAAGAAATTTTCGGATATAAAATCGTCACTAACCCGAAAAGAGATATGATAATTAATTTAAAGATACATACGGACGATTCATTCATGCCGCGAAAATACAAATATTTTTTTTCGATCGAATGTCTTTTTTTGAATAAATGAGAAAACATGACATAAAACTGTGTTTGAGTATTTGACCGTTACTATTAAAAAGTCGTATTCCTTTTGAAATCAAATTCGTTATAAGTATTATTTTGAAATATATTCGGGTTAATTCGTTAAAAAAATACTGTTTATATGTGTTTTTAATATCAATATGTAGTAATATATTGAAGTATTAAATCATTTTGTTTGTATTTATTGAATATTTGTGTCTAAATGAAATATTTTTGCATAAAAATCTTTCATAATATTTAAAACGAAATGGATATGCAAAAACGTTGGATTATTTTATTTGTAGCTTTATTAAGCATTAGTTTTTTAGGATTATTTTATTCGGGTCATGAAGGGGTGTTTACAGATATAGATTCTAATTTGAATTTTGCTGATATCGCATGGATGATTACTGCAACTATTTTTGTTTTGATGATGACACCGGGGCTCTCTTTCTTTTATGGAGGAATGGTACGGTCTAAGAATGTCATATCTACGATGTTGCAGAGTTTTATTGCTATGGGAGTGATTAGTGTTATCTGGGTAGTCGTGGGCTTTAGTTTAGCTTTTGGCGAAGATGTCGGGCACTTTATAGGAAATCCGGGAACATTTTTTATGTTTGTGAATGTTGGTGGAGCTACAGATAAGTTATTGGCGCCGACGATACCGTTAGCATTATATGCTTTGTTTCAAATGAAATTTGCCATTATTACTCCGTCATTGATAACCGGCTCATTTGCCGAACGTGTTCGTTTTTCTGGCTATCTGGTATTTATGATTTTGTTTTGTATATTTGTGTATTGTCCTTTGGCTCATTGGACTTGGCATCCCGATGGTTTTCTTCGTCAAATGGGGGTTCTTGATTTTGCCGGTGGAATTGTTGTTCATGCCTCTTCTGGAGTTGCAGCTTTGGCCGGAGCTATATTTTTGGGAAGAAGAAAAGAATCGGGACAACCGGCCAATATTCCGTTTGTATTATTGGGAGCGGCTATGCTTTGGTTAGGATGGTTCGGGTTTAATGCCGGATCTTCTTTGGCTGCCAATTCTATAGCTGTAAAAGCTTTTTTAAATACAAATACGGCATCGGCTACCGCAATGATGACCTGGGTAGTATTTGATTGTTTGAGAGGACGTAAGCCTTCTGCAATGGGAGCTGCTATCGGTGCAGTCGTAGGATTGGTCGCCATAACACCTTCGGCTGGGTATGTGACTGTCGGGGAAAGTATATTTATTGCTTTAGTCGTAACGGTTATATGTAATATGGCTGTTTCTTGGAAAAATAAGAAAAATTCTTTTGATGATGCTTTGGATGTATTTCCTACACATGGTGTAGGAGGGATTGTCGGAACTATTATGACCGGAATCTTTGTATATAATGCGACTGAAAATATTACTTATTGGCAAAATCTTTTAAATCATATAATAGCAGTAGTGATAGTTTGCGGATATACATTTATTGTAACATATGCTTTATATTGGATTACGGATAAAATGATCCCTATGCGTGTATCTGAAAAAAGCGAAAAGATCGGATTGGATATGAGTCAACACGATGAGCGATACGGGATTGAAACAAATAGAGAGTTGGCTGAATATTTTGATCATGGTGTAGATACAAAGTCTTGATTGTTCATTAGAAGATTTAGACAGACTTTTAGTAGTTTTGGTTTAAAAAGCGGTTATTTATCAAGAAAACCGCTTTTTTGTTTTTTAGTGACACTTTTGGATAAGAATAGGATGAAAGATAAAATATAAAATTATCGATAATTATTTATGATAGGTCAGGTAACTATTTATAGTTTAATTACTATATCTTTGTTGAGGTAATTTATAATTTGTACCAGATATTAATTGAGTGTAAAATGGCTTTAATACTCTTAGACTTTAAAATAGGTAAATTATTTTATCATAGCCGGAATAGACAAAATAATTCTAATGATTTGAAAATATGATAGTGAAAAAAGAGAATTACATTTTGCGGCCGTGGCGGGAGTCAGACTGTAATTCTTTGGCATATTATGCTAATAATATCAGTATATGGAATAATCTTCGTGATTCATTTCCTCACCCATACACCTCGGACGATGCAGATGCTTTTATCAAGATGGCTTCGGTCGAGCCTTATTCTCAATTTGCAATTGAGGTTTCCGGTCGGGCAGTAGGGGGGATCGGATTTGTTCGGCAAAATGATATCGAACGACTTAATGCAGAGGTCGGATACTGGATTGGAGAACCTTTTCAAGGGTTGGGTATTGTATCAGATGCTTTATCTGAATTGATAAGTTATATATTTACCGAAACAGACTTGATTCGTTTATATGCGTTAACCTTTGACTTTAATGAAAAGTCGATGCGGGTATTGAGGCGAAATGGTTTTAAGCAGCTTGCTGTTATGCATCGTATGGGAATTAAAAACGGTAAGATTATAGATATGCATTATTATGAATTGTTGAAACCGTATTGAGTTATTGTTTATATGAAAACCATGAATTCGATTAAAGAGATATTCCGGATTGGGGCAGGGCCTTCGAGTAGCCATACTATGGGGCCTCAAAGGGCTGCGAAAATTTTTTTAGAACGTAACCCCCGAAGTGCATCTTTCAAAGTTTCCCTATTCGGAAGTCTTGCTGCAACAGGTAAAGGCCATTTGACCGACAAGGCGATTTTAGAAGTTTTAGAACCTCATGCTCCTGTACAGATTGAATGGTTGCCGAAAATATTTCTTCCTTTTCATCCGAACGCCATGACTTTTTGTGCTATAAATTCGGAAAACGAAGTTTTGGACACTTGGACTGTATATAGTATCGGCGGAGGTGCATTATCAGAAGAAAATCGGCCACCTATCGGAGAAATTTCTGATGTTTATGACATGTCTCATTTAAGTGATATTTTAAGATGGTGTGAGCATTCGGGAAGAAGTTATTGGGAATATGTTGAGGAGAGAGAAGGTGTGGATATATGGGAGTATTTATCTGAAGTATGGAAAAATATGAAAGAGTGTATACAGAGAGGATTAGACACGGAAGGTGTTTTGCCCGGGCCGTTAAATCTCCGACGGAAAGCCGCCGATTATTTTATTCAAGCTGGAGGATATAAAGAGGCTTTGAGAGATCGAGGATTGCTTTTTGCTTATGCTTTGGCTGTTAGTGAAGAAAACGCTTCGGGACATACGATCGTGACAGCACCGACTTGCGGAGCATGTGGGGTTTTGCCGGCTGTATTATATCATTTGCAGAAAAACCGAGGTTTTAGCGATATGCGTATTTTCCGGGCTTTAGCTACTGCCGGACTGATCGGAAATATCGTAAAGACAAATGCCTCTATTTCTGGTGCCGAAGTCGGGTGTCAGGGAGAAGTCGGGGTTGCTTGTGCAATGGCTTCGGGTGCTGCTACTCAGTTATTAGGAGGAAGTCCGGCTCAAATAGAATATGCGGCAGAGATGGGGTTGGAACATCATTTGGGGATGACCTGTGATCCGGTTTGCGGATTGGTACAAATTCCTTGTATCGAGAGGAACGCTTATGCTGCGGCGAGAGCTTTAGATTCTCATTTGTATGCATCTTTTTCCGATGGAATACATAGGGTCTCATTTGATAAAGTCGTAGAAGTAATGAAACAGACGGGACATGATCTTCCTTCGCTATATAAGGAGACCGGAGAAGGTGGTTTGGCCAAAGATTATACTCAGACCGATTAAAAAGTTGATGCACCATTATTTTTTGTACATTTGTTAGGTTTTAATTGCTGGGATATGTTGAGTTTGTTATTGATTTTATTGAATATATGTATGGGGATTTCCCCGAATTATAAGCCTGTATCTACTGATTTCAAAATCGATCCGCCTTTGCACCGAACTCTGTATTTAAGCGGAAACTTCGGAGAATTGAGGAATAATCATTTCCATTCGGGTTTAGATATAAAAGCTCAGTCTGGAACACCGGTGTATGCTGTCGAAGACGGTTTTGTTTCCCGGATAAGTGTTTCTCCATACGGATATGGTCTTGCAGTATATATCGATCATCCCCGAATAGGTGTAACCACTGTGTACGGACATTTAGATCGTTTTGCTCCATTTATAGATGATATAGTAAAGATGCGGCAATATGCCCAAGAAAGTTTTTCTGTCAATTTCTTTCTGAAAAAAGATGAAATTAAAGTCAGAAAGGGACAAGTAATCGCATATAGTGGAAATACCGGTAGTTCGGGAGGTCCGCATTTACATTTTGAAATAAGAGAAACAGAATCGGAATATTTGTTAGATCCTATGCCTTTTCTCAAAACATATTTGAAAGATACTCGTCCGCCTCAAATTCGTTCAATCGCTGTTTATCCAATTGCAGGAATTGTAAATAACGGATATGTTCGCAAGGATTTTTCCGTTATTCGTCAGAAGAACGGAATTGTGACTCTTTCATCTCCGGTAACGGCATGGGGAAAAATCGTTCTTGGAGTGAAAGCCTATGATTATATGAACGAGACTTCCAATATTTACGGAGTTTATTCTATTCGACTATTTGTGGATGATAAAATCGTCTATTCTTCTGCTATTGAACGCTTCTCTTTTGATAAAAGTCGGGCTGTAAACTCATTTATCGATTATGAGGATTGGATAAAACGTCGATCTTTTATAATGCGTTCTTATGTGGCTATAGGGAATTATCTGCCTGTTTATAAGGATGTTGTTGAACAAGGTGTGATTACGATCGATGAGGAACGTGTTTATAAAATTCGTTATGAACTGAGAGACCGACATGGTAATTTGACAATATGTACATTTTCAATAAATGGAAAAAAGAAAAATATTCTGATGGATAATCCCTCCGATAATGCTTGTGTATATAATCAGAATAATTTCATCGATAAACATGGGGTTTCACTATTTATTCCCAAAGGGGCTCTTTACGAAAATATTCAATTGAAGTGTTTCCAGAATAGCGATAATTCTTATGTTGTGGGGCAAGAATGCGTGCCTTTGCATTTATATTGTAATTTAAGAATCAAAATACCCTCAGATACCCTTAATAATAAAAAACAATACTATTTAGCTCGAGTATTCGGGAATAAAGAGATTCCTTATACCGGTACATATATGAATGGGTATTTAGAAGTTAAAATAAGAGAATTAGGAACATTTGTTGTTAAATCAGATACCGTAAATCCTGTCATTACTCCTATGTCTCCTGCCCAATGGGGAAATACAGGAAAGATTCGTATCAGAATAGGAGATAAGCATACTGGAGTCGAGTCTTACAGAGGTGAAATTGATGGCAAATTTGCACTTCTTGAGATGGATGGCAAGACTGCAATATTGAGCTGCAAGCTCGATCCGGTACGTGTAAAAAGGAATAAAAAGCACCATTTTAGACTTACGGTTACAGATCGTTGCGGAAACCGGGCGGTTTATGAGAATTCATTTTATTGGTAAATACCTAACACATATTTTATGAAAAAATTTATCTTATTATGCACATTTTGTTGGGGAATGCTTGTTCCCGGAGCACGAGCATGTACAAGTTTTTTGGCTGGTAGGAATGCCACAATAGATGGCTCTACATTTATAACATACGCGGCCGATTCCCATACATTGTATGGAGCTTTAAAATTTATCCCGGCAGCAAGACATCCTAAAAACAGCACTATGGAAATCAGAGAGTGGGATACGAATAAATTATTAGGACATATTCCTCAAGTCGAATATACATATAAAGTGGTCGGTAATATGAATGAACATCAATTGTCTATAACCGAATCTACATGGGGAGGGCGTCCTGAACTTGTAGATACTACGGGTATAATTGATTATGGCAGTTTGATGTATATTGCTTTGCAGCGAGCTAAGACAGCGAGAGAAGCGATTACGGTCATGACCGATCTGGTTAGCGAATATGGCTATTATAGTTCAGGAGAATCTTTTTCTATTGCTGATCCTGAAGAAGTGTGGATTATGGAGATGATTGGAAAAGGACCTCAAAATCAGGGTGCTGTATGGGTTGCCGTACGCATTCCCGATGATTGCATTGCCGCACATGCCAATCAGTCTCGCATTCATAAGTTCCCGTTAGATGATAAAGAAAATTGCCTATATTCTCCTGATGTCATATCATTTGCTCGGGAACAAGGTTATTTCAATGGACTGAATAAAGATTTCAGTTTTGCCGACGCTTATGCTCCTGCAGATTTTGGAGCATTGAGAGGATGTGAAGCAAGAGTATGGAGTTTTTATAATCGGTTTAATAGTTCTATGGGTAAATATTTATCATATTTGAATGGTAAATCTAAAGAGTATTTGCCGCTTTATATAAAACCGGATAAGAAGTTATCGGTACAGGATATGAAAGATGCCATGCGTGATCATTTTGAAGGTACACCTTTTGACATGACCCAAGATGTAGGTGCAGGACCGTTTAAATGCCCTTATAGATTTCGGCCTATGACCTTTAAAGTGGATAGTGTAGAATATACTAATGAGCGAGCTGTGGCAACACAACAGACTGCTTTTACACTGGTCGCTCAGATGCGGTCGTGGTTGCCGAATGCAATCGGAGGAGTTCTATGGTTTGGGGTAGATGATACGAATACTTGTGTCTATGTGCCCTTATATGCTTGTTTAAATGAAGTTCCGGAGTGTTATAGTGAATTGAACGGGAGCATGTATGACTTATCTTGGACTTCTGCTTTTTGGATTCATAATTGGGTTGCCAATATGTCTTATTCTCGTTATGATCAGATGATCGAGGATATACGTCCCGTTCAGAAAGATATAGAAACGACATTTTATGTACAGCAGCCTGTAATAGAAAAGGTTGCTAATGATTTGTATCGTAACGATCCTGTAGCGGCAATTCGCTTTTTGAATGCTTATAGTGTAGCTCAGGCCCAACAAACGACTGTCCAGTGGAAAAAGTTAGGAGAGTTTTTATTGGTTAAATATTTAGATGGAAATCGGAAAAAAGAAAAAGGCGGACATTTTTTAGAGAATGGGTACGGTTTACCTGCTGATCCTGATTTCCCGGGATATTCAGAAGAATATTATCGGGCAGTTGCTAAAGATGCTGGAGATCGGTTGAAAGTCGGTTTTTGAAAGATAAAAATTATAAGTTCCTGTTTAAATTTTACTCGGTGTTGATTTGAAAGTTTTTGCATCGGAAAATTTAAACGGGACTAAAACTATTTTTACCTTATATATCTGATTGGTAAAAACTTTTTTGTATATTTGTGTATTATAGATGTTGTGAAATTTTTCTAAAAAAGAGAATTGTATGGAAAATGAGACCTTATTGAAAGAAGTAACTGCAAAAGCACAGACTTGGCTGGGAGACGGTTATGATGAAGCCACTAAAGCCGAAGTGAGAAGGATGCTTGACAATGATGATAAGACAGAGCTGATAGAGTCGTTTTATAAAGATTTGGAATTCGGTACTGGTGGACTGCGTGGGATAATGGGAGCTGGAACAAATCGGATGAATATATATACGGTAGGTGCTGCGACACAGGGATTATCCAATTATTTAAAAAAAGAATTTGCCGATTTATCTGAAATAAAAGTCGTAATCGGCCATGATTGTCGCAATAATAGTCGTTTGTTTGCAGAGATTTCTGCAGATATTTTTTCTGCCAACGGAATCAAGGTATACCTTTTTGAATCATTAAGACCTACTCCCGAGATGTCTTTTGCCATAAGAGCATTAGGATGCCAAAGCGGTATTATCCTGACAGCATCTCACAATCCGAAAGAATACAACGGATACAAGGCATATTGGAATGATGGCGCTCAAATGATCTCTCCGCACGATAAGAATACGATTGCTGAAGTGAATAAGATACGTTCTATTGCCGATATCAAGTTTAAAGGAAATCCAGCTTTGATCGAAATAATCGGAGAAGAGGTGGATAAACTTTTCCTTGATAAAATTAAAACATTGTCGTTGAGTCCTGATGCGATCGAACGGCATAAAGACATGAAAATTGTTTATACGCCTATACATGGTACAGGAGTGAAGTTGGTTCCGGCATCATTGAAAAATTTTGGATTTACGAATATCATTCACGTTCCGGAACAAGATGTTGTCAGCGGGGATTTTCCGACAGTAATTTCTCCGAATCCCGAAGAGCCGGCAGCTTTGGATATGGCTATACGTAAAGGTATCGAAGTGGATGCCGATATTGTTATGGCTTCAGATCCTGATGCCGATCGTATTGGTATAGCGGTAAAGAATGATAAAGGAGAGTTTGTCTTGGTAAATGGAAATCAAATTGTTATGATTTTGCTTAATTATTTGATGACCAAATATAAAGAGTTAGGCAGACTTACAGGAAACGAATATATCGTGAAAACTATCGTAACGACCGAGTTGATAAAAACAATTGCCGATCGTAATAATATCACTTGCTATGACTGTTATACCGGGTTTAAATGGATTGCATCTGTAATCCGTGAGTTGGAAGGAAAGAAGAAATACATTGGAGGAGGAGAAGAAAGCTACGGCTTTTTGGCTGAGGATTTTGCCCGGGATAAAGATGCTGTATCTGCAATTTCTTTGATGGCTGAGGTTGCAGCTTGGGCAAAAGATAATGGCAAGACTGTATATGAAATGTTACAGGATATTTATCTGACTTACGGTTTCTCTAAAGAAAAAGGTATTTCTGTAGTTCGTAAGGGAAAATCGGGGGCTGAAGAAATCGAAGCGATGATGAAGAATTTCAGGAATAATCCGATGACGGAGATTGCCGGTTCGAAAGTTATTCTTACAAAAGACTTTTCTACTTTAGTTGCTAATGATTTGGTGGAGAATGAAAAGTATACTTTAGATATGCCGACTACATCGAATGTGTTACAGTATTTTACAGAAGATGGGACTAAAGTTTCTATACGTCCTTCAGGAACAGAGCCTAAAATAAAATTCTATATAGAAGTAAAAGGTGAATTGAAATCTCGTGAAGATTATGATAAAGTCAATGAATTAGCAAATCAGAAAATAGAAGCCGTAAAAGTTTCTCTTGGGATTTGATGTAGGTAAAAAATGATATAAAGAGGATTATATAAAAATTGGATTTTTCTATAATCCTCTTTTCTATACCTTTCGATAAGCTTTAGGAGAAATACCTGTATGTTGTTTAAAATATTTCCCGAAAAAAGATTGATTGGCAAAATTCAGTTCTACCGAAATTTCTTGAATTGTCATGTTGCTTGATTTAAGTAATGCTTTAGCGGCCAAAATAACTTGTTCATCGATCCACTCTCCAGCAGATTTTCCGCTTATCTCTTTAATTACACAAGACAAGTATTTAGGACTCAAATATAGTTTGTCTGCATAAAAGGTCACAGAGCGTTGTTGTTTATAATGCATGGCGACTGTTTTTAAAAAAGATTCGAATACCTCCGTTTTTCTGGATTTTCGTATCGATTTCTCTGGAATTTTTTTCTTGGTAATATTGGCAATTTCATAAAATAAGGATTTCAATAATATGCGTATGATTTCTTTGCGATAAATATTCTCTGTTTCCTTTACCTTGTTTCGCAAAAAAGAATGATATTCTTTTAAACATTTTATTTCATTCGGGTTAAGTGTAGTTTTAGGGGATTCTTTTGCGTAAAAAAATACAGATAGCATATCTTCTGTGCTGGGAAGAATCTCGTTACTGAAATTTTTTGACACGACTATAAATAATCCCGAAACATCATCGCTTTTCTCGCATAACATGACGATCTGATTTGGCATAAGCAAGATCATATCGTTCGGGCATATATTATATTCATTCAGATTGATTGTTATTTTACAATTTCCTTTCAGGCAAAGTGCGAAAACTGTTGTTTCGATGATCGAAGGATACTCAAACAGCGGAATATTATTGATGTTATCTAGTATGGCGAAGTCTGTATCTATCAGATCGATCGTGTTGTAGTTTTTTACGGATGATAAATCTATTTTAGGAACTGATATATGTTTCATAATATTTCATTTATGACATAAACGTATATATTTTTTTTAAATAATAGGCTGTTTATTCTTTATTAAATGACTTATAGAACAATTATAACGCGAAATAGAACTTTAGAGGGAAATATTGAACCGGATAAATGTGATAAAATAAAATTGGGAAAAGGGTCGGAAGTAATTTAATTGCTTCTTTTTTGAATAATAATAAAATAATTATGGGCAAAATATAAAGAAAATAATGTTTTTATTTGTATAAAATTTATATAGATAATGTCGTTGCTTAAAATCAAGTGATTATATTGAAAATTTAGTAATAAGATGTAATAGAAATGACGATTTGTTATGCTTGTTCTTTTGAAAAGGATTCGAAAAAGATAATATATGAGAGATTTTTTGTTAATAAGATTATTATTGATTGTGGTTTTCGGAATAGTTCTTATTCCCGAAGCCATAGCTCGAAAAAAGAAGAAAATAGATGCAGAAGCTGTTCCAGTAACGTTATATTTGAACAAAATCGTTTCACAATCGAAAAGTTCGATTGTGAAAGGTTATCTGCGATCGGCAATAGTGAATGATCCGACTTTTTTTGAGGTGAGTGAAACTCCTCAAGGAGAGAGAATCCGGTATATCAGCGAAGATATTGATTCGCTAATAGTTATGGATAAACTTAAATATGTAAAGCGAAAATGTAAAAATATCGGCTTTATGGCAGGAAAACCGAAAATCCGTTGGGTTAGGATTGAATATGATGGAAATGGTATTGATGTATATTCTGCATTTTTTGTTATTCAAAATAGAGTAAATAATATAACTACTGTTAGCAGAGAAATGTATTATTATTTCAGTATTGATAAAGATATTGCAATATTTACATCCCGTCAATATCTATCTGCGCCCTATGTAATTGGCACACCGGCAGTGAATAGAACACAAATGGCATATTATTTCTGCAAAATTTATGATTATCCTGAATTTGCATTGCGTATTAAGGCAAAAGAATTTGAAGATATGATGAGTGTCGTAAAAAGCTGGGAAACGGAATATGGTGACCGCCCGGTAAAAAGAGTAGCTGGAAAAATTGAAAATGATCAGCTTGGCGTTCAAAATTCTATTACAGTTGTTAGCGGAACTGAGTCGGCTTCATGGAAAAGAGTGAAGAATGAAGTCGTGTTTCCCCAATATATGAGAACTATGCAAATAGGAATTGCTCCGGATATCGCTCCTTGGTCGCGAAAAATCAAACATGGAGGAAATGGTTATAAAATAGACATTCCTCCCATCGGTATTTATTCAGATATTTGTTTCCTTGATTTCAGTAAGTTGGGGAGCATCGGGTATTTGTTCGGAGCTACTTATAGCAAATATAGTTATAATTGGGAATGGGATAATGGTTATGGTCCAAAGACAAAGGCAACATCTTGTAATAGATTTGATATTTGTGCCGGATTAAGTTGGCATTTAACTCTTTGTCACAACTTTGAGTTCTATGCACGTTTGATGATGGACTTGAATATGACCGGAAATCGAACAATTGATTGCGAAAGTGGTGAAAAAATGATTGCTGAGAGTAATATGGACACGAGTGTCAGCGGCATTGCAATCGCAGGTTTACGTTATTACTTTTGTAAAAAAGTAGGCGTGTATGTAGAGAGTGGCTATGATATCGGCTATGTTTCCGGTGGATTTTCTTTTCGGTTTTAAATAGTAAAAATATCAAATTATGAAAAAGTTTTTTACAGTATTGAGTTGTGTTATAGCACTTTCTTTTTTGTCAGTTGGTTGTTCGAAAGACGATGATGAAGATGGGGACGGGGATGTTGAGGTTACAACCGGAATGACATGGGAGAAGTTGGTCGAGAAGTATCCGTTTATGGGAAATTTCCCGAAGTATGAAGGCGATATAGAATTGCATCAGTATAATAAAACATTCGGTTTAGAAAGTGTTGCTTTCTTCGATTATAAATGTGATGCATCTATGGCTACGGAATATTATGCAAAACTTGCCTCTGAAAATTTTTTGGTGAATCCTAATGCGGAAGGAATTTATACGAAGACGGTTAATGATTATGAGCTGATTTTTACAGGTTCACATGCTGCCGGCAATTTCGGTATGGTCTTTTCTTGTCAATCGGTAGAGTAATGTTAGGATGATATTAATACAATCCAAAAAGAAATTCCCATCGAATAATTATTCGATGGGAATTTCTTTTATTGATAATGCAAAAATGCTGGATTATTCGTTGAGAATACCATCGCGTTGCATCAATGCTTTTATAGAAGGTTCATGTCCGCGAAAACGTTTATACAATTCCATCGGATCTTCTGTACCTCCTTTTTCGAGAATATTTTTTCTAAAGGATTCGGCAATTTCTCGATTGAAGATACCTTTTTCTTTAAATAAAGAAAATGCATCTGCATCAAGAACTTCAGCCCATTTATATCCATAATATCCGGCAGCATAGCCTCCTGAAAAAATATGTCCGAATTGATTGCTCATTCCGGTTCCGTCGACAATTGGTAATAATTGGGTCGGAGCCATTGCCTTTTGTTCAAATTCAATAACGTTTTCGATGGAATCGGTTTGTGTGTACCAAGCCATATCGAGAAATCCGAAAGATAATTGACGCAAACAGAGATAAGCCGTATTATATTGTCTTGATTTTTTTATCTTTTCGATTAGTTTTGCCGGCATTTTTTTCCCTGTTTCATAATGGGAGGCAAATGTATCGAGAAATTCTTTTTCGGAAAGCCAGTTTTCCATAATCTGAGAAGGCAGTTCTACAAAGTCACGAAATACATTTGTTCCGGAAAGAGATGCATAAGTTGAGTTTGCCAATAAACCGTGTAGAGAATGACCGAATTCATGCAAAAAGGTTTCGACCTCCCCATAAGTCAATAATGCCGGTTTGTCAGCTGTCGGACGAGTGAAATTCATGACGATAGTAATATGAGGACGGCTGTCTTTCCCATTCTCATCTTTCCATTGTCCTTTATATTCGGTCATCCATGCACCGCCTCTTTTGGTTGCTCGAGGATGAAAATCTGTATATAATACGCCTACATATTTATTATTTGCATCAAAAACTTCAAAAGCTTCAACTTCCGGATGATATACGGGAATTTTATTGTTCTTCTTAAATTTGAGACCGTATAAACGTGTTGCTAAACCGAATACACCTTTTTTTACTCGATTCAATTCGAAATAAGGTTTCAGCATTTCATCGTTAAGATCGTATTTGGCATTTTTTAATTTATCTGAGTAATAAGACCAGTCCCATGGCATCAGATCGAAGTTTTTACCTTCCATACCGATTGCAAAACCTTTTATTTCTCGAACTTCTTGTAAAGCTTCAGGTTTGTATGCCTCTAATAACTGGTTTAGCAAGTTATATACATTTCGGCTGTTTTTTGCCATACGGCGTTCTAATGTATACTCTGCGTAATTGTCTTTCCCCATCAATTTGGCGATTTCCATCCTGACTTCAGCAATACGTTTCACGATTTGTGTATTGTCGAACTTTCCGGTCTGGCAGCGAGAGTTATATGCCCGATACATTTTTTCTCTCAAATCCCGACGTGCCGAATATTGCATAAACGGGCCATAGCTCGGATAAGAAAGGTCGAAAAGAAATCCTTTTTTTCCTTTGTTTTGAGCCATTAATGCCGCTGCATCTATCGCACTTTGAGGAAGCCCGTCCAATTCTTCAGGCTTAGTCAATAGCATTTCGAAACTGTTTGTCGCTTTAAGCAGATTTTGTCCGAATGTCAAAGTCAATTGATTTAGCTCGGTTGTAAGTTTACGGTATTTTTCCCGATTTTCGCCTTTCAGGTTAGCGCCTTTGCGTACCATGCTTTCATAAGTATCGTTCAATAGAGCCATTTGTTCGGGAGATAAATCCAATTCTCCTTTTTTGTCGTAAACGAATTTGACCCGTTCGAATAATTTTTCGTTCAGATTGATATTGTTGCCGTGTTCTGAAAGGATAGGCGAGATTCTTTGAGAAATAGCCATCATCTCATCGTTGCCTTCGGCTTCGGAAACAGCGAAGAATATGGTTGATACTTTGTTCAGTAAATTTCCTGATCGTTCTAATGCCTCTATTGTGTTCTCAAATGTAGGTGTAGAACGCTGATTGACAATTGCATCTACTTCTTTTTGATGTTGACGAATACCTTCTTGAAATGCCGGTTCGTAATCTGTTATTTTTATCTTGTCGAATGGTGCGGTTTCTCGGGGTGTTTTAAACTTCCCGAAAAAAGGATTTGCAGCTTGAGTCATATATAAAGTTATTGTTAGAAAAACTATAAATATAAATTTTCTTTTCATGAGAAAGGTTTTTATTAGAGTTGACAAAGTTCTCAAATAATTGATACTTTAACATAAAAGAGCTATTAATTTATATTAATTAAAAAGTAAAAACTCTCTTTACAAGTGCGTATTTTTCTCTTTTAGCATACATTTGTGTCGGGTATAATGTAAAAAATAAAAAAATCATGAAACAGCGATTGCTCTTTTTACTCAAAATATATTTGTGGTTTATCTTCATGTTTATGTTGCAAAAGCCACTATTTATGCTTTTCCATTATAATTTATTCGAAAAAGCCTCTCTTATAGACTGGATGCAAGTTATATACCACGGTCTTCCTCTCGATCTTTCGGTTGCAAGCTATATTTTGGCATTGCCGGTATTCGTGGCTTTAGTAACAGTATGGATACAAGGATTATGGGCAGAATGGTTTTATAAAGGATATTTTGCATTGATTATAGCGATTTTATCTCTCATTTTTATTTCCGATATAGAATTATATACTTATTGGGGATTTAGGATGGATGCAACTCCATTGTTTTATTTGAAGTCTCCTGCCGATGCTATGGCAAGTATTCCGTTTTGGGTTTTGGTTTTAGGAATTATAGGTGTCATTTTATATTTTGCGATTTTTTGGTATCCTTTGAATCGCTGGTTTGTGAAAGGTTCTGGGAAATGGAAATTCTGTAAACATCGTATCAAATCGACATGTTGGTTTTTATTGTTACTCGGTTTGCTGTTTATCCCGATCCGAGGAGGTATTTCGGTTTCTACAATTAATGTAGGAAGGGTATATTACAGTGATAATATGTTGTTTAATCATGCAGCAATAAACCCGGCTTTCAGTTTGTTGGCATCTTTGTCTAAAGGACAAGATTTTAAACAGCAGTATCGTTTTATGGATGCAGATAAAGCAGATCAAGAATTTTCAAAGATGACACATAGTCGAGTTTATTTCCCTGAAAATGACTCTGTTCGATGGATTAATCGTGAGCGTCCGGATATTTTATTAATCATATTGGAAAGTTTTTCCGGCACCGCAATGGAGAAATTGGGTGGAGTTCCGGGAGTAATGCCGAATCTTACCCGTTTGGCAGAAGAAGGAATATTTTTTACAAACTTTTATGCGAATAGCTTTAGAACTGATAGAGGACTTGTCTCGATTTTAAGCGGATATCCTGCGCAGCCGACAACATCTATTATGAAATATCCCGTCAAATCTCAATCTTTGCCTGCCATATCTAAATCATTGCGGAAAGAGGGATATGACATTCAATTCCTTTATGGAGGAGATGCGGATTTTACCAATATGCGTTCTTATTTTATTTCTTCAGGATTTCAAAGCATTGTCTCTGACAAAGATTTCCCGGTTAGTGATTTATTATCTAAATGGGGGGCAAATGACGGCACGACTTTTATTCGTTTCAGTGAATTGATACAAAATCAACAGAAGCATCCTTTTATGAAGGTATTTTTGACACTGAGCAGTCATGAACCTTTTGATGTCCCGTATCATCATTTTGATGATCCTTATCTTAATTCGGTGGCTTATACCGATAGTTGCTTGGGTGCATTTGTCGATCGATTCCGTCAAACTCCCCAATGGAATAATACTTTGATTATTTTAGTGCCTGATCACGCTATGCGATATCCTGCCGGAGTTCAAGAGCCTGATATTGTCCGTCATCACATTCCTATGGTTTGGTGTGGAGGAGTGGTAAATGGCTCTAAAGTGATAAATGATTATGGTTCTCAGATCGATATTGCCGCCACTCTTTTAGGACAAATGAATATAGATTATTCAGATTTTAAGTTCAGCAAAAATATTGCCGATACTACTCAATACAAATTTGCTTATTATACCTTCAAGGACGGATTCGGATATCTGGATTCTGATGCTAAAGTCATATATGATAATGAAGCGGGGAAGGCCGTTTTTTCAGAAGGAGATACTACCGGGAATAAAGAGAACGCAGGTAAGGCATTTCTACAAAAGTTATATGATGATTTAGGTAGCCGGTAATCTCCGGCGGGGGAGATTATCGGTTTAAGGAATACATGAGCTGGTCGATTAGCAACGGAATATCATTGGCAGATATGCCTGCTTGTATCAAATATTTGACATCTTGCCTGAAATTATTAAGGAACGATTCCGCATTTCCTTTATCGTTCTCTATGCTTTCTCTGTATAATTCTATCGTCTTATTCAGATTTTTAAGGGCAAATTCTACATGTCCGGCATTCATATAATCGATAGAGGTCGGTTTATTATTCAGTATTTTTTCGTAATAACGCCGGGCTTGTTCTTGTTTTCCCGCCAAAAAAGAACACCATGCTATAGCCCTCCATGCTTTGGTGCTTTTGGGGTCTAAATAATCGACTTTAAAATAATATTTCAAAGCTTCATCATAATTCTCTTGTTCGAAATAGCAATGTCCGATATTCATCTCTATCGATAAATTATCAGGCTTCATTTGTTCTATTCTCAAGTAGTATTCCAATGCGGCTTCCGGTTTTTTTAGTGTTCTGTAACAAGACGCAATTCTTCTTAATGTCCACAGACTATCGGGATATATCATTTCTGCTTTCAGATATGCGTCTAAAGCTTTATCGTATTCTCCCGACATTTGTAGGCAATATCCTATTTTTTGATATAGTTCACTATCTGATCTATGGTTTTGTAGTAATTTATTGAACATTGTCAGGGCTTCGGCATAATATTCTTTCCGGAAATAAAATTCTCCGATCAACCTTAATGTATTGTCATCCGAAAATATGGATTGCAGGAACGAAACCTGGAATAAGTCTATATGAGATGAAAATGGGTCTGAAAATTCGGATCGGAAAGATGAAAGTTTGAAAAATCTATATAAGTCTTGTAAATATTGGTTTGATATGTTTTTCCCTGTTTCATCTGCATTTAGAGAAAGTTTGTCTTTTTCTATATTTTGCATCTCTATACCTTCGGCATTGAATTGAGATGTCATCATACCTCTTTGGGTTTCCGGTACTTGTGTGAGACTGAGGCAGAAAGAATATTTGTCCGAATTACACAAAAAGTGGGATAAACTAATGAGCTTCTTAAAATTATTATCTTTATCTCCTTGGGTAAAAACGTTGTTCAATGCTGTATATTCAGTATTAAACGGGCGAAACCAGTTAGCGGCTTCTTTAAAAAACGGGAAACTCTTGAGTCCTGAAAAAGTGCTCATAAAAACATCAGCCCCTTCTAATTGTAAATCATTCAGTTCTTTAAGCTTATCGGCAATTCCTGATTGCTCTAAAATTTCCTGCCACTCCGGATTTTTATCCAAGGAGTTCATGTCGTTCATTAGCTCGTCTTGTTTCATCTTTTTATAAATAGACGGGCTTATTTTCATCATTTCAGGAAGCAGCTCTTCTGTAAATTTTCGAGAAATTCGTTCAGTTTCGCGGCTTTTTATTAATTGCAGAAAAATCGTCCGTGTTTCCTTACAAAATCGCTCGTTTTCTTTACAAGCTTCGATTCTTGCCAGCAAATAGGGCGAAAGCTCTATTCTCGTTTTGTATATGTACATAAGAATCAGAACTCCGCATAAGGCTCTTTGACGTATTTCTTCATTGGCCGATTGCTCATAGACGTCTAATAGAATTGCCAATTTTTGTTCGTCATACCGATGCAGTAGATTTAAAGTAAGCGCCGAAATGATTAAACAAGTCGTTTCGACGGGGAAATGTTCTGGAGATAATCCTTCACGTAAAGCTGAGTAATCCCATTCGGTTGCCGGATAGTTGCACCAAATTCTGGTTACAAGTTCTTCTTCTGCTTTTTCTACTTGCTTTCTGAGTTCAATTTGCGTCCGGACATTATTTTCTATATCACTCAATAAACTGTTTAAAGCCAGGTTGTTAATGGCGGAATCTAATGTGTCTGACTGTTGCTGAATACTCATCTCCGGATGTAGTTGAAAATATCTTTTCTTAGAAAAATAAAAACCGGATGATTCTTTTTCGAGTAGTAATTCGGTAACTTTATCGGTTAAAGTGAATAAAGATGAAATCAAATTTCTATATACCTGTTCTCGTTCAGGATCTTCGATACCTTCGAACATATACTGGAGCATATATTTATAAGACGTTTCCAGTTCATTCAGTTTTTCGTTGACAGTCCAATCTTGCAATACCGAAGACAATTCAGACAACAGTTCGAATACTTTTTTTATCTGTTTTTTTGCAAGCAATCGATAAATCTCTTGCTGGGTATTTATTATTTCTTTTACTGTCATATCTGTCATATTTTCTGTAACCGATAAAGATAATATTTTACTTCGTAAGTTGTCAAATTTTAAAAATGAATATATTCAAAATGTATGCCAAATTTCTCTTGTAAGGTTTATATCCTTTCAAAATATTGTTCAGGATAATATGTGAATGATTTTTCAGGGAATATTCGCCCGGAATAAAAAGTATTAAGGTCAAGGTTTTTCAGAATTGGATACTGAGCTGTTGAGGATGTAATTTTTCTGTCGGATGTGAAACCGACAAACCGAGTAAACGAATCGGATGTTGCGATATGTCTATTTCTTTCAATAGTTTTTTTGCTAAAGGCAGTATTTCATCAAGGTCTGTTAAAGGATGATGATTACTTATACATTTGGTTTTTTGTGAAAAGTCATTGAATTTTATTTTTAGAGTAAGCGTGTTTCCTTGAAATTTTTTGAGAGTGATGCGTTCTGTCAGTTCACAGGCTACATGATAAAGTTCTATGATAACAGCCATGGGACTAGTCAAATCTTTTTCAAAAGTTGTTTCACAGCCGATCGATTGCCTTATTTTTACAGCTTCTACCGCTCTGTTATCTATACCATGAGCAAAATCATAAAATAGATTTCCGTTTTTTCCGAAATGACTGATAAGAAACTCTAAAGAACATTTTTGTAAATCAGCACCCGAATGAATTCCTAATAAGTGCATTTTCTTTCCGGTCGTTTTTCCTACACCCCAGAATAATTCGATAGGAAGAGATGCGATAAATTTGATTGCTTTATCGGGATGAATGACACAGAGTCCATCGGGTTTTCTATAGTCGGAAGCGATTTTCGCAAGAAACTTATTATAAGAAACACCAGCAGAGGCCGTAAGTTTCAGATTTTCTTTTATTTGTCTTTTTATCTCCTTTGCTATATCTGTCGCCAATTCGATGTTTTTTTTGTTTTCTGTAACATCAAGAAATGCTTCATCCAAAGATAACGGTTCTATAATATCGGTATATTCTCTGAATATAGCGTGTATTTGTTTAGATACCTCTTTATATACCTCCATCCGTCCTGGTATGAATATTACATCCGGGCAAAGTTTCCGGGCTTTGACAGACGACATGGCTGAACGGATTCCGTATTTCCGAGCTTCATAACTGGCCGCAGAGACAACACCCCTGCTTTCGGGACGGCCTACTACTAATGGCTTCCCGACATATTCCGGATGATCACGCAATTCTATGGAAGCATAAAAAGCATCCATATCTATATGTATTATTTTTTTGTTCAAGTGAAATAAACCCTCTTAAAATCTATCGCAAAAATACGCTTTCTTATCAGATTGTCGTATAATAGGATGTAAAAACAGTCTAATAAAAAAAGATATATAGATTATCTTTGCAGTTTAAAAAAATAAAGAATTACATGAAAACTAAAATATTGGCGATTTTTGCATGTTTACTATGGGGATCGGCCTTTGCAGGAGCTAAAATAGGATTTGAATATACAACTCCGTTGCATTTGTCCGGTATGCGCTTTATGCTGGCCGGACTTCTGTTAATACCTTTTTTGATATATCAGAAGATCGATTGGATTTCTAATTTGAAAGAGTGGCGTTATATGTTGTTATTCGGTTTTTTGCAGACGTTTATACAGTACGGTTTCTTTTTTATGGGATTAAATAAAGTCCCCGCTGCCATATCTGCAATTATCATCGGAGGCGGTCCGTTTTTTGTTGCTGTTATGGCTCATTTCACTATGGGAAATGATCGAATGTCGTTTCGTAAGATTTTGGCTATTGTTTTAGGTATGGCCGGAATCGTATTTATAAGTTTTGCAAAAGGAGGTTCTATTCATACTGACATTTCGTTTTATTATGGAGTCATATTGCTGATTATCAGTAATATTGTAGGAGCATCTACTAATATTATAGTTGCCAAGAACAGAAACAAAGTTTCTCCGGTTATGCTCACTGCATTTGCTAATTTTTCTGGCGGATTAATTCTGTATATTGTATCGTTTTTTACAGAAGATTGGTATGTAAAACCTTATTCATTAGAGTTTTATATTGCATGGATATGGTTGGCGTTGATTCCGGCAGTCGGATTTTCCATTTGGTATTCGTTGCTTAAGAGACCAGAAGTGAAAGTTTCTGAATTGAACATGTGGAAATTTGTCGTACCGGTTGCCGGTGTTGTTTTAAGTTGGTTGCTTGTTCCGGGTGAATATCCCGATTTGTATTCGATATTGGGTATTTTTATTATAACGGTAGCTTTGCTGATTTTACAGAGGCAACCAAATGAAAAATGATGATATCGTGCGTCAATAAATAATTATTCGTTTCTAATTAAAGACTTGTTTTAGAGTCTATCTGATATTTTCCTTGGGTCGAATTTGGAAAATCTCCTCGAAATAACATTCAAAAATATCTGTACAAGATTTAGACAGGCTTTGGACAAAAAAATGATTTTTTCTATGATATTTACGCAGCTATATGTTATATATTTTTGATATATAATATTTAGAAGTTATGGTATCTATAAAAATCAAATTACGTCATTCATCTGTTTCCGGAGTTCCCGGAACAGTGGTTTATGTATTGCATGAAGGCATGAGGTCTGTCCGGATTGCAACAGAGTATAAATTATTTCCTGAAGAATGGGATGAAAAGTCCCAGTCTGTCGTTTTTAGAGAAAAATATCGGTTTTCGTACGTAACGGATATAGACCTCCGAATAAAGAAAGATGTATCTGCTTTACAAAATATAATTAAATCGTTTCCAAATTATTCGGCAAAGGATATCTTACAAGCATTTCATATACATAGACAAGATAAATCTTTTCTTGCTTTTATGGATAAACAGATAAGATCATTGATAAAGAACGGATGTTTGGGAACGGCCCGGAATTATATGTGCACGAGAAATAGCTTTGCTTCGTTTCTTCATAATCAAGACATTGAGTTTTATTTAATGACAGAAGATTTTATTCTTGAATATGATTCATGGTTGAGAAAGAAAGGTATAACCCGTAATTCTGTATCTTTTTATATGCGTATATTGCGATCTGTGTATAATAAAGCTGCTGCAAAAATGTTTTTTAATCCTGAAAATATATTCAGGAAAGTATATACCGGAGTAGATCGCACACGAAAGAGAGCTGTCAATGAGGAAATCATTGTTCGTTTAAGCAATTTGGATTTATCCGAACATAAAGCTTTGGATTATGCCAGGGATATATTTATTTTTAGTTTTTATACGAGAGGAATGGCTTTTGTCGATATTGCTTATCTCAGAAAAAGCAATATAAGAAATGGGTTCATACAATATATTCGTCGTAAGACCGGACAGATTATCAATATTCGTATCGAATCATGTATGAAAAAGATAATGGACCATTACAAAACAAAAAGTGAATATATATTTCCTATTATTACATCTTCAGACGAAAAAATAGCATATCGGCAATATCAAAATTCACTGAGTTATTATAACAAACAGCTCAAAAAAATTTCCGATTTATTAGGACTGCCTTCTCCTCTTACCTCATACGTTGCACGCCATACATGGGCTACAGCCGCAAGAAATAAAAATATACCTCTTTCTGTTATAAGTGCCGGTATGGGACATACATCCGAAAAAACTACGCAAATTTATTTGGCATCCTTAGACAATTCTATTATAGATGAGGCTAATAAATTTATTATTAGTTCTTTATATTATGAAGGGGATAATTCTAGGAAAAAGAAAAAAAGAAAAGTATAGTCTATATAAAAATATCTGTTTCTATCACAGAAGTAGGACTTTATTATCTTGTGTATATAATTAATTGATTAATAGCATATTAATTTATTGTAACGCAAAAAAAATAGTTCCTAATATATTTTTATTTGACTATATAATATAATATTTGCAATAAATGCTACAACTCATTATACAATAACCTTTATTTTTACTATTCGAATAATGATTTATACCTGATTAGAATTTAAATTACTTACTTGCAAAATATTGATTTTCAGCATATGTGATTTTAATAGCAAAAAAATGTTTATTATTTAATTGGATAAACAAACTTATTTATCTAAATTTGGACACGTTTAAGTCCTACTTCTGTGATAGAAACAGGATTCAGAGCTGAAGGTGTGTTTTATATTATACAGCCAAACGATTGTTAGTCAGGGATATATATATTTCTGGTGTCCCTAAAGAACATTCTTTTGTAAAAATTAATATTTGGGAAAAGTTGTTGTAGTTATTGATATTATATAGTTATGATTTCAAAGTCTATGAATTTAGAACTTGTTCAAAGTTTTACCGAAGTAGGATAGGAATTTTAAAAGCCGTCTAAATTTTGCCCGAGTCTGTTTTGAGAACTTCTTGAAATAGTAATCGGCTTAGTTTTAGAAGGGTCAGAAGATTCAAAAACTATCTTATCTTAGGAGTACAGGTTCTTGGTGTATTATTTACAAAAATATAATCTCTGGTATATAAATTACACATCTAAGATATTAAGTAAGAGAAGTCTCGATGTGAATCGCGATCATCTTTGGGATATGAGAATATCCTTAAATAATCCCTTTTTATACCGGAGATTATTTTATGAAAAATTTTGGAGCAGAAAGAAAACATAGAGTTAAAGAAACAAGAGGGTATAGCATGGTATGCTATACGTGTTACTTATAGCCGGGAAATGATATTCAAAGAATATCTCGACGGTCATAATGTTGAAAATTTTATACCGATGCACTATGAAAGCACGGATTTAGGAGCTAAAAAATCACGAAAATTAGTACCGATTATACATAATCTTGTTTTTGTCCATTCGACAAAAAGGAGTATAGATACATTCAAGTCTGAACTTGAAGTCCGTTTGCCTATTCGATATATTATGGATAAGGCAACAGGCCGTCCGATTATAATTCCCGATAAGCAAATGCAAGATTTCATTGCAGTGTCGGGCACGTATGACGATCAGCTCGTTTATCTCGATCCTGTTTCGGTAATATTGAAAAAAGGAGATAAGGTTAGAATTACCGGAGGAATTTTTTCCGGAGTAGAAGGTGTTTTTGTACGAGTTAAGGGCGATAGGAGGGTAGTCGTTTCTATTCAAGGGATAATGGCCGTTGCAACCGCATTTATACATCCTTCGTTGATCGAAAAAATAGAATAGTAAGGAATTTAAATAGTATGAATAAAATAATAAAGATTAAGCTTATGCAGATCAAGCATATATTAGGAATTTTACTTGTTATTGTACTTTTCAGTTCATGTGATTCGTCTAAAAAGGTCGTATATTTTCAGGATCTTAAGCCGGGAATATCTGAGCAATTGATAGCATCGACTCAAATTACGTTCCGACCGGAAGATAAGCTTTCTATCGTTGTCAGCAGTAAAGATCCTCAATTAGCAAGTCTGTTCAATTTGCCTATAGCCTCTTTTCGTGCAGGATTAGCATCGGGGGCGCAAAATTCTAATCAAGAAATGTCGGTATATACTGTCGATTCTCAAGGAGATATTGAATTTCCCGTTTTAGGAAAAATTCGTGTGGCAGGAATGACCCGCTCCGAGCTTGCCGGATACATCAAGGACCGGCTTATTAAGGAAAATCTGATAAAAGATCCGGTCGTTACGGTAGAATTTATGAATCTCAGTGTTTTTGTATTAGGAGAGGTCAATAAACCGGGGCGCATTAATATCGATCGGGACAGAATTACCGTTCTTGATGCAATCAGTATGGCCGGGGATCTCTCGATATACGGGAAACGGAATCCCGTATATGTCCTGAGAAAGGAGGGGGATAAAGAGACCGCTTATCAACTCGACTTGTGTTCTGCAAAACAGATTTATTCTTCTCCGGCATATTATCTTCAGCAGAACGATGTAATATATGTCGAACCTAATTCAGTCCGGGCACGTCAATCTACGGTCAACGGTAATAATGTCCGTTCTACATCTTTCTGGATGTCATTGGCCTCATTGCTGACCACTATTACCGTGCTTATTGTTAAATAACTATTTTGATATTAAATAAAAATATGGCTGCTGTTCAAAATAATCCGAAATCGAAGCAATCTGAAGAGTTTATGCGAATACAAGATTTGCTATACCTTTGTGCATCCAATTGGTATTGGTTTGCCCTATCTCTGATGATTACATTAGGAGCTGCTTTCTTGTATATTAAAGTAACGCCTCCGGTGTATACCCGGTCGGCTTCAATACTCATTAAAGAAGACTCAAAAGGGAAGTCCCTCTCCGCAGATGCCGGATCATTTGCCGATTTGGGATTGATTCAGGCAAATACGAATGTAAATAATGAAATCATTTCGTTGCAGTCTCCGGCAATCATGACCGATGTCGTAAAGCGTTTGCATCTGAATATGGATTATCATGTTGACGGAGGCTTTTACCGGGAAGTGTTATATGGTCGTACTTTACCGATAAATGTGTCTATAGATACTCCGGACAATAATGAGTCGTCAGCGTTGACCGTAAAAATTTTGGCAGATAGTACCGTAGAACTGTCTGATTTTATACGGAATGGTGAAGAACTGCCCGGGAAATTGGTAAAAGGACAATTGACAGACACGATTATGACTCCTGTTGGAAAAGTAACAGTATGCCCCACGCCTTATTATACTTCTCAATTTTCTCAACCTATATATGTTTCCTGTTCTAGTCTTTATAGTGCTGTCCGTCGTTATGCTCCGAATTTATCTGTCGTGCTAAATGATGAAAAATCTACGGTTGTCGATCTGTCATTCAAAGACGTTTCTATCCAGCGGGCCGAAGATATTCTGAATACGTTGATTGCCGTATATAATGAAAATTGGGTAAAAGATAAAAATCAGATAGCGATCAGCACTTCTATGTTTATCAACGAACGCTTAGGTGTTATTGAAAAAGAATTGGGAAGTGTAGATGAGGACATATCTTCGTATAAGAGCGAACATCTTTTGCCTGATGTGCAAGCAGCGTCCAGTATGTATATGGCACAGGTCAGTGAAACCGATGCTCAATTATTGGCATTGAACAATCAGCTTTATATGGCTCGCTATATTCGTAATTATTTAGGAGGAGAGTCGAACAAATACCAGCTTTTGCCGGCCAATTCGGGTATAGAAAACTCTAACCTCGGAGATCAGATTACAGAATACAATAACAAATTGCTTCAGCGCAACAGTTTGGTTGCAAACAGCAGTGACCAGAACCCTTTGGTTATCGATCTCGACCATGCATTGGCTGCTATGCGCAAAGCAATTGTCGCGTCTATAGATAATCAGGTTGTCACCTTAAATGCACAAATAAAAAATCTCGAACGCAGCGGACAGCAGACGACTACCCGTATTGCTGAAAGCCCTGCTCAGGCCAAATATCTGCTTTCGGTCGAACGCCAACAGAAAGTAAAAGAATCGCTTTATCTATACTTACTTCAAAAACGTGAAGAGAACGAACTTTCTCAAGCGTTTACGGCATATAATACCCGTATTATCACTCCGGCGGGAGGAAGCATGTTGCCTACAGCCCCGCTGAAAAAGAATATCTTGTTGGTTGCCTTTGTAGCAGGTCTGTTGATGCCTGCAATAGTCATATTCATTGCAGAGAATATGAATACAAAAGTTAGGGGACGTAAAGATTTAGAAAATATGACAATTCCTTTTGTCGGAGAAATACCGTTGGCATATCATCAGGACAAACAGGGCTCGATATTCCGGAAAAAGAAATTACCGGAAACACATACGATTGTAGTTAAAGAAAAAAGCCGAAATCTTGTCAACGAAGCATTTAGAGTTGTACGCACCAATCTTGAGTTCATGTTGGGTAAAGAAGGACAATCCCGGGTTATCATGGTTACGTCTGCAAATCCGGGTAGCGGAAAGACTTTTATTACCATGAATCTGGCAAAAAGTCTTGCAATTAAAGGTAAAAAGATATTGGTTATTGACCTCGATATGAGAAAAGCCTCTTTAAGCTCGTATGTCGATTCTCCCCGAATAGGAATTTCAAATTATTTGAGCGGGCAAGTAGAAAATTTTTCTGAAATTATAGTCAAAGGCAAGGTTTATCCGGGTTTAGATGTAATACCGGTAGGCACGATACCTCCAAATCCGACCGAGCTGTTATTTGACCTGCGCTTAGAACAGATGTTGAGTACATTAAAAGCAGAATATGACTGTATCTTTATCGATTGTCCTCCGGTAGAGATAGTTGCAGATGCTTCTATTATCAATAAATTATCGGATATGACACTGTTTATTATCCGGTCAGGCTTATTAGATCGCAGCATGCTTTATGAAATAGAAGGATTTTATACAGATCAAAGATATAAAAACATGGCTGTTATCCTGAACGGCACATCCGAAGCATATGGTCATTATGGATATCAATATGGGTACAGATACGGTTATAATTATGGATATGGCAAAGGTTATTCTGAAGAAAATTAGACTTTCGTACGCCATATTATTGCAACTATATTAAAAATGAAAGGTATTGTATTAGCAGGCGGTTCGGGCACAAGGTTGTATCCGATCACTAAGGGAGTGAGTAAGCAGCTTCTCCCGATTTATGACAAACCGATGATTTATTATCCTATATCGGTGTTGATGTTGGCAGGAATCCGGGATATTTTGGTAATATCTACTCCGGTCGATCTACCCGGATTCAAAAGATTGTTAGGAGACGGCTCTGATTACGGAGTCCATTTCGAATATGCCGAACAGCCCAGTCCGGACGGTTTGGCTCAGGCATTTATTATCGGAGAAAAATTTATCGGAGACGATTCGGTTTGTCTGGTTCTCGGAGATAATATTTTCTATGGGCAGAGTTTTACCCGGATGTTGCAAGATGCCGTACGTACTGCAGACGAAGACAAAAAGGCTACGGTTTTCGGTTATTGGGTTGCCGATCCTGAACGATATGGCGTTGCGGAATTTGATAAAAACGGTAATTGTCTGTCGATCGAAGAGAAACCGGAAAAGCCTAAATCCAATTATGCGGTTGTCGGGCTCTATTTTTATCCTAATCGTGTAGTCGATATTGCCAAAAATATAAAGCCTTCGGTAAGAGGAGAGCTGGAAATCACTACGGTAAATCAGGCTTTTTTGAATGATCGAGAATTAAAAGTGCAGACATTAGGACGTGGATTTGCTTGGTTAGACACAGGTACGCATGATTCATTAAGCGAAGCTTCTACTTTTGTCGAAGTCATTGAAAAGCGACAGGGGTTGAAAGTTGCCTGTCTTGAGGGTATAGCTCTTCGCAAAGGTTGGATCACTGCCGATAAAATGCGTGATTTGGCGCAACCGATGCTTAAAAATCAATACGGACAATATTTGCTGAAAGTCATTAACGAGTTGGGATTGGAATAATGGAAGTAATAAAAACGGACATAGACGGAGTGGTTATCATAGAACCGCGAATTTTCAGCGATGAACGAGGATATTTTTTCGAATCGTTCTCTCAGCGCGAATTTGAAGAAAAAGTGTGTAAAACTGTTTTCGTCCAAGATAATGAGTCGAAATCTTCGTATGGCGTTTTGCGCGGATTGCATTTTCAGAAACCGCCATATACCCAGAGTAAATTGGTGCGGGTACTTAAAGGTGCTGTATTGGATGTAGCGGTCGATATTCGTAAAGGATCGCCGACATTCGGTAAACATGTAGCGGTAGAACTTTCGGGAGAGAATCACCGTCAGTTTTTTATTCCGCGCGGATTTGCGCACGGATTCAGCGTCTTGACCGATGAAGTCATATTCCAGTATAAATGTGATGCATTTTATGCACCGCAAAGTGAAGGCGCTTTGGCATGGGATGATCCGGATTTGGGGATAGATTGGAAAATACCGTCGGATAAAGTAATACTTTCGGAAAAAGACCGGCATCATTGTCGTTTGCAAGATGCATCATGGCTGTTCGACTATAACGAAAAATTATATTGATGATGAATATATTAGTAACAGGCGCAAACGGGCAACTCGGAAATGAAATGCGCCGTGTATCGAGAAGTTCGATCAACCATTATGTTTTCACTGATGTAGCGGAATTGGATATTACCGCCCTGAATGCTATTCGCAGGATAATCGATAAAGAGAATATACAAGTAATTGTAAATTGTGCTGCATATACCAATGTCGATAAAGCAGAAGATGATTATGCAACAGCCGATTTGCTGAACAATAAGGCTGTCGAGAACCTGTCGATAGCAGCCAAGGAGTCAGATTCGACTCTGATACACATCTCTACCGATTACGTTTTTAAAGGAGACCGGAATGTCCCTTGTCACGAAGATTGGACGACCGATCCGTTGGGAATTTACGGAATCACAAAATTGGCAGGAGAAAAAGCCATACTGGAGTCGGGATGCCGTTATCTGATCTTTCGTACGGCATGGCTCTATTCCCCGTTCGGGAACAATTTTGTAAAGACCATGCAACGTCTTACATCAGAGAGAGAAACCCTGAATGTCGTGTTCGATCAGGTCGGTACACCGACCTACGCCGGTGATTTAGCGGCATTGATCTGTAAAATCATAGAAGACGATCTTCTAAATCGACAAGGTATCTATCATTACAGTAACGAAGGTGTCTGTTCTTGGTATGATTTTGCAAAAGAGATATGCGCACTTTCCGGAAACAGTTGCGATATACGACCTTGTCATAGCGATGAATTCCCCAGCAAAGTGAAACGCCCGCATTTTTCGGTATTGGATAAGACAAAAGTAAAAAAGACATTCGGCGTTACAGTCCCGTATTGGAAAGACTCTTTAGCGAAATGCATAGAAGAACTTAAACAAGAATAATCGATCATGAAATTTAAACGCAATATCATCATTACCGGAGGTGCCGGATTTATAGGATCGCATGTCGTTCGCTTGTTTGTCAATAAATATCCCGATTACCGCATTATCAATCTCGATAAACTGACATACGCCGGAAATCTGGCGAATCTCAGAGATATAGAAGACAAATCGAACTATACTTTTGTAAAAGCCGATATATGTGATTTTGAAAAGGTACAGGAGTTGGTAAAACAGTATGAAGTAGATGGCATTATACATTTGGCGGCAGAAAGCCATGTAGATCGTAGCATTAAAGACCCTTTTACCTTTGCCCGCACCAATGTTATGGGGACATTGAGTCTGTTGCAGGCAGCAAAAGAATACTGGGAATCTTTACCCGAAGGATATGTCGGAAAACGCTTTTATCATATCTCTACCGATGAAGTATATGGAGCTTTGGAACTGACGCATCCCGAAGGGATAAAACCTCCGTTCACAACGACAGCATCCTCCATAGAACACCATCTTGCCTATGGCAGAGATTTCTTCTATGAAGATACGAAATACAATCCGCACAGTCCCTATTCGGCATCGAAAGCATCGAGCGACCATTTTGTGCGGGCATTTCACGATACCTACGGTATGCCGACCATCGTTACCAATTGCAGTAACAATTACGGGCCTTATCAATTTCCCGAGAAACTGATACCTCTGTTTATCAATAATATCCGTCACCGTAAACCGTTACCGGTATATGGCAAAGGCGAGAATGTCCGGGATTGGCTTTACGTCGAAGACCATGCTCGAGCCATCGATATGATTTTCCATAATGGCAAGATAGCCGATACTTACAATATCGGAGGATTTAACGAATGGAAAAATATCGACATTATCAAAGTCATTATAAAAACTGTCGATCGTTTGTTAGGTAATCCCGAAGGTTATTCTTTAGACCTGATTACATACGTTACCGACCGCAAAGGACACGATTTACGTTATGCCATAGATAGCACCAAACTGAAAAACGAACTCGGTTGGGAACCCAGCTTGCAGTTCGAGGAAGGCATTGAGAAAACAGTCCGTTGGTATTTAGATAATCAGGAATGGCTCGACAATATCACCAGTGGTGTCTACCAACGCTATTACGAAAATATGTATGAAAATCGTTGATACAGTAATGGATAGCAGAAATTGTTCTTTGGAAATACCACAGCGTAGAGACGTAACATTAGATATAGCAAAAGCCCTTTGCATCATCCTTATGGTGGTCGGCCATAGTGGTTGTCCCGACTACTTGCATCGATTCATCTACATGTTCCACATGCCATGCTTTTTCTTCATCAGCGGATGGTTACTTAGCGACAAATATGCAACCGACTTGAAAACTGGCCTGCTGAAGAAAGTTAAAGGGTATTACAAGCCATTCATCAAGTGGGAGCTAATATTTCTGCTGTGCCACAACCTGTTTGCATGGCTTCATATATATAATGATAGCTACCCGCTGCGTGACATTCCTCTGAAAGCGGTACGCATCTTCACCATGACGGGCGGAGAACAGTTGCTCGGAGGTTTCTGGTTTCTGATTTCCATCTTCTGGGCATCAGTGGCTGCGTTACTGTTTGTGGCACTGCTACACAGGAGAAAATGTTTAACTATTTTTAATATTTGGGGGGTAATTTTAACGCTATTACTTGCCATGACAGAAGAATACATACCCATAGAGTTGCCGGTGCAGTTTGGCTCGAAAACCATTCTGGCAACGGCCTTTTACATGACAGGTTACGCGTGCAAGCGGATGAAACTCAACTTTGACAAATCCCCGCTTATCGGCCTCTTCCTCCTTGCTTTGCCGGCCATCGCAGCCTTGTTTACCACACTAAGTATGAGTACTACCGGGACAAAGATAATGGTCTTCTACCCCCATGCTTTGTCTGGAGCGATGGGTACACTCATCCTTTCCTCCTGGCTGTCGCGACAAACTGCAGTGCGCAATCAGCTTCTCAAAATCGGCCGCAAGACGCTATACATACTCACATTCCATTTTTTAGCTTTCAAACTGGTTAGCTATGTATATATCCAGTTAGTTGGCCGTCCGATAGTCGAACTTGTGCAATTTCCCGTATTGCAAGACACAACAAATTGGTTATGGGTGATTTATACGATAATAGGCATTGGAGTGCCGGTTGGTATATGGGAAGTGGTAAATCGGATTAGCGTAGAGGGAAAAGTGTTGGTAAGGAGCTGAAAAACATAGAAAAGACCGCAAAACGGTATTTAGATAATCAGGAATGGATAGATAATATTACTTCCGGTGAGTATGAGAAGTATTACGAGGAGATGTACAAAAGAAGATGAGAAAATTGAGCTTAAATAACTTTTGTATAGAATAAATTTATGAGGAAATTAAAAATTGGATATATAAGTCGATTTTCACCTGTTGACAAAAGAGCATCATCTGGAACGGCTTATATGATGGCTCAAAATTTAGGACGTATTGGTGATATTGCTTGGATTAATTCGAATCCTCCGAAATATTACCGACTATTGGAGCTGGTTGCGAAAGCGATCGCACGGTTGTTTAAAAAAAATATAGATTTTGCATATACACATTTAGGATCCAGAATTTTATCTTCGGGTATAGATGAGAGTTTGTTCGTTCCATGCGATATATTGATCGCCTTTTTTAGTGGTAGTCAGTTGTACCATTGGGATACAAAAGGTAAGCCTGTAATATACGTGTCTGATGCGACTTTTCCTGCTATGATTGACTATTATCCTCCGTTCTGTAACTTGTGGAAATGGAATATCCGACAAGGTATTGATATCGAGAAAAAATCATTGGATAAAGCTACCACGATTGTCCTATCTTCAGATTGGAGCGCAGCTTCGGCAGTTAAGGATTTAGGACAATCTATAAATAAAATTCATGTCATTGAATTTGGAGCTAATATAGATCAGAAATATATTTCAAATCGGACATTTATTTATAAAGATCATTTGGATCTTTTATTTTTAGGTGTAGAGTGGCTACGTAAAGGGGGGGCCATTGCGGTAGATGCGACTCGATGGCTGAATGAACACGGGATTTCAGCTACGCTTCATATCGTTGGAATTAAAGAGATGGATGAATCAATCAAGGCGTTACCGTATATCGATTATATAGGATTTCTGAATAAAAATAACCCGGAAGAATATTTACGTTTGACACAAGTGATAGAGTCGTGTCAAGCCATGCTTTTGCCTACAATTGCCGAGTGTGCTGGTATCTCGTTTGCTGAGTCCAGCGCATATGGGTTGCCGGTATTTACATATTGTACCGGAGGTGTATCTAACTATATCCAAAATGGGAAAAATGGTTACATGCTCCCTCTCGGTTCTTCAGGCATTGATTTTGGAAAGAAAATTAAAGAATGTTTAGAGTCTTGTGAATTGGAGTCTATGGCACATACCTCCTTCGAAGTTTTTCGGGAGAAATTGAATTGGAATACATGGCAGAATAAAATGGCGAAAGTAATATGTAAATTAGTCGATTAAATGTATTTTATACAATTATGAAAGACAGTTGCGTCGATAAAAATAAACGCATAGTCAAAAATACCGTTCTGCTATATGTGAGAATGGGGATAATGATTATTATAAGTTTATTCACTGCCCGTGTGATATTAAATGCATTGGGAGTGGAAGATTATGGTATTTATAATGTAATAGGTGGACTTGTTTCGATGTTTTCAATCATTTCAGGTTCTTTATCGGCTGCGACAAGTCGTTTTATTACAGTAGGATTGGGGAAGGGAAACCCTATTGAGTTGAGAAAAACATTCTCGGCTACAGTTTCTATTCATATTTTATTAGCCTTAATTTTAGTCATTTTGTTGGAGACTGTCGGAGTGTGGTTTCTAAATAATCGCATGAATATTCCGGTAGAACGTATGTCTGCCTCCAATTGGGTATTTCAATGTTCAATGGGGACTTTTGTACTTAGTATATTGTGTATTCCTTATAATGCTTCCATTATTGCTCATGAGAAAATGTCGGTGTTTGCATTTATGACAATTTTCGATGCGTCATTTAAACTTCTCATTACTATTATTTTGTATTATTATAGAGGAGATAAGTTGATTTTGTTGGCTGTTTTATGGATGTTGCCGGCTTTGTCAACATTGATTATTTATTGGAGTTATTGTAAAAAGAAATTTGAGGAATGCCACTATATTTTGAATTTTGAAAAGAGTCAATATAAAATGATTTTTAGTTTTGCAGGGTGGAATTTTATCGGAGCTTCATCTGCTATTTTACGAGATCAAGGCGTAAATATTCTATTGAATATATTTTGTGGTCCGGTTGTTAATGCCGCAAGAGGTGTTACGACTCAGATAAATTCGGTGGTGACCCAATTCGCAAATAATTTTACTACGGCATTAAACCCTCAAATAATGAAATCTTTTGCAAAGGGGGATCTTGACTATACATTTAAATTGGTTTTTCAAGGAGCTCGATTTTCGTGTTATTTGTTGCTGCTTATTTCGATTCCGGCTCTAATAACTACAAGTGATTTTTTAACTTTGTGGTTGAATCTTGTTCCGGAGCATACAATTATTTTCGTGCGACTGGTTTTAATTTATACAATTATCGAGGCGATGTCGTTTACAATGGTAACTTTGATGCTTGCAACTGGAAAGATTCGTAATTATCAACTTATTGTTGGCGGGTGTCAAATGCTTAATTTTCCCTTAGCTTATTTAGTACTGAGATTGGGTATGCATCCATTTGTCACATACTTGATATCTATCGTTGTAGCGCTGATCTGTTTGGCCACGCGGCTAATCATGTTACATAAGATGGTAAAATTACCTGTGGCGTCATTTTTGAAATCAGTGACAGTGAATATACTTGGAGTTGGAGTTTTATCTTTTATTTTTTCTTATTTGGTTTATATTAATATGGCACCGGGACTGATGCGTTTTGTCAGTTGTGTGGTATTCTCGCTTTTGGTTACAGGTATAATCATTTATTATATTGGATGTACATCATCGGAGCGAAAGTTTATGCTTACTCAAATTAGAAACAGATTGAAACATGAAAATAAATAAGTCAATTGATGAGTGTTGTGGATGTACGGCCTGTGAGTCGATATGTCCTCATTCAGCAATAATGATGACTCCCGATAAATTAGGCTTTTTATATCCACAGGTAGATACTGATAAATGTGTGGATTGTGGCTTATGTGTGAAGGTATGTAATTTCAAATCCGACTACAGTAGAGGAGATGGAATAGGATATTTTGATATGCCGAAAGTTTTAGGAGGGCGATTAAAAGATCCGGAGCAATTAGCAAAAAGTCAAAGTGGGGGAGCGGCTTTCGCCTTTGCCGATTATATTATTGGAAATCATGGTGTCGTTTATGGAGCGGTCTTTACCGAAGATTTTTTGGTGACACATAATCGTTGCGCCGATATGAGTGAGATTTTGAAATTACGAGGTTCCAAATATATACAAAGTGATATAAGAGCTATCTTTCCACAAATAAAGAAAGACCTGATTGATGGGGTAACCGTGTTATTTATTGGGACTCCATGCCAAGTAGCTGGTTTGAAATCATATATAGATAAGAAATATTGGCAAAATTTGTATCTTATCGATTTGGTTTGTCATGGTGTACCATCTCCTTCGATTTGGAAAGATTATATTAAGTATGTCGAACACAAGCGTCACGATAAAGTAGTCGGCTGTGTCTTTCGAGATAAATCATTTGGTTGGAAGTCTCATATAGAGTCATTTCAATTGATGCATAAAAAGCCTTATAGTAATCATATTTTTAGAGATTTATTTTATGAACACTATATTTTGAGAGATAGTTGCCATAGTTGTCCATTTACCAATTATAATCGTATATCAGATGTTACGATAGGTGACTTTTGGGGACACTATAGCCGGTCGAGATTCGATGATAATAAAGGAATCTCGCTTTTTCTTATAAATACAGACAAAGGGGAATTTTTATTTAATCAAATAAAACCTTTGATATATTTTTTTGATAGTAACATAAAGGTTTGTGAACAGGAGCAATTAAGTCATCCTGCAATATCCAATTCCAAAAGAGAAATTTTTTTATCCGATTATATTGAAAAGGGATTCAATTATGTTATTCATAAATATGCGTTTACAGGATATAAACAGAGGCTAAAAGTCGGAAAAATATTTTTTAGGACTATTGTTGAAAAAATAAAATGGCATCTTTATCATTAAAAAATCGAAGAATAGGAATTATTACCTATCATCGAGCCAATAATTTTGGGGCGGTACTTCAATGTTATGCCTTACAAGAAACCTTGTCAAGGTTAGGATACATCTCTTTTGTTATAGACTATCGACAGCCGTATACCGAATTGATATACAATCCTGTTAGATTGGATATTGTAAAACAAGGTCTCTTAAAACCCAGATTGTTAGGAGGGTACTTGTTTAAGATTTTTCCAGAACGTTTTAAACGTGCTAAACAATATAATAAATTTCGAGATAAATATCTTCGATGCACTCAACCGGTACATGATCCTCAATCTATTCCTCAAGACGTTGATGTCTATTTAATTGGAAGTGACCAAATGTGGGGATTGCATTGTTCAGGATATAAAGTTGATCCAATATATTTCGGAGACTTTCCTCACCCTAAACAAAGTAAAGTGTGTGGATATGCCATCAGTTCTAATCTTTATTCACTTAATAAAATAGGATGTGTGGACTTATCGGAATATGTGCGGAATTTCCACACTTTGTCATTTCGTGAAAAGACAGTACGCGATGAGGTTAAAAGGCTTACAAATATAGAAGGGCGTGTTGACATTGACCCTTCTTTGTTGTTAAATATTGATGATTGGAATCAATTAGATTTATCATCTTCTTTTACAAAAAATGGTAAATATCTTCTTACTTATTTTTTGCATGAGGGTAGTGACAATCTATACTTCAAAACCATTGTTGAAGCATATGCTCGGCGCATCGATTGTAAGGTGATTGATATGTTCGACATAGCCTTTTCTCCTTTGACTTTTCTTTCTGCAATAAAAAATGCAACGGGTATATTGGCTACATCATTTCATGCGGTAGCTTTTTCAATCTTGTTTAAGAAACAATTCTATGCGTTAAAAACTACTGATGGTAAAGATATAAGATATATTAATCTTCTTGATGTTTTAGGAATACCTCAAAGAGTTATTGAACTTGATGAACTACTTACGATTAATGACTCTCCTATTGACTATCGTAATGTGGACGAACGATTGGACCGTTTAAGAACAGAATCGATTGAATATCTAAAAAAGCTGTAGATAAGTATGAGACCTAAAGTTAGTGTTGTAGTTCCCATATATAATGTTGAAGCCTACATTGAGCGTTGTGTTCGTTCCTTATTTGAACAGACATTAGATAGTTTAGAGTATATTTTTGTGAATGATTGCACTCCCGATAATTCAATGTTAATCTTAAATCAAGTACTGGAAGAGTATCCGCAACGAAAAGAGCAAGTTCGTATCATTGACCAACCCCAAAATAGGGGGGCTGCCAAAGCTCGTGAAGTTGGCATAAAAACAGCTACAGGTGAATATATCATACATTGCGATAGCGATGATTGGGTGGATAATGATATGTATCGGGCTATGTATCAAAAAGCAAAGGATGAGAATTTGGATGTAGTTATCTGCGATTGGTATGAAACCGATGGGCAGAATCATACACCCATTAAACAAAACTTAGATTTAAAATCTGATTTATTAGCAGGACTGGTTGACCGTTCCATAAGCGGAAGCTTATGTAACAAACTTTCAGTTTGTTACATAAGTCAAAATGAAAATTTCTTATATCCTCAAGCGCATATGATGGAAGATATTGTTTATTCTATCCAGTTTGTTATAAAGGCGGAAAAAATCGGTTTTATCGATACCCCATATTATTATTATTATTATAATTCCAACTCAATATGTCATCAACCGAGTGAAAAGAGCTGTTTAGATAGGACTTGGCAGGCAGAACGTAATGTTAATGATATATTGCTTATATTAAAGAAAAATAGTTTTATAGAGAGATATAAATATGAAATTATAAAGCTAAAAAATTCAGCACGAGTCTTTTTGTGGCCTTTGGTGCTGAAGCGTCCTTCTAAATATGTATCAATATGGAAAGGCTTGTTTCCGGAAATTAATAATATTTACCCTGTTACTGCGTCAATTCCATTTTCTTTACGCATCATCTTTTTATTAACGCTATGGCACATTTACCCATTTGTGTACCGATTAATGAAATTCGGAAAGTTATGAAATGGAATAATTTGCAATGGAAGCTCCGTATGATAATGTTCGACTGTTATCAAGTGTTAATGGGAGGGGTGAAAAAGGATATTTCAATCTTTTGTAATAACTGTATTGGTGCTTTTGTGGCACATGATTTTAGACTACCGTTTAATAGTCCGACTGTAAATTTGATGATTCCACCTACCGACTATATTGAATACATAAGTCATATGGATGAGTATACGGGTATAGATATGGTATCAATAGATTGTGACAAAAGTTGGCCGGTAGCATTATATGGCGAAAAGATTCACATTCATTTCATACATTATCATTCTGTGGAAGAAGGTAAGAAGGCTTGGTATCGCAGGGAGAAAAGAATCAGTAAAGAGAAAAGGTTCTATATCCTTGTAGAAACAGATGGATGTAGTTATGAAGATTTGAAGCGCTTTGACAATCTGCCGTTTAAGCATAAAGTGGCTCTTGTACATAAATCTTATCCAGATATAAAATGTGCATTTAAGATTAATGGATATGAGAAGATTGGCGCAGTAACTGATTCTTATCGGTTTCATCCCATACTGCCCGTACGGAAATATGACCAATTTAACTGGATGAAATTTTTAAAACAAGTATAGTCGTAAATACATGATACCGAAGAAAATTCATTTTTGTTGGCTCAGTGGTGACGAATATCCACCTTTGATAAAACATTGCATTAACACTTGGCAAGAAGTTTTACCCGATTATGAAATCATACTTTGGGATACAAAACGTTTTGATATAAATAGTGTACATTGGGTAAAACAGGCATTTGAAGCTCAAAAATATGCATTTGCTGCCGATTATATCCGATTTTACGCAGTATATACTGAGGGTGGCATTTATTTAGATTCGGATGTTGAAATGGTAAAATCATTTAATCCGTTACTTCAATATAAGTCGTTTATCGGTTTTGAAGCGGCTACTGGAGCGTTGGAGGCTGCTGTTTTTGGAGCTGAGGCCGGGACACAATGGTGTGGCGACATTCTTGAATTTTATAAAGATAGAGAGTTTACGATAGATGTTAATGGTGGGATAGCTCCCTCTTTGTTCGCACCTCATGTGATGGGGAAATATATTCATTCAATATTCTGTGATTTTCCAACAATTTCTCCTAAAGAACCAATAAAATTGGCAAATGGTGAGATATTGGTTTGTCCGTCGGACTATTTTTCCCCTATCAAGTACGATATAGAAAAAAGCTATAACAGTCATAAAAAGCTGGCTTATAACTATCGGAAAAATCAGCGAACCTATTGTATACATCGATTCAATGCCGCATGGGGAATAAAGCCATCATTCAAAGTGCAGCTATTGGATAAAAGTAAGAAACGATTTATTTCAATAGTTGGAGAACGATTGGCTCAAAAAGTATTCGATTTAGCACGGAAAATGATTAAACGATGATGCGCGAAAGGTATCTCGATATAGTGAAAGGTGTAGCTATTTTATGTATTGTTTTGTTGCACTACGAACGAAAGTTATTCCCGAGGGAGATCGAGATTTTTATCGGCTCTTTCATGATTAGTTCTTTTTACGTGACATCTGGATGGATTTCGGCTATGCGCTCTCGTCAACTATCGTTTCGTGAATTGTTAAGAAAAAGGTGGAGGCAGTTGGGTGTACCGTATTTGTGGTGGACATTTTTTATATTATGTTTTGATATTATTCTTTTTGCAGTAGGGCATTATGATATATTATTTATAGGACAGGAAATTTATAAATCTTTAACATTAAAAGGCGTAGGTACTTTATGGTTTCTTCCGGCTCTATTTGGTGGCGAGATAATATGGTTCTTTTTACGTAAGAAAAAGTCGTATTATATTATTGGGGCTTTAATCCTTTCCATAATCTATTTACATATATATCATGCAATATTTGATGGACATAGCGAAACTATATATCGAATTATCGATGCACCATTTCGTACAATAGCCAATATTACGTTAGCTTGGATGGGTATAGGATTTGGGTACGGTTGTTATAACAGATTCTCAGAATGGATTAACCAAGGCAAACCGCTATGTGTATTTTGGGTGGGTGTTTTATTGTTTGTATTTGCATTCATGACAGCCAATTATTTACCTGCGAAAATTGCTTTTTTATGGACCTTATTTGCACCATTAATAGGACCGCTTGGCTTGTTATTAATGATGAAACCTATACAGCAATATCGATGTTTTAACTATTTTGAGTATTGGGGTATAAACTCATTGGTTTTAATGGTAACACACTATTCTATTGTGTTGGTTATGTTTCAAATTATTGTGAATAAATATTTAGAATTTCCATTCACGGGTTGGATTACAATAATATGCTTCTTTATTTCGATGGCTGTCCAATGGCCTATTGCCATCGGAGTCAATAAATATGCGCGTTTTACATTAGGAAAGACAAAATGAGAGTATCTGATTTAGTAATTGGACGGAATATTGCCGCATTTTTACTTGTATTATTCTGTGTACAATACATTCCGATTGAAAGCCGAGATGGAGTGAGTTATTTGAAATTGGCTGTATCGCTTCTATGTCCATTCATTTTATTGAAATATTCTTTTAAGGTAAGTAAAGCGATGGTGTATTTTTTTGCGTATTATATTGTGGTTATCATTGCGGCCAATCTTCATCCCGAAACTCTCCGATGGAGCACGGTACTTTTTTTATTTTCATTTATTATCACGTATATTACTTATTATAATCTGGTTGTTGTGGAAGGGGTGTTCACTTTGGACTGTTACATCCAGTTACTCGAACGGTTGCTATTTTTGCTATTTTTTGTACTTATAATTCAGCAATGCGCTTTACTTGCCGGTGTAGTTATATTTCCCGCGATTAATTTGGTACAGGATTTATCAAGAGGTATTGGTGCTAATTCTTTGACATATGAGCCTTCGACATTTGCACTGGTTTGCTCATTTAGTTATCTTTCATTATTACGATTATACGAACTGAAAGCAGGGCATAAACTCACCTTTCAAGAGGTGTTATTTTACATGAAAAAAACAACCTATATGTTTCTATGGTGTATGTTGACTATGGGCTCCGCTTCAGCGTTTGTAGGCTTAGCTATTATTGCGATGTATTTTTTTCAAAAGAGAAATCTGCTAACTGTGATTATGATATTTATTATAGCTGTAATGACATTCTTATATGCAGATTTCGAGCAATTGAATAGAGCTAGGGATTCGGTTATGGCTTTTTTTTCATTAAGCTCAGAGAACGTGATGAAAGCAGATGGTAGTGCTGCAGCCCGTATTATACCAGTGATAAACACATTGACAAGACTTGACTTGTTTTCGATAGAAGGGTGGATGGGACATGGAGTGGATTATGGGTTAAGTAAATGGATATTTAGTGACAGGGTGATGATCGGAGGTATAGCCGATTATGGTCTTTTTAGCTTTCTTGTGATGTTAGTGGGTGTATTTTCTTGCATGATACGACGAATCTTTTCGTTAGAAACTCTTATGTGGTGTGTGTTGGGTCTTGCTACGTTGGCAAATGTACCTTTTCACTGGGGGCTTATGATGATATTTACGGGTGTACGATATTTTCAAATAGAAGCAGAAAATGGACGTATCGATAATAATAGTTAATTATAATACCAAAGAATTATTGTCTGATTGTTTGACATCGGTCTATTGTAATACTATAGATGTTGATTTTGAGATAATTGTAGTTGATAATGCTTCGTGTGATGGCTCGGAGGATTTTATTCGGTTTAGATATCCTCATGTTATATGGATTAATAGTGGTGAGAATTTAGGTTTTGGACGTGCCAATAATTTGGGCGTAAAATATGCGAAAGGTGAATATCTGTTTTTCTTAAATTCCGATACAATATTTAAAAATAATGCGGTGAAATTCTTTTTAACGTATATGAGAAATCATTATGAAGAAAATATTGGAGTAATTGGCTGTACGTTATTGGATACATTAGGATGTCCCAACAATTCATTTGGGACATTTCCGTCGCCTAAAAGTGAATTTGCCTATTTGTTGGGAAAGTTGGTTAATAAGTCTGTAAATATTTCAAATAAAGAAAGGAATGTGGATTATATTATTGGTGCTGATATATTTATGCGCCGTGATTTGTTTGAAATAATGGATGGATTTGATCCTCAAATTTTTATGTATTATGAGGAGACCGACTTGCAATATAGGATGGCAAAGATAGGTTTAAAGCGATTGATCATAGAAGGTCCTGAAATAGTACACTTTGAAGGAGGTAGTTTTCAGCAAAAAGGATTGTCTTTCAATCGTTTTATGATGGCGCAAAAGAGTTATAACTATTTTGTGAGAAAACATTATAGAGGTTTTCGATATTTATGCTTTCGCTGTTCTTTAATTCTAATCCGCTTGACAATATTATTTACTACAAAATGGAGTTGGAAAGAAAAGATAAAGGCTTATGCTATGGTTGTACGTGGTTCATAATATATTAATTATTAAATTCTACCATGTTAAAAAACGAATAAAGATGAAAAATATATTAGTATTAGCCTATCAAATATCTCCTACAAAAGGAAGCGAATATTCGGTAGCTTGGAACTATGTAACCCGAATGGCGAAATACAATCGGATAACAGTTTTATATGGAGTTTCAGGAGAACACATGGGAGATACCGAAGAAATGGAACGTTATGCTGATGAGGTGGGGATTGAGAATGTTCGTTTTATATGTGTAAAACCTAATTGGTGGGCAAATACGCTCAATTGGTGTAATCGACATAATATTTTACGATATACATTTTATTTTGCATATAGAGAATGGCACAAATCGGTTTATCATGTTGCTAAAGAGTTGTTCGAGAATGAAAAGTTTGACTTGATACATTTCGTAGGACCAATCGGGTATAGAGTATCTGGGGAATTATGGAAATTAAACATCCCTTATATTTGGGGTCCAATCGGAGGAGCTGGAGATGCTTCTTTGATGTTGTTAAAGAATGCTCTGAAAATATCCAAATTGAAATACTGTTTCAGGAATTGGGCGAATACAGTTCAACTTCATCATAATCGAATGTTAAAAAATGCGTTGGTTCATACCGATTTGTTGTTGACTTCAACAACAGAAAACCAGTCAATTTTTTCAAGAGTTTTTCATAAAGATAGTCTTTATTTACCTGAAAATGCAATTACGGGTGATGTGTATTTAAATACTGAGAAGTTCATAAATATCAAGAAATTCCATTTTATAGTAATAGGCCGTCTTGATGCGGGCAAATGTATCAGTATATTGTTAGAAGCGTTATTGCTAATTAGGAATAAAGATAAAATAATTATAGACATTGTTGGTGAGGGAGTGGAGAGGCAGTTCCTGGAACAGTTTGCTGTGTCTCATGCTCTTGGTCAAAATCTTGTTTGGCATGGGCAATTACCTCGTTATAAGGCTGTTGAATTGTTTGATATGGCACATATGCATATCATAACAAGTGCGAAAGAAGGAAATCCGACTACTATTTGGGAAGCAATGAGTCATGGTGTCCCAACTATGAGTTTTGATCATTGTGGTATGCATGATACAATTTGTGAATGTTGTGGAATAAAAATACCCATCCATTCTTATGAGCAGTGCGTTTCTGATTTAGCGAAGAATATCGATTATTTATTGGAGCATCCGGAAAAATTCGAACAATTAGCGTATGGAGTTTTAGAATGTGCAAAAAAATATACTTGGGATGATAGAGAACTCTTTTTATTGAAATGTTATGATCAAGCTATAGAAAATTTTAAGAATAGAATCGTATGAAACATATTGTTTGCTTTCATCTTTTCAATGATTATAGCGGTAGCCCTAAAGTGCTGAAAATGGTATTGCAGGGAATATTGGATAAAGGGTATAGAGTAGATTTGATATCCTCAAAGGGTGGAGTTTTGGATGAGCTTACCGGACATGCAAATTTGAAAAAAGTATTGTATAGTTATCGTTTTTCTGCTAATTCGGCAGTAACTATGTTTCGGTATTTGGGTGTTCAGTTATATACTTTTTTTATAGCTTTTCGTTATTTATTTCAAAAACAGACCGTGTTTTATATTAACACGTTACTTCCGGTAGGTCCTGCATTGGCAGGGCGTATAATGGGTAAGAAGGTGATATATCATTATCATGAAAACGCTTTTGCGAAAGGGTTGTTCTATAAAGTTTTGGCGGCGGTTATGCAAAAGTTGGCACACAAAATTATTTGTGTGTCGCAATATCAGAGATCGTTTTTGGGTAGAAAAAGTGGGGTATGTGTTATTCCGAATGCTTTGCCTAATGAGTTTACAAGCCGATTGCATCCGGATGCAGAAGCCGCATTCGGACGACAAACTGTCTTAATGCTTTCATCATTAAAAGAATATAAAGGTACACGGGAATTTATTGAATTGGCTAACAGGTTACCTGAATATCGGTTTTGTCTTGTTATTAATGATGTTCAAGAAAATATTGACTCTTTTTTTTATAAATATAATATTTTTTGTTCCCAAAATTTAATTATATATCCACGTCAAAATAATGTAGTTTCATTTTATAATGAGGCTTCGATAGTAATTAATTTGACTGATAAAAAATTGGCTGTTGAAACTTTTGGTTTGACTGCATTAGAGGCCATGAGTGCCGGACTCCCCGTGATTGTACCGACAGAAGGCGGAATTGCTGAAATGGTAACGGATGGAGAGAATGGGTATAAAATAGATGTGCAGGATTTGAATAAAATTGTCGAATATATTCATCTGCTTTTATCCGATCAAGAGTTATATAATAAACTGTCGAACAATGCTTCTGCCTATTCTCGAAATTTCAATATCGATAAAATGACCGAATCTGTTTTATCATTATTCGACTAATTTTTTACAGATATTTTTTTATACTCTATACGGGGTATGGCAAGGTCTTACTCTTATATTTCTGACGTCTTTTTGAGAGTGTTATCAAATACTCCGAATCATCACTATCACCTTACATATTGACGTATGAAATGGGGGTGAAGTACTTGCCATTATTCCCCGAAAAATGGACACGCTTAAGAGCCGGTTTAAAATTTTCGATAAAAAAATACTTAGAGTTATTTTTTGAACTTGCTTTTCTTACGTGTCACGTACTCTGTTATGCTCCTTATCGGAATAAAAAATATGCTCGAAAGCTACTCTTAAAAAGAGGCTGTTCAAAATTTAAACAGAATAGAATCTTATAGATTTTCAACACTTTACGTTTTATGAAAAATGTTGCTATCGTGGGCACTCAAGGTGTTCCTGCGAGATATGGCGGTTTTGAGACTTTGGTAGAGAACATCATTGGGAAAAATTGTCCTCTTGAAGTGCAATATACGGTATTTTGCAGTAGTAAAGACTTTAAAAAAGAAGAGCGTTTATTATCTTATAAAGGTGCTCTTTTGAAGTATATCCCGTTACACGCAAATGGTTTCCAGAGTACTCCGTACGATATTTGGTCTTTGTTGAAAGTGGTGCGAGGATATGACGTGATTGTCATATTAGGTGTATCGGGGTGTATATTTCTGCCGATATTTCGCTTGTTTTGCCGTAAACGTTTGGTTATAAATATTGACGGATTAGAGCATCGGCGGGCAAAATGGGGAAGATTCGCCCGTTGGTTTTTAAAGTTTTCCGAGGCTATGGCTGTTCGTTTTGCAGATGTGATCGTCGCGGATAATAAAGGCATTCAAGATTATGTTCTTGATGTTTATGGAAAAGATTCTGCATTGATCGCTTACGGAGGGGATCATGTAAAACGGTCGGTCGGAGAGGAGAGGCAACGCGCAATATTGGACCTTTATGGTTTGAAAAGAAAAGAATATTCGTTCACGGTATGCCGTATCGAGCCTGAAAACAACTGCCATATTACTTTGGAAGCTTTTGCAAAAAGTGGCGATATCTTGGTTTTTATCGGTAATTGGAACAAAAGTGCATACGGGCAAGAGCTGAAACGGAAGTATAGCGGGATCGGGAATATTCAATTGATCGATCCGGTCTATGATCTTGATGTTTTGTATGTATTGAGGAATAATTGCCGCTTTTATATTCATGGACATAGTGCCGGAGGCACGAATCCGTCATTAGTGGAGGCTATGTTTTTTAATTGTCCGATTTTGGCTTATGATGTCATATATAATCGAGAAACAACCGAAAATAAAGCTTTTTATTTTCAGGATGCAGAACAACTGATTGCTCTTTTAAGGAACGATGATGTTTTATTGTTGGAGAAGTCTGCAAGAGATATGTCTGAAATTGCAAACCGCCGTTATCTGTGGGAAGTGGTATCGAGGCAATATCTGGAACAGTTTGATCTTGTATCGGTTAAGGCCGACCGATAATTTAGGTAGGCTTGAAAAACAGGGGAGGGAAACATATAGTTTCTCTGCCCTGTTTTTTCAAACTTTTGTTTTTTATAATTTTACGGTTACCTTTTTGCCCTTTTTACTTTCATTATGCATCCTATCCACAGCTGTTATAACATAGGTATATTTTACCGTACCTTTTTTATAAGGTAACAAATATCCGGTTTCCCGTGTTGTCGTAACAAGATTTCTTCCGTTCGACAGATCTATCGGTTCACCTTCTGCGAATCGGTAGATACAGAAATAAACCTGCTTCTGCATTTCGTCTTTCGTATTTTTACGTTTCCATTCCAAGACATAGCCTTGCGGTATCCAACGGGCTTTCAAGCTTTTCACTTCTGCCGGACATTTATCATCGATAAATGTGTATGCCGGTATTATTGCCGGATAAGCAAAATGATCATATTTCAAGGCATTCCCTATATTCCCATAGTTTTCCAAAAGCGGATGTGCCGGCCAGAAACAATTGCCGGAAATATTATCCAGATAGCGGCTTAACTGTATCTTATGATTTAATTGGGAATATTTCGGATTTACATCGGCCGCATTCATCGTTCGTTTCACATCCTGCCCGATATAAAGATGACGTCCGTTATTATGGCGATTCCACCAATAAATGAGCGTTTCGTAACAAGCTGCCTTATGTCCGATTTCCCAATATAACTGGGGCATCATATAATCGACCCAACCGTTACGAGTCCACAATAATACATCGGCATACAGATCGTCATAATTTTGCAACCCGTTCGTATCGCTTCCATTCTCATCGCTTTTCTTGTTCCGGTATATCCCGAACGGACTGATTCCGAAACGTACCCACGGTTTTCGTTGAGAAATGGTTTGGTGTAACTCTTGAATCAAAAAATTTACATTGTTACGACGCCAATCGGATAAACTCAAACCATTACCATATCGTGCATAACTTTGTTGATCGGGAAATTCTTGCCCGGCAATAGGATAGGGGTAAAAATAATCATCCATATGTATGGCATCTACGTCGTATCGCGATACAATATCGTCTACAACCTGGCAGATGAATTTGCGAGATTCGGGCAATCCCGGATCGAAATAGAGTTGATTGCCATAACTCACAAACCATTCGGGATGTTTATAATAAATATGACCGGGAGCCAATTGTTCACTCAGGTTGGTCTTCACGCGATAAGGATTGAGCCATGCATGGAACTCCATATTCCGCTCATGGCAAGCGTCGATAAGAAACTGCATCGGGTCCCATACCGGAGAGGGAGCCACTCCTTGCGTACCGGTAAAGAAACGGCTCCACGGTTCTAACGATGATTGGTAAAACGCATCGGCTTGAGGCCTTACCTGGAATATAACAGCATTGATGCCCATTTGTTGCAAGCCATCTAACATTGCTGTAAGATAAGACTCCATAGTCGATTTATCCATATTCTGATATTGGGATTGATGTACAGTTTGTATCCATGCACCTCGAAACTCCCGTTTGGGAAACTGTTGACTATTCGATGGAAAAATAAACAATAAAATTGCTAAAGCAATAAGCGAGAAGTGAAGTTTCATAATCAGTATCTTGTTAATATCCGACAAAAATAGAAAAACTTCTTGTGAAATTTAGATATTCGACACGTTTCTATGCCGAATATTTTGTACTTTTGCATCGCATTTTGGAGATTTTTATCTCTTTTTGCTTTCAATAGAAAATAAAAAACAAGAAATTACAAAATAGAATGGAAATTGCAACAAAGTACAATCCCGCAGAGGTTGAAGGAAAGTGGTACGAATATTGGCTGAAAAACGGATATTTCAAATCGAAACCCGACGGCCGTGAACCTTATACGATAGTTATACCTCCACCAAACGTCACGGGAGTGTTGCACATGGGGCATATGTTGAACAATACGATCCAAGACATCTTGATTCGACGTGCCCGTATGACCGGAAAAAATGCTTGTTGGGTGCCGGGTACCGACCATGCTTCTATTGCAACCGAAGCCAAAGTGGTAAATAAACTGGCGGCACAAGGAATAAAAAAGACCGACCTTACCCGGGAAGAATTTTTAAAACATGCCTGGGAGTGGACGGAAACTCACGGAGGAATTATCCTGCAGCAATTACGCAAATTGGGAGCATCCTGCGATTGGGACCGGACGGCTTTCACAATGGATAAAACCCGTAGTGAAAGTGTCTTGAAAGTTTTCGTCGATTTATATAACAAAGGCCTTATTTATCGAGGTGTACGTATGGTAAACTGGGATCCGAAAGCCTTGACAGCACTCTCGGACGAAGAAGTTGTTTATAAAGAAGAACACGGGAAACTGTACTATTTACGTTACAAGATAGAAGGAGAAGACGGATATGCCATAGTGGCGACAACTCGTCCGGAAACAATTATGGGAGATACGGCAATGTGTATCAACCCGAACGATCCCAAAAATCAGCATTTAAAAGGGAAAAAAGTAATCGTACCATTGGTAAACAGAGTAATTCCGGTTATCGAAGACGATTATGTCGATATAGAATTCGGTACGGGATGTCTGAAAGTAACTCCGGCTCATGATGTCAACGACTATATGCTGGGTGAAAAATATAACCTGCCAAGCATCGACATATTTAACGACAACGGAACAATAAGTGAGGCCGCCGGTATGTATGTGGGTATGGACAGATTCGATGTACGTATTCAGATCGAAAAAGATTTGGATGCTGCCGGATTATTGGAAAAGACAGAAGCCTATACCAATAAAGTAGGCCATTCGGAACGTACAAATGTCGTTATAGAGCCCAAACTCTCGATGCAATGGTTCTTGAAAATGTCTGATCTGGCAAAACCGGCTTTAGATGCCGTAATGAATGATGATATCAAATTTTATCCTACCAAATATAAAAACACATACCGTTACTGGATGGAAAATGTAAAAGACTGGTGTATATCACGGCAGCTTTGGTGGGGTCATCAAATTCCGGCCTATTATCTTCCTGAAGGCGGATATGTCGTTGCGGCAACGAAAGAAGAAGCATTGGAACTGGCCCGTAAGAAAACGGGAAATCAAGCTTTACAGATCAATGACCTTCGTCAAGACGAAGATTGTCTCGATACATGGTTCTCATCTTGGTTGTGGCCTATATCTTTATTCGATGGCATCAATCATCCCGGGAATGAAGAATTAAATTATTATTACCCGACAAGCGATCTTGTAACAGCTCCCGACATTATTTTCTTCTGGGTAGCCCGTATGATAATCGCCGGATATGAATATCAGAAAGAAATGCCTTTCAAAAATGTTTATTTTACCGGTATCGTACGAGATAAATTAGGCCGTAAGATGTCTAAATCATTGGGTAATTCTCCTGACCCGTTGGAATTGATCGATAAGTATGGAGCAGATGGCGTACGTATGGGAATGATGCTTTCTGCACCGGCCGGGAACGATATATTGTTCGATGATACTTTGTGCGAACAGGGACGGAATTTCAACAATAAAATATGGAATGCATTCCGTTTGATAAAAGGATGGTCGATAGATGAAACCATAAAACAACCGGAGTCTGCCCGAATTGCAGTAAACTGGTTCGATGCCATGCTGAAAAAAGCGAATGCCGAGATTGCCGATCTATTTTCTAAATATCGACTTTCAGAAGCATTAATGGTTGTATATAAATTATTCTGGGATGAATTTTCTTCATGGTATTTGGAGATGATCAAACCCGGATATCAACAGCCGATAGATGCTACGACATACGAAAAGACGTTGTCGTTTTTTGATGATCTATTGAAACTTCTGCATCCGTTTATGCCTTTTATTACGGAAGAACTTTGGCAGCACATCTGTGATCGTAAAGAGGGGGAAAGTATCATGATCGCTCAATTACCGGGAGTAGAGACTTATGATGAAGCTCTATTGGCACAAATTGAGACGGCAAAAGAGATTATTTCAGGAGTGCGTTCGATTCGTCTTCAAAAGAATATCCCGAATAAGGATACGTTAGAATTACAAGTTATCGGACAGCACAATTCGGGGAATGATGCGGTAATTTCTAAACTTGCTAATTTGTCGGCTATTTTGTCGGTTAATGAAAAAGATGCTACAGCAGCTTCATTTTTGGTGGGCACAACCGAGTATGCCGTTCCGTTAGGAAATAATATCGATGTAGAAGCCGAATTGAAAAAGCAAGAAGAGGAACTGAAATATTTACGAGGTTTTCTAAAATCGGTCATTGCTAAATTAAGTAACGAGCGTTTTGTGAATAATGCTCCGGCACAGGTTGTTGAAATGGAGCGGAAAAAACAGTCCGATGCAGAAAGTAAAATAAAATCTTTAGAGGAAAGTATTGCCGCACTGAAGAAATAAAGAGGTCTAATACTTATATAATTGATTATATAAAAAACGCCAATAATTTTTTAATAAATCATTGGCGTTTTTTATTGCTTCATAAAATAATTATTGTGAAGACTGTGTTATTCAAAAATACGTTTCACGGGACATTCTGGTAAAAGGTAAGGACGCAATACGGAGTATGGTAGGGTAATTCGTGTTTGACCTAAATAATAAGGTGCGATATCATACGGATTATATAACCACGTGATTCCATTTTTTCCCGCATAGAAATTATCGGTAGCGACAATGTTTTCAGGACTATAATCTTTCTTGCTTAATTCATTGATATTTGTTAATTTAAGATCGATTGCCAATTGTTTTCGTAATAACTCATCTATTGTTGCTCTATTTTTTTCACTAATAAGATCATTCAAAAGAAGGCTCTTACCTTTTTGTAAATCAAAAGTTTGATATGTAGTTGTATAAATGCCGTGTGCCCCACCGGTAAACATATAAGTCGATAATTCGTAGCTCCATATATCGTGATTATTATAAAGAGAGCGGCTACCTACAGATAATTCATAATTCATCCATACACCGATGTCTTTTTTAGAATGGCTATATTGAGACATATCTTTTTTATAAGTGTCTATATAATTCTGCATGTATTTTTCTGCAGCTAATTTAGGAGCGAAACTCTCATATTCTTCTCCGAAAATACTCTTCACAAAATATTTTTGTATCTGTTTTAATTTTATATTGTTAGGATAATTATCCGGATAAATCATGTCGATAGAGAACGTACAGGCCGGCATTGTCGTGTCATTATTGATATGATATTTTTTCTCATTTTCATAAAGAGCAAAAGATAATGTATCTATTCCTTTTATAGAAATAGCCGTGTCGGTCAATTCCGTTTGCTGATCCGAGTCAGTTTTGTCTGGATGATTTTTTTTCTGCTTACAAGAGTTTATACATAAAAGGAGAAAGCAGAATCCGAATAAAAGAATAAATCTATTTTTCATATTTGGATGATTTAGTTGACATATTTACAAATATATAAAAATTTCTGATTTATATTTTGTTTGAAATAAAAAGTTTTGTGCGTACGCTATAAAGAAAAACCGTTTAATTTCGTTATTAGTTCATTTTTTCCCTTTGTAATAGCGGCCTTTTTTCTGTGTTTTCTTCCCATATTGAATTGCCGTTTGCGGGCATCTGTGAATACATGCTAGACAAAGAATACAATGGTGCTGCCACTTCGGTTTTTTATCGACTTTTATATTTCCAACAGGGCATTTTTGTTCACACAACCTGCAACCGTTACATAAGTCTGTGGCATAAAAATTTTTATCCGATATTTGATATTTATTGAATAATGGCCATATAATTCGAGTTTTAAAGAAAGGAAAATGCCCTTGTTTACAATCGAATAAGCCTGATCTGTTATTACTTATCCATGAATTTATCTGTTCCATTCTAGGTATAGCTTCTCTTAATTTTTTGTCTGTCAAAACTGGAGAATCTACATCAAACCCTTTCATTAATATATAATTATTTGGCATTATAACAGAGAATCCACTGTTACAAGTAATTCCTTTGGCCAATAATGCTTTCACAAAGATGTTTTTGCTTAGCCCGATATCATCACCACAAGTACAAACAAAAAAAACATAGTTATTATACTTTATTTCTAATTGTATGAGCTTAATGAAATCGAGAATGAGTTTAGGCGGGCCCCAAGAATATATGGGAAATACGAACCCTATTTTTTCTTTTTTCGAGACTTGATAATAAAATTCTTTTTTTTGCATAACTTCGGGAATAAAACATATTGTTTCATTTTGTGCTTTTGCTACTTCTTTTGCAACCCATTCAGAATTTCCCGTTCCCGAAAAATAAAATATCATATTGAAAATTTTTGTGATCACAAAGGTAAGTTATTCTTTCATTTGCTGAAATCAGAAACGGTGAATTATCGTCTTTTTAATGTAAAACAGTCTATATCTGGAGCCCAGCAATAGGGACTACCTATGCGAATTGTATTTTCCCCACGATTTAATTGTACAGAAAGAGTAATAGTCATAATTCCCTTTGAGCTATCGGTTTCTAAATTTTTAAAGAAATAAGACTTTCCGTTTATATTGACTTCTAATTTGCGGTTCTTTTCAGGCAAATAAAAAATCTTCATTTCATATGCACCCCCTTTTTTACTGTAAACATTATCCCATTCAGCATAATTTTCAGAGCTCCCGCCAATAAAGCTAACGGTCATTTTTCCGGATGCCTTTTCACATGGAGCATAGCGGATACTTTTAGAACGAGTACCCAGATCATCATAACATGGAAGATAAGCCCATTCAGCTTCGTAAAGCGATGATTCCAGACGCTTTTCCGCCTCTATACGAAAAAATTTTGCACTATGAGGAGGTAACTCATATTCTAAATATTCTTTATTTGTATCAATAGTCTTATGTTTTATTAAATCTCGGACTTTTATTGTTCCACCTAACTCCAAACATGCAGTGGGTACAGAAAACGAACAAATCGAGTCTGATGGATTATATAAAGCCATAGCTCTGGCTTTACCTCGTTTTTGTTCAATATCTTTGACTAATACATATCCATTTTTTTCGTGTTGAGCTACATAAGCTTGAAGACCTAACGAATCTTGATTGATAGCTATTAGTTCTTTGTTTTTCAGTAATTCTAAAGATTTATCCGGAATAGTAGTTAAATCGCAACCGATAAGTAAGGGCGAACTCATGATACATCACATACCGAAATGAACTTCTTCCTCTTCAGGTTTTAGACCTCTTCCTATTTCCAGCATATCCATATCATTATAATGACCATTTCGTGCATAGGCTGATAAATAAAGGTTCTTATTTATTATATGTTTGATAGATGCCCACTCTGGAGTAATATCGGCACTTATCCTCCATAAAGTTGCGATATCTTCAGCCCATGTGCCGGGGAAAGCCCAACGGCAAATATTCAATGATATTTTATGGTTACAAACATCGTTGAAAGCTCGATAAATTTCAGTATATCTCTTTTGTTCATCTAATGCTAATTCCTGTCCGGCACCACAATAGTCTATTTTGATAAAATCAAACCCCCATTTGTTAAAAAAGAGGTCTGCGTTTTGTTTCTCGTGCCCATATAGCCCGACTCCTATTCCATTTGGATCGTTGTCCCAAATCGAACCGCAAGTATTACTTCCTGCATCAGAATAAATGCCAGCTTTTAGACCTTTATCATGTATATATTTAACGATGTTTTCCAATCCGTTGGGAAAACGCTTGGGATGAGTATGAAGTATTCCCGATTCATCACGCCATCCGAAAAAACCGTCATCGATATTTATATATCGATATCCAACGGTTTTCAGACCTCTATCAATAATTGCATCAGCTTGTTTTTTTATAAGTTGTTCATTGATGTTTATACGATAAGTATTCCAAGAACTCCATCCCATAATAGGAGGTGTAAATCTATTATTTTGAGCTTTACCTGTCATTGCAACATAGCATAAAACTATGATGAATAAGTATTGTGCATTCTTCATCTTACTAAATATTTAAGGTTTATATACAAAAGTAAAAATAAATGCAGAAAGATCATATTGTACGGCGTGATTTTAGAAAAATTTGATGATTCTGAAAAACTTCATAAAAATATATTCTCCATATTCCTATGAAGGAGCTTTTATAATATCTGAAGTTTATTTACTTTTGTTCCAAAAGAAACAAATTATGGTAAAAGTAGGAAGGTATAATGCCTTAAAGGTTATAAAAACAGTAGATTTCGGTGTGTATTTAGATGGAGAAGATAAAGGCGAGATATTACTTCCTGCTCGATATATACCTGAAAATTGTCGTATAGGAGATATAATAGATGTTTTTATCTATTTTGATTCAGAAGATCGAATTATTGCTACTACAGAAAAACCTTATATTCAAGTTGGAGAGTTTGCATATTTAAAAGTGAAATCGACAAATAGGGTCGGTGCATTTTTGGATTGGGGGTTAATGAAAGATCTGTTAGTTCCTTTCCGTGAACAACGAGTCGATATGAAACAGGGATATTATTATACTGTTTATGCTTATCTTGATCATGAGAGTGGACGTATCGTTGCTTCAGCTAAACTGAATAAATTTTTGAATAATCTTCCGATCGATTATGAAATAAATCAGGAAGTTGATTTATTGGTAGTACAAGAAACCGAGATAGGATATAAGGTTATTATCAATAATACGCATTGGGGCATGGTTTATTACAATGAGATATTTTGCAATATAGAAAAGGGAGATCATATAAAAGGGTATATAAAACATATCCGTAAAGATGAAAAAATCGATGTTGTTTTACAACCGGTAGGATATGAAAAGATAGATACGTTATCTTCTGAAATTCTTCGATCTTTACACGAAAATGAAGGTTATATGCCTCTTTCTGATAAATCTTCTGCCGAGCAGATTGCCGAGCACTTTTCTTGTAGCAAGAAAAATTTCAAAAAAGCGATAGGTGCATTATACAAGCAAAGATTGATTCTGATTCTTGAGAATGGAATAAGACTGAATGAAAAGTAGTCTTTCCTCTTTTCATTTTTTTGTAAAATTCGTTCTTCAAAACTTTTTTTCGACTATATTGTTTTAATGAGTGTAAAGTTAATATCGGGAAGAGGATATTAACCGACAATAAGTCTAATAAAATAAAAGAAGTTATGAAGCGAGTTTTATTAATTGTGGCACTAGTCCTGGGAAGCACAGTGCTATTTGCTCAGAAGTATAACAAAAATGAAGTGAAACAACTGCAAAGTTTTTTGCAGCAGAAATCTGCTAAAGGAGATTCCAATGCCGATCGGTTGGAAATCGTAAGTATTAATACTCCGGCAGCATGGAAAGGTGTTACTTGGAATAACGGTAGAGTGGTTTCTATAGATTGGCAAGATAAAGATTTAGCGGGAGACATAAATTTGAATGGTTTTTCAGCTATGCAGAAAGTGAACCTTTCTCGAAATAAGATTACGGTAGTCGATGCTACGAACTGTTCAGCTCTTACAGATATGAATGTCAGCCGTAATAAATTGTCAGAACTTGATTTAACCGGTTGCATTGCGTTGGTCAAGCTTGATTGTTATAAAAATCGTCTCACGGAAATCGACCTTTCTACATCTCCGCAATTGAAAAATTTAAATTGTTCTAATAATCTTTTTGTTGAATTCAATATTCAGGGTTCATCTGCTTTAGAATCCCTTAATGTTCAAGGGTGTCACTTAGAATCTCTTAATGTTGATAGTTGTGCTAATTTGAAAAATCTCTATTGCGGATATAATCGCTTGACGAATTTAAATCTGTTCGGGACAGTTAATTTGCAAAACTTGAATATGGATGATAATAATATCCGTACAATGATTATGTCAAAACAACCGAATCTTTTTACTCTATTTTGTAGTGATAACAATATGGTAACACTTGATGTTCTGAATTGTGATGCTCTTACTGATTTGGTTTGTTCATATAATAACCTTACCCGGTTAAATCTTAACGGAACGGACAAACTTACTTTTGTCGATTGTTCTTATAATGATTTGACAACACTTGATTTAAGCAATCGCTATCTGTTACAACGGGTATTATGTAATCAAAATCAGTTGACCATGCTGGATGTTTCATTTTGCCCGAATTTGGTATATATTAATTGCCGATTTAACCAACTCATAGATTTGCGTACGATAGGGGATAACAATCTACGTATGATCGCTTGTCAATGGAATTACTAATAATTGTGGTTATATTTGTTTCGGAAACACCTGTAAGTAAATCTACTTACAGGTGTTTCCGATTTTTTATTAATCGTATTTTTTCTTTAGCTTTTCTTTCGGTAAGCAAAGATGTATTAAATACTTTATTCACAATACAATAAAATAGGATAATCTGATGAGATATTTTTATAAAATTTAATCAGGCTCGAAAAGACTCTTAGTTTTTTTATAAGAAATGAATATTCCTCACATGAAATAAATTTGTATGTTTGTAGAAAAGCTATTCATAAACCTTGATATTTATGCATTATTGGTTAAATACTATAAGTTTACTTTTTATTTTATTGTTTACTTCATGTGCGACAGCTGTTTATGTCCCACTCGAAATATTACGTCCATCGGAAACGATATTGCCAGATTCTCTTCGGACGTTAGCCATAGTAATCAATACCCCCGAACGTACACTGGTAGAAGATGAAGGTGAAATTATTGACGCTTATAATGAGCGTCAACGGTTGCAGATAAAAAGAGGAAATCTTATTCCGCATTTTGTAAAAAGCGTATCATCTTCTTTAAAGCAAGCTTCTGGTAAGACTCTATCTGTAGTTTCGATGCAGAATGATCCTATGACAGAATATATTTTGCCAGAAGACAAAATACGACTTATCAAGGATAGTCTAAATGCAGATGCCATTTTGTCTTTAGATAGATTATCTGTTATTCCATCTATTCACTTGACTCAGGTAGACGAGGCTCTATTTTTTGGAGATTTGGATATTGCTGTTTATGCTGATCTCAAACTTTATATGGGAGAAAAATATTTACCGAGCGTTTTTTCCTGTAAAGATACTATATCGTGGCAATCGTATGGAGAAACAGAAAATCGAACTTTAGACAGGTTTCCATCATTTCAAAATTGTTTGATCGATGCAACAAATCATTCCGGGTATCAGGTCAGTAAAAAGTTTTATCCGTATATTGATAATGCAGATCGTTTTTATTTTGTTACTCCGTACCCTTTGATGAAAGAAGCAAATTCTTACTGGAATAGAGGAAATTATGAAGAAGCTTCTTATTTATGGGAGTATGTTTACGAAAATGCGGAGAAAATGGGTCGGAAGGCTAAAGCCGCCGCTAATATGGCATTATATGAAGAACTTAACGATCGATATGATTCTGCATTGGACTGGGTAAAAAAATCTTTAAATATATTTTTGGAATCTCCTGAGAAATATTCTAATTATATAGAGTATCTTTTGGAATACCAACAACAGTTGAATGTCCGTATTCAGGAAAATAGGCAAATGGCTTTCTGAAATATTTTATTCATTTTCATACTAGAATCTTTAATTTATTTTTTATCTTTAGTAGAATAGGAGGGCGAGAAGATCAAATGGGGTCACACAGTATTTTGCATATCCTTTTTTATCATTTGTGTAAATTACAATAAAGTAATCGATATTAATAAGAAAAGAAGGTGTCTAAAAAGGATGCCTTCTTTTTTTTGTCATGCCGCCCTTTTATT